>Ga0256840_1001525_pt1 | contig 21631 bp, 31 predicted proteins | sample 355202metaG_FD_185969 | JGI IMG/M metagenome (GOLD analysis project Ga0256840, IMG submission 185969) | Hydrothermal vent microbial communities from Mid Atlantic Ridge, Atlantic Ocean - 355-202 | ecosystem: Environmental > Aquatic > Marine > Hydrothermal vents | place: Atlantic Ocean: Mid...
AAAATGGTGCTCATCTGAGGTGATCCTATGATAATCCTTGAGAACGTGGGGAAAACCATCGGTGAAAAGGAAGTCCTCAGAGGGATAAGTCTGACCATAAAGCCCGGCGAAATTCACGCGTACCTTGGCCACAATGGGGCGGGCAAAACAACCACATTCCGCCTTATCCTCGGCCTTCTCGTCCCGGACTCCGGCAGGGTTGAGGTTCTCGGCGTTAATCCCCTCAAAAACCCGGAGGTGAGGGCGAGAATCGGCTACCTCCCAGAGTACGACCTCCTCTACCCGAACCTCTCGGTGTGGGACAACCTGAAACGCTATGCTTCGCTGAAGGGGGTTTACGATGAGAAGGAGCTTAGAGAACTGCTGGAGTTCTTTGAACTTGAGGAGTACGCCAAAAAGAGGGTTTCAGCCCTCTCAAGCGGGACGCAGAGAAGGGTAGCGATGGCGAGGGCATTTCTCGGAGAGCCTGATGTGCTCATCCTCGACGAGCCCACGAGGGGCCTCGACCCCGAGTGGAGGCTCGAATTCAAGAGGTTTTTGAGAAAATATGCGAAGGAGAAAAACGCCTCCGTCATCTTCTCAACACACATACTGAGCGACGTTGATGAGGTGTGCGACACAGTAACAGTAATCCGTGAAGGTCAAGTTCTATTCTCCGGGGGCTTGGAGGGATTTCGGAGGAGCGCGCCGACCGAGGAAACAGTCCTCGTGAAGGTGGTGGAGGTTGAAAGGGCCATTGAAGTGCTCAGGGAGAAAGGTTACTCCCCTGGGATTGTAGGTGATTATATAGCCCTGAGGAACGCCGAGCCATCTGAGATAAACGCCCTCCTCGTGGGGGTCGGCCTGAGGGTTGAGGAAGTCAAGAGAAGGGAGCCGAGCCTTGAGGAGGTCTACGCGATGCTTCATCGGATTGATCCGTGATGCCCTCCTGGGAATCCCCATAATCCCCAACAGTTGAACTTCTCCCAGGCAACTCCTTGCTCATTTCTATCACATCCTTAACTCGCGGTTCTTGGATAAATACCTTTCCTCTCAAGCCACCAGAACATCACCCCGGCAATCAAAAACAATCCTAAGCTGACTGCATACGGCAGTGTCGCGTGAAGGCTCGCCAGTGCTCCGGCAACGAAGGGCGTGAAGAGGCCGATAAGCCTGTTGTAGCTCGATATCGCCGCGTGGAACTCGCTGGCGCGCTCCTTCGGAATCAGTTTGAACATCCAGGAGCGGTAGAAGGGGAACCAGAGGGTGTTTCCGAAGTCGCCGAGGGCATATACCGCCAGCGCCAGCCAGAAGGGTGGTGCCAATGCCATCACGAGAGCGTAGAAGGCGTTTATGAACATGCCCACGCCGATGGCCTGGAAGCCCTTCTCCTTGGGGACCCTCTCGCTGGCGTAGGTCCCGATTATCGAGGCCACACTGCTCGCACAGGCTATCAGGGTAACCTCGAACACCGTCTTGTGGAGCACGAAGACGACGTAGTTTATCAGTACTATCTCGGGCGCAAGCTCCCAGGCGAGGGTCAGCAAAGCCTCGAACGCCAGCAGGAGCTTGAACTCTCCGGCCCTAAACGTGAAGCCCTCCTGAGTAATGCGCTCCTCCCGGCCTACCGAGGGCAGGAAGCGCCAGATGTATGCCACCGTTATCACCGAGAACATACCGAAGAAGATGAAGGCCCAGCGGTAGCTCTCGGGGCCGGGATAGACGTAGCCGAGGATGTAGCCGAGAACCGGGAAGGTTATCAGTCTCGCTATCTCCGGCAAACGGAGATGCCAGGCGAATATCTCCTCGTACCTGTCTTCAGGATAGATTATCTGCTCGTAGGCTCTGTAGAGAGGATAAAGCACCGTCGAGAGCTTCTCGATGGTCCTTCCTGCGAAGAGCATTAGCGGGGCGACGGCGCCCTTGGCAAGGCCATACAAAACGTAGGCGATGCCGTTGAGGAGGTCTATCGCTATGAGGCCCTTCTTGATGTCCCACCGGTTGAAGAGCCTGCCGAAGAGATAAGTTAGCGGAATCGCCATGATGTTGACAGCAGTAAAGAACGCCCCAACTTCGAGGATTGAGTAACCCGTCTCCATGAGGTAGAGCGGGAAGAGTATCCAGACGATTAGGCCGGGTGCTATGAGCGTGTGATAGAGCATGTAGGCCTTGACATCGCGGGGAATCTCACTCCAGCGCATCTGAAACCCCGTTCAGATTATAGTCGGGGGCTTAAAACGTTTTCCGGGCATTTAATGTAAATTACCACAGCTTGCCCCACTCCGGGTACGAGTCTATTAAGGCGATTCTCACTAAGTCCCTTCGCTCGTAGAAGCGCCTTCTCTTGTCGTAGGTTTCAGTAACCCCAAGACTCTCTTTTTTAAGACATCAGGGGGATAATAGCAGTTCTCAAAGTCTGCATGGGATAAATAGGAAGAAAAGTTCAAAAGGCGTAGGCCTGCTCCGCCCACTCATAAGCGTCAAGACCGCTCTTCTCAGCCTCCTCCGGGACGCGTATTGGGGTTATCTTATCGGTGACCCACATCAGAATGTACGTCACTACAAAGGCGTAGATGGCACAGCCAACTGCAGCGGCGACCTGCTTGAGGAAGAAGGTTGTCCCTCCGTGAATAAGCCCGTTGCTACCGAGTATGGCGGAGCTACCGAAGATTCCAAGGAGTATTATGCCGCTGAATCCACCGATGCCGTGAACGCCCCAGACGTCAAGGGCGTCGTCCCATCCCTTCTTGTTCTTGTAGTCAACGGCAAGGTGGCAGATTATGGCAGCTAGTATTCCTATTGCCATAGCCGCCCGGGGGGTGACGTAGCCGGCTGCCGGCGTTATCGTGGCAAGACCTGCTATTGAACCAGCCATGAAACCGATGGCGCTCCACCTGCCGTTCTTCCAGTAGTCCCAGAACATCCAGGTGATGGCAGCGAATGCGGCCGCCTCCATCGTGTTGACGAATGCTATGTTGGTATCAACATCAACCCTGAGGGCGGAACCGGCGTTGAACCCAAACCAGCCAAACCACAGAAGGGCGGTGCCTATAACTATAAGCGGAAGGTTATGGTTACCCGCTTTTATATGCTTTCTCTTCCCGAGGTAGTATATCGCTGCAAGGGCACCGAAACCGGCGCTGGTGTGGACGACGAGACCACCGGCAAAGTCCTCAACTCCCCAGCTCTGGAGGAAACCACCACCCCAGAGCCAGTGCGCGAAGGGGAAGTACACGAAGACGAGCCAGAGTGTTAGGAAGACCACGAACCCCTTAAAGCGCATTCTATCGGCGAAAGCTCCCGTCATTAGGACGGGAGTTATTATAGCGAACATAAGCTGGTATATCATGAAAGTAAACATGCTGATCTGGCCGTTCCCGGGGTAGAGGGTGTTTGGCATTATGTGATCGAGGAGGAAATACTGGAGGTTCCCTATGACTCCTGCAACGTCCTTACCGAACGCTAGGCTAAATCCTATTATCACCCAGATTACAGTTGTCCACCCCGCCGAGAAGAAGTTCTGCATCATCATTGTTACCGCGTTCTTCTTGTTGACCATGCCCCCGTAGAACAAAGCCAGACCTGGGGTCATAATAAAAACCAGAGCAGCTGCAATCAGCATAAAGCCATCGCTGGCCGGATCGAACATCTTCATCACCTCATTCAACTCGGTTGAACTTCAACCTTTTTCCGAATAATCTTCGAGACAATGTGTTATTAATGCTTGTGGTTCATTCATCTATATTAACCACTGTATTGTTACATTGTGTCATATAGTACGAATCTTTACAAATATCAACTATTATGTCATAGTCGTTACAATAGAAGTGGCATTAACGTCTCAATGTTAGGATGCTTTATGAATGTGCTTTCATATATATGACCTGGTGAAATATCGCACTTATCATCCATAAACCCGCAAAAACCGTTAAATTTAGAGTTAAATTGGGCATAGATGGGAAGTGAAAAACTCAGGAGCTGGGCCCCTTGGGAAAAGGTCTCCTGAACACCAGCACGTTCGGCCCATCCGTCTCGTCCCAGAGGAAGAGGCCGAGTCTCTTAATGCCCGGCAGGAGGGGTTTAACCCCGCTTGGGAGCATGACGTCAAAGGTCTTTTTGCCCATCTCCTTCGCAACACACGCCATCGCTGGAAGGATTGCCTTCAGTGTTGCCAAGCCGACGTCCAGCGGAGTGAAGGTTGCTCCTTCCTTCGGAGCGAGGAAGTGAAAGCCGTTGATGTTGTAGAGCTCGGCGTTCTTCTTAATCCACCCTAAGGCCTCGACGCTCCGCCTCACGAAGCGCCAGCCGATGGGGATTAAGCCTAAGGTCAAGTCTTCGAGCTTCGGTTCAATACGCTGCGGTTCCTCCGGCTCGAAGTTCTCGGTTTTTGCCCTGAAGACAAAGAACTTCGCTTTAATTTGAAAGCCAGTTTTTTGTCCCATTGTAACGCTCTCTCGAAGGAGAACGTAGGTTGCGAACTCGAGGGCCTCAATCCTTCCTTCGCGGGCGAGCCTCTCGCCCAGTTCTAGCATGAAGTCGTGGAGCTTCCTCCCGTAGCCCCTACCCCTGTAGTCCGGGTGAACTCTGAGGCCTTCGAGCCAGCCGACCTTCCCGGGGAGAAGCGTCATCTTCGCCGTGCCGATAACCTTCCCGTCCATTTCGAGCACGTAAAAACCACCATCGCTAAGCCACTCTTCAAAGACCCTCGCCAGGTAGTCATCTCCTCCCCACGTCAGCCTTGCAATCTCCTCGATGAAGGGTCTATCCTCTGGTCTGGCTTCCCTTATCAGGGATCCCATACTATCACCTGTTACCTGATTAGAAAAAGGCTTTTAAGCACCTTTCGTTATTACGTTTGGTGGTGTTAATGAATCGCCTCCTCGCACTCGCCGTTGCGTTACTCATCATTTCCGCCTCCCTCGGCTACGCATACCACGAGAAGAGGGCGGAGGTTGATGATGCTGAGAGGGGCTTAATCGCGGTCTCCAACACTGCCCTGTTCTGCCTGACGGACATAGATGCACTCGAAACGATGCTCGAAAACAACGCGAGCGATGAAGCTGTGAGGGAAAGGGTGAGCCGGTACGCCCACTGCGCCTGGGTATTGAGTGAAGCGTCCTTTTCGCTCTACGATATCACCGGGGAGGAGAAGTACTGGAAGCTTCACGTTGCATCTGCAAACCTCGCGGATTACTTTAACCACGCCAGGAACAGTGAGAATCCGAGGGAACTCGTGGCCAGGAATCTGGACGTCCTCCTGAGGATTGACGACGAGATTTCAGGGATATACCGGCCGTGGACAACGGGCAACGTCACCAAAGACATGACCGACAATCTCCTCAATCTGATGGAAGGGTTCTCGTGGTGAAGGCTAAGAAGAGGGTGGCAGAGACCCCAATAAGGAAAGCCCCCATGGAGAGGTTCAACGTTGCAATGCCCTCTCCTATCAGCCACGCAAAAGCCACCTGAGACAACGGAATCACCAGCGTCGCGAGGGCGTCAAAAACTCCCCTCGCAGTTCCGAGGCTCTCCAGAGGGATGAGCTTCTGCATTAAACTGTCGAAGGAGACGTTGAGGAGCTCCCCACCGAAGCCGAGGATGGATACTGCAGGAAACAGCGCTACCACCGAGGGGACACCAACGATGAGGAGCGCGGTGCTCTGGAGTAGCATTCCCGCGACCAGTGGTCGTTTTAAACCGGCTCGCCTTCTCCTGGCTAAGTAGGTCAGCCCTGCCATCGCCACGAGGCTTCCGGCCGTTGTGAGAGACTGGAGAAGGCCGTACAGAACCTTGCCCTCCTCAAGTTCCCTCAGGGCTGAAAAGACGAATATCCTGAAGGAGCCGAGGGCGAAGTTGAAGAGTAGGACCGAGGCGAGGATTCCAACCACGAGGCGATGGCTGATTTGCAACCGCTCCTCCTCCCCCATTTCAGTAGTCCCCTCGCGCCTCACCTCGACGTTGAGATACGGAACCAGCGTGAGCGCGCCGATTAGAAGGAGAACCGCGTCGAAGAACATTGCCCTAATTCCGAAGCGATACGCCAAGAACCCCGCCAGCGGGAACCCCGCCAGCGAGACCCCGTTACCCATGGTCGCAAGCGCCGCGTTCAGTCCCTGAAGCTCACTCTCGTCGAGGGTCATCGAGGCTACCAGCGAAAACCCGTAGTAGCGGTGGAGGATGTCCAGAGCGGAGATGCCCGAGACTATGAGGTAGAACGCCCAGACGTTCGAGGAGAGCGGCACTATGAGAACCGCCAGAAATGCCTGAAGTATGAGCGCGAGAAAGGCCAGCCTCACCTTTTTGGCCGTTCTGTCGAGAGTTCTCCCGAGGATGGGGGGAAGGACAACCCACGGCAGGTGCGTGAAGAGCGCAAAACCGCCGATGCTCACCAGCGAGCCCGTCCCCTCCAGCAGGCTCCAGGGTAGGGCGACACCCTCGATTGCATCCCCGATGATTCTAAAGGATGATGTGAGCATGTGCAGGCGGTAGAGGGTTCGCTTCATGGTGTGGAGTTAAGGGGAGGGTTTAAAAGAATTATGAATCAAAATTCATACGGGATTTAAAATGGGAACGTGGGACTTTGACAGCTGGGCCGAAAGCTACGACGAGGACGTAACAGCGGAGGACTGGATACACAAGGATTACTGGAAGGTCTTGAAACTCGTGGCCGAGCGGGCTAAAGGACTCGTCCTTGATGTAGGTTGCGGAACCGGAAACATCCTGCGCTTTCTTAACTCCGAGAGCTACGTAGGCGTTGAGCCCTCCGCCGGGATGCGTGAAAGGTTCGGGGAGAAACACGGCTTCGAGCCGCTCGACAGCCACTTCCTGGCACTTCCCCTGCAGGATGGAGTAGCTGACACCGTAATAACCACTTACGCCTTTCACCACGTGCCGGATGAGGAGAAGGAGGACGCGATAAAGGAGATGCTTCGGGTTCTAAAACCGGGCGGAAGAATTGTCATCACCGACGTCATGTTTGAGTCCGAGGACGAAAAGGCGAGAATAGGGAGGGGGTGGTCTAAAGGAGGAGATAGAGGACGAGTACTTCACGACCGTTGACATGCTGCGGAAAATCTGCACAAAACTGGGATTGGAGTGCCGGTTTGAGAGGGCGAACCGCTACATTTGGATTGTTGGAATGGTCAGCTCACGTTAACCTTAACGACCGCCCAGCTCCTCCAGCCGGCATCGGAGAGGGCAACGACGTAGAGGTAGTACGTCCCGGTTCTATCGGGCGTCACTTTGAGGATGAAGGACACACTTTTTCCGGGATTGAGGACTGCTTTTGAGGGAGTTATTTCGACCTTCAACCCCTCAACACTCTTCAACTTACCGCTCATGTAGCCCCATGAGTCTTTTGGATACCCTGGACCGAGGTAGGCCCTCAGAGTCACGTTTCCCGAGTAATGGCAGGTTTCGTTCCCAACGAAAAAAGCCTTCCCCTCAACGGTGCCACTGATTTCAGTACTCTCTCCAACGTGCAGGCTCACGTTCTCCTCCGCCAAACTTAGAATATGGGAGTTGAACTCGCCATAACCTGGATGAACGCAGGCCGTTTCGAGTCCGTGCCCTGAGCCTTTTGCATTTTTGGACTGTCCGTCCCTTGAGTAAGCCCACCCCCCAATGACCCCGCATAAAACTATCAGCACCAGGATTAGAATCATGAACCTCCTCATTGTTGTCATCTCCAATAGTTCCATCCAATTAGTGGTGTTCATGACTTAAAGTTTTCGATTGCCATGTTCTGAGGTAACGCCTCCTGCTCACCCCTGACCGGAAAGACTAAAGGATTGACCACCCCATCCTTAAACATGCCTGACGATGACCTCACCAGGGAAGTTCGGGAGCTCAGGAGGGCACTTGAGGAACTAAGGGAGGGCTTCGCAGTGGTCTCCCAGATGGCGCAGGCATATCTTAGGCTCATCAACATATACGCCCAGTACGGCGGACTTGGCATAGAAGTTGCCGTCCCTGAGATAAAGCATGACCCTATAGCGCGCGAAATCGTCCGGATTCTCTTCGACCTGAAGAGGGCCAACGTGAGCCAGATAGCGCGGGAGCTGAAGGGGAGGCGCGGAAAGGCCTCACGGAACACCGTTAGGGCAAAGCTGAGAGAGCTGGTTGAGCTTGGCATTGTCGTTGAGGTTCCCGGCGAGAGGGGGAAGGCCTACGCCCTCTCAAAGCGGGTGGTCAAAAAGTGGCTCGAAATGATCGGAATGCCGATTAGGCTTGACCGCACTAACGATTACTGAGGTGGTTGATATGGTGGACGAAAAAGCTGGAGTTAAGAAGCTGGAGGAACTTTTGGATGAGGTAACGGAAGGGATAAGGAACGCAAAGACCGAGGAGGAGGTTGAGCTCCTCAAAAAGAAGGTCGAGATCGTGGAAGACCTCATCGAGGCCTACGAGGGCGACAAAGACCTTGAGAAAATACCAGCCATCATGGACAAGGTCGGTGACATGATGGAGGACCTTCTCGAACCCCTTAAAGAGCTCCTTAACGAGCTGTACAGCCCGGAGAGGGTCCAGGCTATGGGCAGGAGTGTGGCCGAGTTCTACAAGAACCTGGCCGAGGCCGGGATGGACAAGGATGCCGCCCTTGAGCTGACGAAGGAGTACATGGACGCGATAAACCCTGGAAAGAAGCTCATGGAGATGCTTGGTGGCGTGCTGAACCACGGAAAGGAAGAGGGTAGGTGGGTACCGGAGACCAACGTTCATGGAAGCAAAGGATCGAGGAACGGTGGAGCGGAGTGATATCTTTCCTTAAGTTCTTTTTTAGGCTTCCCTACCTTCTCTTTAAGCTTGCCGGGTTAATCAGGATAACGAGTCGGGCGAAGGCACTGTTCAGGAAGACTCTTCTTGAGGAGGGACTCCCCAGAGAGGTAGCCGACGAGCTGGTAGAGGAATTTGCCCCCAATATTGTGAGGATGTTGAGGTAGGGGTATTCAAAGTACCTCTGAAGAACGCTCTCAGGTCCTTTCCACCCAACCTCTCCGCAAGCTCTCTGAACGTTCTGAAGTCTGCGTTTTCAGTTTCAACAACCGCCCTCAACAGGTCGTAGAATGAATCACCCATTAGTTTGTGGAGCTCATGTAGGATAAGCGCACCCTTCGTGTAAGAAAGCTTCCAGAGGCCGAGCTTTCCCCATTCCGGAGGCTTAAACCTTTTTGCCTCAGGAAACCGCTCGATGAAAGCTTTATAGCTTTTTTCGCAGGTTCTCCATAAAGCGCCTGAATGCATCTTTCCCGTGAATCCCTCTAATCGCGAGGGCCGTCAGGTAGTTCGCGAAGGCTTCATCAAAGAACCTGCTCAAATGTGCCTCCGTCGTCGCCCTCAGGTTCCATAGGCGGGCCAGCTCGTGGTAGATGTTGGCAGGAACCTCTGTCCGCAGAGAGCTTCCTGAGACGAGCATGTAACCTTCGCCGGCCTGCCCGCCGTAGTTTTCGGGCGTCTCGATGATCGTGTATTTAACGGCCCTTCGCCCTAAGAGAGAGGAGTAAAAGTCGTAGGCCTTTTTGAGGAGCTCAACCGTTCTTTCAACTTCCTCTTCACTGAGGACAAATAACTTGATGGATTTTCCTCGATAATCTTGAAGGGGGCTACGGCAATGTCGATCCGGTTGGTTTCTTCGATTTCGAGCCTATTCCCGCGAATTTTTCCACCGAAGGCAACCGTTAGCTCCCCAGGGATGCCCGCGACGATCATCTCCGCGTTGAACTCCGAACCCCCGACAGACTTAACGAGGCTTTCAAAGCTCTGCTCTGCAGGAATCTTTTGCCTTTCAGGATTATCGGCCCCATATTCACCACCTCCCCGTGAGTTGGGTGATAACCATCTCTCCGCCCCTAACACCGAGCGCGAGGCTTTCACTTAAGACCTCCACCCATCCGTCGTTCCAGAGCTCCTTTACCTTTGGCTCCCCTTCCCCGGAAACCTCGACCACAGCGGCGTTTCCGTTGAGCTCGCCCCCAACGAGGAGCCTATCTTTTGCGGGCAGCAGGGAAGTCGCGGCTCCCTCACCGGGCTTGATTTCCCGCTCTCCAACCCTGACCCAGAAGTTTTCCCCGCGGTAGCCGGCCAGGACGAGCTTTTCCTGCCAGCGGTAGGCGGTGAAGGCTATTCCTTCTGTGAGGGTTTCCTCGCCGAGCGGCTCGCCGTCTTTGGTGAGCTCGAAGGCTTTGACCTTCCAGCCGTTCTCTTTAACGCTTCCGATGAGGAGAAGGGAATCCTCAGACTGAAGCAGAGCGGTGAAGACGGCATCCTCCCAGCTTCCAAACTCCCTCAGCCAGAGGAGCTCTCCCTCGGGGGAAACCTTCCCGATAAGGAACCCCTTGTCTCCGGGCCTTCCGGTTTCACCTGCGATGAAGAATCCATCTCCCGCGGGGAGGATCGAATAGACCGCCCCGTTGTTTCTAACGTTAAGCTTCAGCTCCCAGAGGACATTCAGGCTCTCGTCGAGCTCCGCCAGATAGGCCCTCCAACCATCTCCTCCGTCGGGGGTAGCCCTCCCTTCGACGGCCCCTCCGATTATGTAGCCGTCATCTAATTCCGCTACGCCCTGCCCCTCCCAGTCGTTTTTGCCGGCCAGAAAGCGGGTTTCGACGATTTCCTCTCCGTTAATCCTCGCCAGCATTATCCTGTAGTTCCTCCCGTCGTGGACGGTTCCAACGAGCAAATCGCCGGCCAAAGCTATCGGAACGGTCTCGGTGCCGAGGGAGTAGGTTCTCATCTGGGCACCTCCAGAATTACAACCGGAAAAAGTTTTTAAAGTTACCTGTGAGTTAAAATTCAGACGAGGTGTAGGGGATGGAGAATTCCCTCAGAGATGCCCTCGCAGTTTTTGGAGCAGTCTTCTTGATAGCCATCTTCTTCCTCCCGGCTTATTACATCGGACCGCTTTACTTTCTGCTCGTGGCTGTTTACCTCACTGTGCTCTACTTGGTTGAGAAGCTCGGTTTCGGAAAGACCGCTGAGAGTGTAGTTGATGCCGTTCTCTTCATCGTTGTCATGTCACTAATCCTGAAGGAGAAGGGAGAACCCCTCTGGCAGGGGCTCGCGATCGGGGGGATTATTCTCGCACTTGAGTTAATCAAAAGGCATCTCCATAGAGACGTGGCTAAGGAGGTGGGGTGATGAAGGCTCTAAAGACCTTTTATTCCAGGGCACTTAACGCCTTTAGAAAATCTGGAGGGACTGAGGAGGAGCTTATGTGGCTCACCGGTTCGACACTGGCCTTGTTTCCTGCCCACAGGGATGAGGTCAGGCTGAGGCTCAAAACCATGGAGGAAATCGTGCGGAGAGCAGAGGGGGAAATTCTTGACATTGGTTCCGGTTCCGGGCTGCTCGCCCTCGCGCTCTTCGAGAAGGGAACCGTCATCGGAGTCGAAAAGAGGGCAGACTTCTTTCCCCTCCTTCGGGAACTTGAGAACGGAGACCTTAAGTTTATCCGGGCGGACTTCCTCAGCGACGACGTTGGGCGGGACTTCGACACTGTGGTCTTCTCCTACGTCCTCCACGACCTTGAGCCAAACCCGTTCATAAAACGGGCCGCTGAAGTTCTATCGCCCGGTGGCAGAGTTCTCATAGGCGACTTCGACCTTAATGGGTTGAGAGAAAAGATAAAGGGGCTCACCGGGCTTTATGGGCTCCTCGTGAGTGAGGAGCTCATCCTCGGACGGGCAACGAGCCATGGCAGGGAGTGCGATGCGTTCCTGCTCGTTCTCAAAAAAACACGGAGGCTGAAAAATGAAGGTGGCACTAATCCCGATGAAGGTTGAGGTGGGCAACTTTGAGGCCAACTGGCGGGAGTTTGAGAAGCGCTTTGAGGAGACCCTGGAGCACGACCCTGACTTCGTCGTCTTCCCGGAGTACTGCCTGACGGGTTTTGAGGAGTGGGACTTCAGCGGGGCGGAGCTTTACGATGAAATTGTGGGCAGGGTGAGCGCGCTTGCAAGGGAAAACTCGGTCTATGTAATCTTCGGTCTTCTCGAACCCTACAAAAACTGTGTCTACAACTCGGCCCTTCTCATAGGCCGGAACGGCGAGGTTCTGCTGAAGCACCGCAAGTTCCAGGAGCCCATGAAGTTCTGCACCGGCAACACCGTGAGAGCAGCAAAGACGGAGTTCGGAAAGCTCGCGATAATCATCTGCGGCGACCTGTACAACAAGCGCATACTGAAGTGGGTGAAGCGGAAAAAACCGGACTTCATCTTCGTGCCGATGGAGTACTCACCGGACTACGGCGAGCTGAACGAGGAGGACGTTGAGGCAATGGGAGAGAGGGTTAAGCTCCTTGGGGCTAAGACTTTCGTCGTGAACAGCTATCCGCTCGGCGGCGCATGGGTCTTCGATGAGGAGGGAGAGCTCTTAACATATGTGACAGATAATGAGCTGCTCGTCTGGGGATAATAAAAAGATAAAGAGATTCTCAGTGAGTTAATCTGCGGAAGTAGCTCTTCATTGCAGGCCAGTTGAGGGCAAGATGCACCACAGAGAGTCCGAAGAACGCAAAGCCCAAATATATGTGCAGTGTGTCCATCAGAGACACGGGCAACGAGACTCCCAGTTTTGCGGCGAGGGGCCCTATTAGAAGGAAGACACCGCTTATGCCTGTTATCAGCCAGAGGACAAAGAGCACTATCGATACCCACATTCTCAGCGTTGTGCCCATTCTTTCACCCCTTGACAAAAGTTTTGCCATTGACTGATATTTCGTAGGCTTTCCATTCTCCATTCTCGTATGTGGCCTTTACTTCGACTTTTTCTCCGACTTTGAGAACGGCAAACATCTCTTTCCATGTGTATTCTCCGCCTTCTTCATCCGTCCATCTCCCCCTGATGAACACTTTGGTTGAGTTTACCAGAATATAGCGCCCTGCGGTGTTTACCTCCTCGATGTTTCCCGATATTACTTTCTCACTGGTGTTCAGCTCAGGAATCTGTGTTGAGGTGTTGGCAAGATTTTCCTCGGATGGTGCTCCCACATAGAAGCTAACCGTTACCCTCTCCTCGCTACCGTAAGGACATCCGCTTCCGTATTTGAACACAACATCGAGCGTTCCGTTTCCAAGAACTTTAACGGTGTACTGCTTAAAAGCTGTATACTGGTCGAGGAGTTTGGTTTCGCTTTCATCAACAATCTCAACGTTGGTGGGATTCTCTGCTATTATCTTCCAGTCTGAGTACGGACACGGCTGGGCATGTTTGAATTTGACAGTAACGTTGAGCGTAACTTCCATCCCTGCATTTGGCACATACGCTTTGGCCGGAACGACACAGAGGAGATCAGAACCTTCGTGTGAAATAGCTGAGCCGATGTAGTAGACACCATTTGAAACTGCGGTTTCGTTCTGAGCTTGGAGGGATGATGAGCCTTCAGGGCTAATGTTTTCCTCCGCAATCCTGACTGCAAAGGGCAACGCCATTATTATAACACATATCGCAAAAGCCACCATTATTCTGCGTTCCATACCTCCACCACCAAAGTTATTCAAGGAGTCCTGCTATTTTCCTTTCAGGATTTCTAAACTTAACAAAAAGATAAAAAGAGCTCAGGGCTTGCCCCCTTTACCCCCGCCGGTCTCCATCGGGCTGTTGATAATCTGCTCATATTCATCCTTGGGGAGAATCTGCGGTTCATAGGTAATTCCCTTCTTCTCAAGCTGGCTTACGAATGCTCTCAGGTGGTTCCTTGAACCCATCATGAGGTTCTCATAGACCGTTATGATATCCACCTTGTCCGTCATTGAAATCCACTTCTGTAAATCCTCTATATCCGTCTCCTCGATGAGGGCACCAACTTTAAGGGCATCGACTTCGCTCTTCATTCCCATCTCCATGAGCTGGTTGTAGAGCTTCTGGAGCTCTTCGTTCTGGAACTCTCCGATTCCCTCACTGGCCGTTGGATCGGTCAGGTTGTACTTCGATAGAAGCATTCTCACAGACTCAACGTGGGTGGTCTCACTCTTGGCTATGTTGCTGAATATCTGAAGACCCCATTTTTCGTAGAGCTTTGTGTAGACGTCGTGTGCTAACTTCTCCTCCTCGACCATGTAGACCAGGCCCTCCTTTTCCTCCTCTGTTAACTGACCCGCCGGAATTGAGTCTATGTATGCCTTAAGTTCACTCGTTCCTACGTTGCCATTCTCGTTGACGTTCACAGGTATCTCGTCTTGGTTTCCTGTGCTTGAAGTCGTCTGTGTGCTTGTTGTTGTCCCGGTGTTTATACATCCCGCTCCAAGGACGCCGAGAAACAGCGCCCCTATGAGGATCAGACCCAACAATCTCTTCATACCTTCCACCTCCATATGCAATTTATATGTTACATATGTCTGTTTCTTTATAAACCTTTCGGCTATACATTCCAATACATTTTAGTTCTTTCTTCGATTTAAAAGTTTCCTAAATAAAAATACAAACTTCAAGAGAATATTTAAAAGTTCATACTTCCAGCAGATTAAAGGTGGTTCCATGAAAGTCTTTCCGCTTGATGATAACGTCGCTTTCTCGCGGATGCCCATGAGAAGTGAACTGGACGAAGTTTCGAAGGTGTTTGATGCGGTGGTTGTGCTCGTTGAGGAGTACGCGCCCCCATATCCGCTCGAAGAGTGGAGAAAACGGAACGTTGAGGTTTTCCACAGTCCGATTCCGGACTTCTCGGCTCCGAGCTTGAACCAGCTCCTCGAAATCCTCCGCTGGATCGAGGCGAGGGTTGCGGAGGGCAAAAGGGTTCTGATCCACTGCATGGGCGGCCTCGGGAGGAGCGGAACCGTTGCCGTTGCCTGGGTGATGTACTCGGAAGACGTCCCATTGAGGGAAGCCTTGAGAAAGGTTCGCTCCCTGAGGTCGGGTGCGGTCGAGACGGAGGAGCAGATGGAGGTTCTGAAAGAACTGGAAATGCTCCTCAGAAGCCGTTGAAGGACACAACGTCCTCCAGCTTCTTCCTCTCGTACTTCGGCTTTGGGTCTGCTGGATAGCCGACTGGAAGTATTGTCTGGAGCTTGTATTCCGGAGGGGCCTTCAGGAGCTCTTCGATTGGCTTAGGGTTCGGTGGCGTGTAGGTCACCGTTCCGAGGCCGAGCTCTTCAAGCGCAAGGAGAAGGTAGCCGACGGCTATCCACGTTGACTGGAGCCAGTAGGGGGCCTTGGTGTGTCCAAAGACGAGGATCAGGTAGGGAGCCTCGCTCAGGAAGGGCTTCTCTGGCTTGAATCCCTTTGCGTTCAGCCAGGCCATCAGGTCGCCTTTGGTTCTGGAGTAGAACTTTTCTTCCTCGCTCTCGCAGAGCTCCCTTATCTTCCCCTTGAGCCAGTCGTCGTCCACAACCACGAACTTCCATGGCTGGGCGTTCATACCGCTCGGTGCTTCCTTAGCGGCTTTGATGGCCTTCATCAAATCTTCCTTCGGGGGCCTCTCTGGGAGAAACTGTCTGACGGTCTTCCTCCTCTTCGCCAGCTCGAGAACGCGCATGGCATCACCGGTTTCTCTTGGGCGGAAACGGATAAAAACGTTTAGACGTAGAACACCATGCCGTCGTAAGCCACGAGAACCTTATTCTCCCACCTCTTTCTTACGTACTCGGTCAGCTTAAGGAAGGGCAGGTTTTTGTGGGAGATGTGACTGAGGACGGTTCTCTCCGCGAGGGAAAGGCCTATCTCAGCCGCCTCGTCAACGTTGTTGTGGTAGGGGTCGTCGGTCCCTGGGGGATAGGTTGCGTCAACTATCGCCAGCCTGAGTGGCGCCTTCCCCATGAGGAACTCCCACGTCTCCTCTGGGAGGCCCTTGGTGTCGTAGATAAGGGCCACCCTCTTGCCGTCCTCCTCTATGAGGTATCCGAGGGTCTCAACCTGATGGTTGAGCTTTAGGGCGGTGATTCTAAGGGTGTCGAGTTCAACCCTCTCGAAGGGCCTTATCGTTCTCGGCTGGAGATTCTTAGGTTCGTTGAGGATTAACGCGTCTGCGTGTCCCTCTGGAGCGTAGAGCGGCGTTTCCATCGCCATCCATCTGAGCTTGTAGAGGCCGTAGATGTGGTCGTGGTGCCAGTGAGTGAGGAAAATCGCCTCCAGCGGAACGTTCAGGAAGTCCCTTATGTCAGTTCCAACGTCGAAGAGAACCGCTTTTCCCCTTTTGGTTATGATGGCCAGCGTTGAAGGCAACCTCTGGGCAAAACCGAACTTCCTTGCCTCGCTGCATGTCGGACAGGTGCATAGGTGCGCCGGAATCCCCTCGCTTCCACCGGTGCCGATGAAGTAGACTATCAAACCCACCACCTATTTCATGACTGTGAAATAGTCCCCTTATAAGTATTGTCACCAACTCAGGAACATGGGGTTCATAGCGGACATGATGCTCGGCCGGCTCACGAGGTGGCTCCGGCTGTACGGCTACGACACCCTCTATGGGATTGAGGATGACGACGAGATACTTCAAGTTGCCTTAGCTGAGAACCGGGTTCTCCTCACCAGGGATTCCGACCTTGCCGGGAGGGCGAGGAGGCTTGGCGTAAAGGTGATCCTGCTGGACTCAAACTCCTTTGAAGGTCAGGTTGGGGAGCTTAAGAAGCACGGCATTGAGTTCAGGGAGCTGCTTCCTTCCAATGCCCGCTGTCCGAAATGCAACGGTCTCATCCAGCCGGTTTCTAAGGATGAGGTTAGAGGTAAGGTTCCAGGGGGCGTCTATCAAAAATACGACGAGTTCTACATCTGCCAAAACTGCGGTCAGATTTACTGGCCGGGAAGGCAGTGGAGAGAGATGCTGAAAATAGACGAGAAGCTGAGAAGGGTTTAAAAGGTATCCATCCACCGTTTGGTGGTGTTGGGATGGAGTGGGAGGAGTGGAAGCCGTTCTATATGAGGATCGTCCGTGAGATGGGCTACTCCGTTGAGGAGGACAGAAGGGCCGCTCGAATCCTCAGGGCGCTCCTCCTCGAGGGGGACGAGTACATCCTGAGGGACGAACTGGCCGCGGTCGTGGAGAAGAGGGCCTACGTTTTCGGTTGCGGTCCGAGTCTGGAGAGGGCACTGGAGGAGCACGACTTCTCCAATGGGACGCTGATAGCGGCCGATGGGGCAACCTCTGCACTCCTTGATGCCGGCCTTCTTCCGGAGGTAATAGCCACTGACCTCGACGGTAGGGTTTCGGATTTAAAGCTCGCCAATGACCGGGGAGCGTTCATGGCCGTTCACGCCCATGGCGACAACGTGGATAAACTGACCACCTACGTGCCGTTCTTCTCGAGGGTTCTGGGAACAACCCAGACTGAACCGCTGGACATAGTTTATAACTTCGGAGGCTTTACCGACGGTGACAGGGCCGCTTTTCTGGCCGAAGGGCTGGGCGCGAGGGAGATAATTCTGGTTGGGTTTGACTTCGGCGAGACCGTGGGGAGGTGGAGCAAGCCCGGCTTGAGGGAGCACGCTCCGATATGGGAGAGCAAGAGGAAGAAGTTCGCGTTCGCGAGGGAACTGCTGGACTGGCTTGAGAAGAATGGAAAGGCGAGGATAGGGTACCTCACACCAAATCCTTGAGCTTTTTGACCTTTCCCGCCTTTATGTCCACGTAGCCTAGCTTTTTGAGGAGCTTCAGGGTTTCCTCCACCACATCCCTTGTGAAGTTGACCACCAGCGTTCCTTTCTCCGTGGGGATGGCTATCGGTGAGGCTCTGACGAACGCCCTGAGGAGATCCTCCGTGGGGACTTTGTCGTTCAGGCTCTTCAGAATCTCGCTTGCTAGGACAGCGCGCCCTACAAGGCCAAAATACACCCTCAAAAGGTAATCCTCGGGGAAGTATCTGCTCGCTATCTTGCCGAGGGTGTTTATCCTCTTCATGTCCAGCTCCAGTATCTCAAACTCATACTCCATCGTTAGGTCTGTGAGGGCGAACTGCCTCGCGAGCTTCTCCGCGCCCTCAGGATTGTGGACCAAGTTGAAGGGAAACTTGAACTGGAAGCGAAGTTTATCGACCTCAACTCCTTCCTTAAGCTTTATCGTGTCCTCATCGTACTCAATTGCCCCATTACCCGCTAGTTGGTCGAGAAGCTCGGCCACCCACGGCCCCTCCCGAAGAAGACTCTCGAACTTCTCCCCGACCTTAATGTGCTCCAGAAGGTGGTTGAGGCTCTCCCTAAAGGATATGAACCCCTCCATTATCGCCTCTTTATCCCCGGCGTCGAACGTCTCTATCCTTGACTGTATCTCACTCACGGTGCCCTCAAGCATGTAACCAACGAAGCTCTCGTATCCGAGCCTCTCGCTTACCTCGAACTTTATGCCCTCGGCCCTCAGGTCCTGAAGAAGCGCTTTCCTGAGTGATTCACTCTTCACCACGAACCTCATCTTATCACCTAGGGGGAAAGGCTAAAAAGCCTTATAGGTTTTTGCTTTCTGAGGTGGGGGCGATGGCTGAAAAACAGTACCTTCTGGACAAGACCCTTGAGGCATGGAAGGGAAAGAGGGTTGCCCTGTCCGTGAGCAACGAGCATTCGTTCACCGGGATACTCAACGACTTCGATGAGGAGGTCATCTTCCTGACCGACGTCAAGGACATTGCCGGCAACAAGGCGAGGGGACTTCTGGTTAAAATCGACGATCTGAACTGGATAATGCTCCTCTGAGGTGTAATCATGCGCGCTGTGGCCTTCGTTGGCTTTAAGAAGAGCGGGAAAACAACGACGGTTGAGGCCGTTGCCAAAGTGCTGAGGGATAGGGGTTACCGTGTTGCGGTAGCCAAGAGCATGCACGCCGATTTCGACCGGGAAGGGAGTGATACGTGGCGCTTCTCAAAGGTCGCCGATGCGGTCCTGGTTAGGGCGGGCGATACTGATGCGTTTCTATTCAAAGCCAAGGACATAAACGCCCTCTTCTCCATGGTAAACGCCGACTTCCTCCTGCTTGAAGGGTTTAAATCCATTAAACACGTTCCCATGGTTGTATGTGCGAGGGACGAAGACGAAGTCCGGGAGCTCAACGACGGCTTAGCTATAGCGGTGAGCGGGGTCATAACCTCAACCGGCATCGGGGAGATAGAGGGATTGCCGGTTATTGATGCAACGAGGGAGCCCGAGAGGCTCGCTAACCTCATTGAGAAGCGCGCCTTCATGTTACCCAACATAGACTGTGGCATGTGTGGATTCAAATGCACCGAGATGGCGAGGATGATAGTGAGCGGCGAGAAAACGCTCAAGGACTGTGTGGTTTTAAGCTCGAAGCCCAAAGTTACGGTGAAGATAGACGGGCAGGTTCTTCCAATGAAGGACTGGGTGCAGGAGCTTGTTGAGAAGACGATAAGGGGCATGCTGTCGAGCATGAAGGGCTACCACGAGGGAAAGAGGGTAGAGATAGTGATCAGGGACGGTTGAACTCAGACGACCTCAACCTCCAGCTCGTTGATTTCTTCGTCTTTCAGCACATACGCCCAGTAGTTTCCTTTCTCGTCAACTATCAACCAGACGACCGGCCAGAGTCTCATGCCCTTTAAATCCCTTCCGCTTGGAACCGGCGGGCACTTCAGATGAGAATGGAAGATGCCGACAACCTCAAGTCCCCTCTCCTCGGCCTCGTCGATGGCGGTCACCATCTCGACCGGCTCCATATCAAAAGCGGTTGGGGAGTTCAGCCTGTTGGGAACGAAGCGAACCTCTTCGACGATGAAGTTCCCGCCCTTCCACCTTCCGAAGAGGAAGCCGCACACCTCGACGGTGCTCCTTTCTGCCATTTTGATAACTGCCTTTAAATTATCTTGTTGGATTATCAGGCCAATGATTAAAACTCCCCCGTTAGACTTATAAAGCTTGGAGATGTGACGAAGTTTTGCCGGTGATAAGATGAAATGGGAACTCACCCTCCATGGCGGAACTCACCACGGGGAGAGAATAGTCTTCGACGCGGAGAGCATAGAAACTGCCAGGAAAAAAGCGTTTGAAGAACTAAAATCCAAAAATGCCATGGTGTTTGAGCTCGAAAAACTTGAATGAGTGCTCTCAAATGCTCTCTGTTGCGGGCCGTTTATGTACTTCTCTGTTCTTTGAACTCCCCGTGCTTGACGGTGCCCCCTTTTCATGCAAGTTTCTGTGCTTTGAAGTCTTTGTATGTACAGCAAAGCTTTTAAAGTGGTTTCAATGTCTTTCACTCATAGTGATACATGAGGTGAACGGCATGCTGGCGAGGATAGTCTACTACATGAAAGACTCCATCCCGAGGGAACAGATAGTGGTTACAAACAGCCTTGAGCGGGCAAAGAGGATGGCTTGGGACACCGCCAGAAAGCTCAGGGCAGTGGACTTTGAGGTTGAGATGATAGCTTAATCCAGATGGAGGCCTTTATCAAAACCCTCCCCTGTCAGGTACCCGTGCCTGACCAGCTTTCCATCCACGTGTTCATATACAAGAGGGATTCCTGTTGGAATATTCAGCTTCAGAACCTCCTCTTCTGTTAGTTTTTCTATGTACATAACGATGGAGCGGAGGCTGTTGCCGTGGGCGGATACGAGAACGTTTCTACCTTTTTCCAGCTCGGGAAGTATCCTCTCCTTGAGGTACGGAACCGTTCTGGCCGCTGTGTCCTTTAAGCTCTCGCCTTCTGGGGGAGAGATGTTATAGCTTCTTCTCCACAGATGAACCTGTTCGGCTCCGAATACCTCCTGGGCATGTTCCTTGTTCCATCCCTGCAGCTTTCCGTAGTACCTCTCGTTGAGTTGCCACGAGGTATACACCGGAACATACCGGGCTCCTTGTCTTCCGTGAACCCTGCCCCACTCTTTCATCTTGCCGTTTTCATGTTCTATCTTTGCAACTCCAGATGAACTTTTGCTCATCACAAGCATTGCCGTCTGAATTGCCCTTACTAATTCTGAGGTAAATACCACCCCAAATCTGTAATCCCTCAGTAGCTCCCCTGCTTTTAAAGCTTCTTCGATTCCCCTTTCGCTCAGGGGGACATCAACCCATCCTGTGAAAAGGTTCAGTTTATTCCAGAGGCTCTCTCCGTGCCTCAGGAGAACGAGATATGCCATCCTCCTGTCACCTCTCTGGGTTATACCGTCCTAATGGTTTTCCATCAGTGCTTTTAAATGCTACGCGGACGATTTTTGCGTACTATCCTATGGGTGAGATTTTTAAAAGAAAAGTTGAAATGGCGGGGGACACCCCGTTACCCTCCGGTCTTCATCTTCATATGTCGGTTTAGGGAACTGCACGAATGCTCGTTCGCTGGGCCACGTGGTCAACCGCGGGACTGCTTGAACTGCTCTTGTATCCTCCTGTAGTATTCCATGGTCCCCTCGCCCACGCTTGGACCGATCTTTTCGAGGGCTTTTTCAAAGTCATTCATCGTTACCTTGACTTTCCCCCTTATCTCGTCGGCCTTCATACCGGGCTTTATGATGCCATCCTGCAGGGCCCTGCGCATGGCGAGCATCGCAGCCTCTCTGACGAGGGCTTCGATGTCCGCTCCGGTGTAACCCTCGGTCCCCTTGGCGAGCTCTTCAAGCTTAACATCCTCGGCCAGTGGCACGTTCCTTGTGTGTACCCTGAGTATCTCCAGTCTGGCCTTCTCGTCTGGTGCTGGAACGAGTATGAGCCTGTCGAACCTTCCGGGTCTCAGCAGGGCCGGGTCCAAGATGTCCGGCCTGTTCGTTGCGGCTATGATGACGACTC
>Ga0256840_1001526_pt1 | contig 21618 bp, 20 predicted proteins | sample 355202metaG_FD_185969 | JGI IMG/M metagenome (GOLD analysis project Ga0256840, IMG submission 185969) | Hydrothermal vent microbial communities from Mid Atlantic Ridge, Atlantic Ocean - 355-202 | ecosystem: Environmental > Aquatic > Marine > Hydrothermal vents | place: Atlantic Ocean: Mid...
GAGGAACACCTGAAGATGTAGCAAATGCTTGTGTGTTTTTAGCTTCTGATATGAGTGCTTATATTACTGGACAAACATTAAGTGTTGATGGTGGAATGCTAACATAAATTAAAAGTATTGAAAACAGTAACAATAGCATTCATAATTTTAGCGGTTTTTGCAGCCCTATTCATAGCTAGTTTTCAATATTTATTTCATAAGAAAGAAAAAAGTCAATTAAATTATTGGCTTTTCTTTTTTCGATTTTTAAGTGTTTTATCAATCTTAATTTTAATAATAAATCCTCAAATTGAAAAAAAGAAAAGTAAAATTCTTAAACCAAATTTAATTGTGGCTGTTGATAACTCAAGCTCAATTAAATATAATTTTCAAGATAATTCGGTTGAGAGTTTAATAAGTTTTTTTAAAAAGAACAAAGAGTTAAATGATAGATTTTCTGTTGATTACTACAGTTTTGGTGATAATTTAGGTGTTTTAGACTCATTAAATTTTAAAGAAAAACAAACAAATTTATCATTGCCTTTTCAAGAATTTTATAAATTGTACAAAACAGGAATCAATCCTATTATTCTTATTACTGATGGAAATCAAACAACGGGTAGAGGAATAGAGTTTATAGATTATAAAAGTCCGGTTTTTCCAATAATTGTTGGCGATACTACAATTTTCAAAGATATTTCACTAAAGAGGTTAAACGTTAATAAATTTACAAATATCAACCATAAATTTCCTGTTGAATTATTTATAAATTACTCAGGTAAAAAGCCAATTTCAAAAAAAATTAATATTTACCATAAAGGGAAGAAAGTTTATACAAAACAACTTCAATTTTATGGTGCTGAGACTTCAAAAATAGCATCTTTCTTTTTAACAGCCTCAACTAAAGGTACTCAATACTATACAGTTAAAATTGAAGAACTTGATAATGAACAAAACACACTTAATAATGTTAAAACATTTAGTATAAATGTTATTGAAGAAAAGTCTGAAATTTTAATTTTAACATCAATTATTCATCCTGATATAGGAATGTTTAAAAAAGCTATAGAGGGGAACAAACAACGCTCTGTAACAATATCTAACATTGCAGATTTTAAAGGTAACTTAAGGGATTATCAGTTAGTTATATTGTATCAGCCAACGAGCGAATTTAAAAATATATTTAATGATATTAATTCTAAAAAGTTAAACTATTTCATAATTTCAGGGCTAAGTACTGACTGGCATTTTTTGAATAAAATTCAATCTAATTTTTATAAAGAATTCATACCACAATCAGAAAATTACTACCCTGTTTTTAATGCGGGTTATGCTAGCTTTTTAAGTAATGATATTGGGTTTTCAGATTTCCCACCTGTAGAAGAATACTTTGGAAATGTTACATTTTATTTCCAACATAATTCATTATTATATCAAAAAATAGGAAGTGTTAATACTCAAAATCCATTACTTGCAACTTTTGAAAGTAACAATCAACGAATAGCAATTTTATTAGGTGAAAATATATGGCGTTGGAGAATGCGTAGTTACACTTTAAATAATTCATTCGAAATATTTGATGGATTTATTTCAAATTTGATTCAATATTTATCTTCTAATAAGAAGCATAAAAGATTGAATGTTTTAATAGAACCAATTTATTATTCTAATGAAACAATACAGATTTCAGCAAGTTATTTAGATAAAAATTTAAACTTTGATAACAGAGCAAAACTTTGGTTGACTGTTTCAAATAAAAAAAATGATTTTTTAAAGAAAATACCGTTTGCCGTTTTTGAAAGTAGATTTACAGTTGAATTATCAAATATACCTTCAGGTGAATATAGCTATATAGTTTCTGTAGAAAATCAAAAGCCTACAATATCAGGACTCTTTAAAGTACTCCCTTTCGAAATTGAACAGCAGTATACAAATGCCAATGATAAAGAATTAAAAATACTAGCAGATAAAACGAATGGAAAAGTTTTTTACAATAATCAAGAAGCTGAACTTGTAGCATATTTAAAATCTGATTCTCAGTTTAAAAAAATTCAGACAACTGAAACAATAAAGGTTTCCTTAATTGATTGGAAATGGATTCTAGGTTTTATCATATTTTCATTAAGTATAGAGTGGTTTACTCGTAAATATTTTGGATTGATTTAAGGGTACAATAAAGAGAAACTATTAGTGAATAAAATTTTATTATTAGATTTTCTTATTTAATTAAAAATAAAACAAAATATTTGCAATAGTTGATTTTGTTAAGTATTAATGAATAAAATTTTAGTCTTCATATTATCATTTACTATTCTAATTCAAAGTTTTAACTTTCAGTTAGAAGATATTACTAAGGTGCCAACTCTAATGAATCATATTGCTGATCATTTTGAGAGTGGTGATAGTTTTATGGATTTTATTTCAATGCATTATGGAAGTCAGTATGAAATTCATAAAACAAAGCATAAAGAACATCAAAAATTACCACTTAAACAATATTTGCTAGATTTACATTTTCATGTTTATATTTCTGAATCTACAAAAAATTTAATTATAAATTCTTTTAAAGAAACTCATCTAGAAAAGAAAATATCTAATTATACAGAGCCATTTTCAAGCTTATTTTCAACTGAAATTTTCCAACCTCCCAAGCACGCATAATTCAATTATTATTTTACAATTTTGAAAATCATGTTAGTGGTTTTTCAATACTATAAACTATAACTAATTAAATCATGTTGCAAAAAATTATTAAGCTAAGTATTAGCAATAAACTTATTATACTATTAATGACAGCTGCCATTTTTGGATTTGGATTATTTTCTTTAACACAAATACCCATTGGAGCTGTACCAGATATAACAAACAATCAAGTACAGGTTATAACAACATCTCGTAACCTATCAACACAAGATGTTGAGCAATTTATTACCTATCCTGTAGAATTAGAAATGGCCAATTTACCTGGCGTAAAAGAAATACGTTCTGTCTCAAAATTTGGACTGTCTGTAGTTACCATTGTTTTTGATGACAATTTAGGAACATATTTGCCCAGACAATTGATTGCCGAAAAAATAAAAACAGCTGCAGAAAAAATCCCTGAAGGATTTGGAACGCCAGAAATGGGACCAATTACAACCGGTTTAGGTGAGATTTATCAATATATTTTAGATACAAAACCGGGATATAAAGATAAATATTCACCAATGGAACTAAGAACTATCCAAGATTGGATAGTTAAAAGGCAACTGTCTGGAATTCCTGGAGTTGTAGAGGTAAATACTTGGGGCGGATTTTTAAAACAATATGAAGTTGCTTTAAATCCTGAAAAATTAAAATCAATGAATATTGAGGTTACTCAAATTATTGATGCTCTAGAAAAAAATAACAGTGTTGCCGGAGGAGGTTATATAGAAAAAACGAATGAGAGCTATTTCGTTAGAGGAGAAGGAATGATAAAATCTCTTGATGATATTAGAACTATTGTAGTTAAAAATGTAGAAGGAATTCCTATTTTAATACAAGATGTTGCTGAAGTTAAATTTGGTTTTGCTAACAGGTTTGGAGCTATTACTGGTAATGGTGAAGGAGAAAAAGTATTAGGACAAGTAATGATGCTTAAAGGTGGAGACTCAAATGAAGTTATTAATGCCGTAAAGCAACGTGTGTCCGAAATACAAAAAACACTTCCTGAAGGCGTTTATATAAATGGTTTTTTAGAACGAAGTGAATTAATTGGCAAAACAACGTTTACCATTACAGAAAATCTGATTTTAGGTGTTATCATTGTCATTTTTGTAGTAATCCTATTATTAGGAAGCTTTAGATCAGGACTAGTTGTTGCTTCTGTAATTCCTTTATCACTATTATTTACACTCTCAATGATGTATATTTTTGGAGTTGATGCTAATTTAATGAGCTTGGGAGCCATTGATTTTGGAATTATAATAGATGGAGCAGTAATTATTGTAGAATTTATTGCTTTTAAAATTACTAGTAATAGAACAGAATTAATGCAATTATCAAAAATAGATAGACAAGATAGCATTGATAAAATCACTTTCGATAGCAGTTCAAAAATGATGACTTCAGCTGTATTTGGACAACTTATTATATTAATTGTATTTATACCTATTTTATCACTCAGTGGCGTTGAAGGAAAAATGTTTAAACCAATGGCTATGGCATTTAGTTTTGCATTAATTGGAGCTATGTTTTTATGTTTTACTTATGTACCTGTTATTGCATCTATCTTTTTAAAACCCGAAAAAGTAACAAAAAACAACATTTCAAAACGTTTAATGTCTTTCTTTAACACTTTGTATGAGCCAACAATTAAATGGGCTCTAAATAATAAGAAAAGTGTAATTGTGGCTTCTGTAGCGTTGTTAATAGCAACAGGTATTCTTTTTAGTAGAATGGGAGGAGAGTTTATACCAACGTTAGACGAAGGTGATTTTGTAATTCAACCTGTTTTAAAAACAGGAACTTCATTAACAAGAACTGTAGAAATTACAACACAGATAGAACAAATTTTATTAGATAATTTCCCTGAAGTAGCTCAAGTAGTTTCACGTATTGGTGCTGCTGAAGTTCCTACAGATCCAATGTCTATGGAAGAAAGTGATGTGATTATTAAATTAAAGCCAAAAGGAGAATGGGTTTCTGCTAATTCAAAAGATGAATTAGCCGATAAGTTTAAAGAAAAACTATCTATAATTCCAGGTATTGATTTTGAATTTACACAACCTATAGAAATGCGTTTCAATGAGTTAATTACAGGTGTTAGAGCTGATGTTGCAATTAAAATATTTGGCGAAGACTTAGCTATTTTAGCAAATAAAGCAACTGAAATTAAACAAAAAATAGCCAATGTTGAAGGAGCATCTGATATTATAGTTGAAAAAATTGACGGTTTACCTCAAATGACTGTTTCTTACGATAGAAAAAAAGTATCTCGTTATGGTTTAAATATTCAAGATTTAAATCGGGTAATTTCAATGGCTTTTGCAGGAGAAACTTTAGGTAGTGTCTTTGAAGGAGAAAAGCGGTTTGATTTGGTTGTTAGAATGCAATCGGGTTATAGAAAAAATATAGATGGACTCAAAAATTTATATGTTGATGCTCCTTCAGGAAATAAAATCCCATTGCATGAATTAGCAACAATTGAATATACTAAAGGACCTGCAAAAATATCAAGAGACAATACTAAAAGGCGTATTGTTATAGGTGTTAATGTTAGAAATAGAGATATGGAATCAGTTGTTGAAGACATTCAAAAAATAATAGAAAAAGAAGTGAAATTACCTGTTGGTTATACCGTTTCTTATGGAGGACAATTTGAAAATTTAAATAGTGCCAAAGCACGATTAAAAATTGCACTTCCAATTGCGTTATTTTTAATTTTTATTCTATTACACTTTGCATTTAAATCTATAAAAGAAGCTCTAATGGTGTTTTCTGCTATTCCATTATCGGCTGTTGGTGGTGTGCTTTTTCTTTGGATAAGAGATTTACCATTTAGTATATCAGCGGGTGTTGGATTTATAGCTTTATTTGGTATTGCTGTTTTAAATGGAATTGTACTTATTGAGCATTTAAAAGAGTTGAAAAAAAGAGGAATGGATGATATTAATGAACGAATATTGTTAGGAACAAAAGAACGTTTAAGACCTGTTATTTTAACAGCTGCTGCCGCTGCTTTGGGTTTTTTACCAATGGCAATATCAACCAATGCAGGGGCTGAAGTTCAAAGACCACTAGCTACTGTTGTTATTGGTGGTTTAGTAACAGCAACAATTTTAACTATGGTAGTGCTACCAGTTTTATACGCCATTTTTGATACTAAAGAATTTAAAATTAAAAGAAAAAACAAATTTAAAATAACGTTATTTTCCTTACTTATTTTGAGTCCGATAATAGCTTTCTCACAAGTAAAACCAATATCTTTAAATGAGGCTATTTCTTTAGCGGTTAATAATAATAAAGAACTTAACATTAGACAATTAGAAGTTAATAAAGATAAAAAACTGATTAATGGAGCTTTTGAGATTGAAAAAACAAAATTATATTATACTTATGACGAAACTAATTTAGGAATAGATGGTAAACCTTTTGAAACTTTTGGTGTTGATCAAACCATAGAATTTCCTACAGTTTATTTTGCTAAAAAGAAAGTAGCAAAAATCAATGCTAATTTATCTAATTTAAATTATAAAATAGCAAAAGAGAACCTAATAAAAGAGGTGTCAAAATTGTATTATACAATTGTTTATTTGAATCAAAAAAAGAAATATTTAGCTCATATAGATAGTTTGTATAAAAATTTCTCAATAGCAGCAAAACGAAAATTTGAATTGGGAGAATCTAATTATTTAGAAATGATTATTTCTCAATCAAAACATAAGCAATTTGAAGTACAATATAATCAGCTTCAAAATGATATTAATATTGCTTATGAAAGTTTTAACTTATTACTTCAAACAGATAAGGTAACGAGTGTAAATGATATAAGCTTAACAAAAGTTAAATTGAAATATTTAGATTTAGGCTCACATCTGGTTAATAAATATTATACAGAAAACTCGAGGTTGTTTAACGCAAAAAACAGATTAGAGAAACAACAATTATTACCTGATTTACATTTTAATTACTTCAATAGTAAAGATTTAATAGCAAATACAACAGTCAATAGTTTTCAAGCAGGAATATCAATACCTCTCTTCTTTATGGGGAAATCAGCAAAAATTAATGCAACCAAAATACAGGAAGATATTTCAAATGAAAAAGCAATTGATTCAAATAATAGGCTGAAATCGAAATATGTAAATTTACTAGAAGAGCTTAAAAAGAATGAATCTCAATTAGATTATTACCAAAATAATGGTAAGAAGCTAGCAGCTGAAATTTTAAAAACCGCGATTTTAAGTTATAAAAATGGCGAAATAGATTTTTTTCAATATATACAAAGTATTGAAACAGCAAATAAAATTGAAATGAATCACCTAATTAATTTGAATACATACAATCAAATTGTTTTAGAAATAAATTATTTAAACTTATAAAAAAATGAAAAAAAATATATCAAAAATAATAGTACTGTTGCTCTCAATTATTACAATTTCTTGTACTACTACTTCAAAGACAGAAGAAGCTACGGTTAATACTATAAAAGAAGATAGCAATATAGTTAAAATAACTTCCTCTCAGTTTGAAAATTCAAAAATGGAATTAGGAAAAATTTCAGAACAATTTTTTACAGAAAGTATTAAAACAAATGGTTATATAGATGTTCCTCCAGCAAATAGAGCTAAAGTAAGTGCAATAATTGGAGGATATGTTAAAAAATCACCATTATTAGTAGGTGATAAGGTAAAAAAAGGACAATTATTGTTAACCATTGAAAATCCAGATTTTATTGAGATACAACAAAATTATTTAGAGATTACTGAGAAATTAACTTACTTAAAGTCTGAGTACAATAGACAAAAAACATTATTCAAAGAAAAAATTACTTCACAAAAAAATTATTTAAAAGCTGAAAGTGATTATAAAAGTGCTCTTGCTTTATTAAATGGATTGGCTCAAAAGTTGAAAATGATTAATATTAACCCATTAAATGTAAAAGCTGGTAAAATAACATCAATTGCACCAATTTATGCTCCTATTAGTGGTAGTATAACTGCTGTTTATACAAATGTAGGAGAATTTATGAACGCATCAGATGTTTTATTAGAAATAATAAATAATGAACATAAGCACCTTGAGTTAATTGTATTTGAAAAGGAGATTTTAAAAATTAGAGAGAAACAACCTATTTTATTTAAAATTCCTGAGTCTTCTACAAAAAAATATGAAGCAGCAGTTTATTTGGTAGGAAAGTCAATTGATAAAAATAGAACAGTTAGAGTTCACGGACATTTAGAAGACGAAGATGTACCCTTTATAGTAGGTATGTTTGTAGAAGCTGAAATTATTACTAATGCTGTTCAAAAACAAGCATTGCCTATTGAAGCTGTTCTTGAAAAAGATGAAGAATATTTTGTTTTGGTATTGAAAGAAAAAAATGATGAGACGTACAAATTTGAAAAAATAAAAGTTGAAATTGGGAAAAAAAATGAAAGCATGATTGAAATAATAGGGAAGAACTTAGCAAATAAACAAATTTTAATAAAAGGAGCTTTCTTACCGTTAGAGAATGAGTAAACTGTTTACTGTTACTAAATAGTATTTAAAATTAAATTTAATGAATTCTATTTTGTATTTTTGGCTAAATCTAAAAATAAAAACAAAAATGAGCAATAACGGACAATTACAATTACCAAAATCTATAATGCCTATTATTATATTAGTGATAGTAGCCATTGTATTTTTATCAAAATCGATGATTACCATTGATTCAGGAGAAGTAGGTGTTTTATACAAAACTTTTGGAGGAGGAGTTGTTACAGATGAGGCACCATTAGGTGAAGGTTTTCATATAGTAGCACCTTGGAATAAAGTTTTTGTATACAATGTAAGACAGCAAGAATTATTTGAAAGAGAAATGTCTGTGTTATCTTCTAATGGGTTAGAAATAAAATTAGATGCTTCTGTGTTGTATCAACCTACAGCTTCAACAGTTGGATTCTTACATCAAACTAGAGGTGCTGATTATTTAAATAGTGTAATTATACCTGCTATTAGATCGGCAACAAGAAGTGTTGTTGGAAGATATACTCCAGAACAATTGTATTCAACAAAAAGAGATGCAATTCAAGCTGAAATTTATGAAGAAACAAAAAAAATTATTGAACCTCAATACATACAATTAAATTCAGTTTTAGTGAGAGATGTAACACTTCCTCCTACAATTAAAACAGCAATTGAACGTAAACTAAAACAAGAACAAGAATCTTTAGAGTATGAATTTAGATTAGTAACTGCGGCAAAAGAAGCTGAAAAAGTACGTATTGAAGCACAAGGTAAAGCAGATGCTAACCGTATTTTAAGTGCATCACTTAACGATAAAATTTTACGTGATAAAGGTATTGAAGCTACTATAAAATTAGCTGAATCTCCAAATAGTAAAGTTATTGTTATAGGTTCTGGAAAAAGTGGAATGCCAATTATTTTAGGAAATCAATAAAGCTTTATAATACAAAAAAAACCAACTCTAAAGTTGGTTTTTTTTTGTTCAAATAATAAATCTTATTGTTTATCATCAACTTTTTTTATGGTACTTCCTTTTTTTACAGCTTTGTAGTTTTCATAGCATAATAATACAGCTTCAATTAACTGTAAATCACTAGCTGATTTAATAAAATAGTCGGAATAATTACATTCATTTAATAAGTCGTTTAATTCTTGAGCATTCATATCAAGATATTCCATCATAATTTCTCTATTAAATTTTCCTTCCAGCATTTCCCGTAAATTATCAGTACTTCTAAGTTTTTTTAATTTTTTTAGTTGTTTAGGTTTCTTACCAAATAAATTGTAAACAAAATCTATAGGGCGAAATAAGGCATCAATGGGAGAGATGTAATTTTTTCTACTTCTTGATCCTACTTCATAAGTTTGGCGTAAACCAACAATATGAATTCTAGAATATTTATCTTTTGGTACATTTTTGGCGTCAATTTCTAAAACACCAATAAGTTTATGTGATTTAACAACTACCTCTTTTAACTGCTCCGTTTTTTCATTTAATTCAATAACAAGTTCATTTCTTAATAAATCATTTGTTATTTTTAATTTAATAGATTGAAAACCTAAATAAGAAATATAAAGAGTATCATTAGCTTTTGTTTCAATTTCAAAATATCCATTATCATCAGTTATGGTTCCAATAACAGAATTTAAATTAAATAAATTGGCACCAATTAAAGGTTTTTGGTTACTATTATTAACAACTTGCCCTCTTAATGAAGCAGTTAATCCAATAGTGTCAATAGGTTTAATAACGTTAGATTCTTGTGAAAACCCTTTAAGTGTTATTAAAAAAAAGGCGATGTATAGTGTGTATTTATGCATATGCAATGATACTAATTAAAAAGGAAAAAATTGTTAAAGAAATACAAAAGAGGTATGATTTTTTTAATTTTATTATAAATAATTTAAAAAGTATATTTATTGTATTTAAGAAATAAGTGCACATAACAGGAGTCGAACCTGCACGAACTATTGTTCACCAGCCCCTCAAGCTGACGCGTCTACCAATTCCGCCATATGTGCTTTATTAGATGTGAATTTAAATAAAAAAGTTAAGCTAGTAGCTCAACTTTTAATGCGAATAGGCTTGGGCTTACTTTCGCTACGCTCAACATAAACTTTTCGCTTATAAAATTTTGTTTCCAAATGTGACCTGGCTGGGGCTCGAACCCAGGACCACCTCCTTAAAAGGGAGGTGCTCTACCAACTGAGCTACCAGGTCAATTCTCCTTTAGCAATTGCGAGTGCAAATATACTATCTAAACTTAAGAAAACAAGTTTTTTTATGTTGTTTTTTAAACGATATTTGTTTTCTAATTTAAAATATGTAAAAAGTAATTATGAAAATTGTTTTATTAGGCTACATGGCAAGCGGTAAATCTGCTGTAGGTAGTATTTTAGCAAATAAATTGAAAATTCATTTTATTGATTTAGATGATTATATTGTAGAAAAAGAACAATTATCTATTGCTACTATTTTTGAAAAGAAAGGTGAGATTTATTTTCGTAAAATTGAAGGTGATTATTTATTAGAATTACTTAATTTAAAAAAAGATATTGTAATTTCTGTGGGCGGAGGTACACCTTGTTATGGTACAAATATGAAGCTAATTGAAACAAATTCAACTTCTTTCTATTTAAAAGCCTCGATTCAAACAGTTTTTGAACGACTTCAAAATAATAAATCACAAAGACCATTGGTTGCTTCTATTGATAAAGAAAACTTGAAAGAATATATAGCAAAACACTTATTTGAGAGAGTTGTTTTTTATGAAAAAGCTAACCACACTATATTGGTAGATAAAAAAAATATTTTTGAGATTGTAAATGAAATTAAACAGCTACTCTAAAAAGGCATAAGAATTTTTATCTTCAAATACTACTGAAACATGTTCTCTCATTGAAGTAGATAGTGAAAGACCTTTAAAATCGGCTTTCACAGGATATTTTTTATGATTTCTATTAATTAAAACAGCAGTGTTAAATTGTTTTATGGGAACTTCTAAAAAATGCTTAATTCCATATATTAAAGTAGTTCCTGAATTTAAAACATCATCAACTAAGATTAGTGATTTATCTCTATAACTAGCAGGTTCTAATGTGGTTGTAATTTTGCCTAAAGGATTCTTTTTATCAATTTTAACTTCACATAAAGTTACTTTTAACTTAGAGATAGTTTTTAAAATAGTTGTTATTTTTTGTGCGAATATATAACCATTTCCATTTATTCCAGCAATTATAATTTCATTTTCATTATAATTATTTTCATAAATTTGATATGCTATTCTTCTAGTTTTATTTTGAATTTGCTCGTTTGTTAGAATAATAGAACCGTTCATTTAAAATTATTTTTTTTCAAAGATAAAAAACAATTCCCTACCAAATCTTGGTTTTATGGAATTATAACATTTATCAAGTATTTTTATAGTAAAAAAAGGTGAAAATAGTTGCGAATATTTTTTTAAACTGCCGCCATAAGGAGGCCCTTCTTTAGAAAATTCAACATCAAAAAATAAGCCAATTAATTTTCCTTTCTGAGATAATAAATCATGCATTTTATGAACGTATTTCTCTCTATGAGTAGGGTGTAAAGAAGAAAAGAATGTTTGCTCTATAATTAAATCGTATTTTTTTTGATGATTGAAGAAATTTTTTTGAATTAGATTTGTTTTTGGAAAGGAGGGAACTCGCTTTTCAAAATTATTTAGAGGTTGCGTTGCAATATCAATTACATCTACATTTTGGAAGCCTTTTTTATGTAAATATTCAGCTTCATAACTATTGCCTGCCCCAGGAATTAAAATATGTAAGGCTATATTATCTAGTTGGTCAATATATTCTTTAATTGGAGTCGAAATATAGCCTATGTCCCAACCTGTTCTATTGCTATTGTATAATTCTTCCCAATAACTTTTATCTAAATTTAATTTATTCTTTTTGTAATTCATCTATGTCTCTTCTGTCTTTTTTAGTAGGTCTTCCTGTACCTTTTTTTCTGTAATAATCTTTAGAATATTTTAAAATTTCAAATTTTTCAAATTCTTCAGCGGGAGTAATATCTTTTCTATACAAGGCAACAAGTTTAGCACCAACACGATTTTTAGGAATATCTAAAACTTCTAATTCATAATTAATTTGATTCTTCCTAACCGTAATTTTTTCATGATTAAATATTGCTTTTGAAGGTTTAACACTTTCGCCATTTACCTTTATATGTCCCTTTCTACAAGCTTCTGTAGCAATATTTCTAGTTTTGTAATAACGTACACACCATAAATATTTATCAATTCTCATATAATTAAGTTAAAATTCCTCTTTCTCTTTTGTCAAAGATAGAGAAAATAGTATCTTGCGCACCTAAAAATTAGACTGAATGAAATTAAAAAATATATTTTTTATACTCGCTTTGGGTTTTGTGATTTTTTCTTGTAAAAAAGACGATTCAACAGATGTTGTATTTGATGCAGCAGCACAATCTTTACTTGATGACGAAGCCTTAATTGAATATTTACAAACACATTATTTAAATGAAGTTGATGGAGGTATTTGGACTATCACAAATAATGAAACACCATTGATGGGGCAAGTTGAAACTCAAAATGTTACAAAAAATGATATTTCATATAAATTATATTACTTAAAAGAAAATGAAGGAGCTACCATTTCTCCTTCACGTGCAGATTCAGTTTTAACAACTTATACAGGAATGTTATTAGATAGTACGGTTTTTGATTCTAGATCAACATTAACTTGGTTGTCTTTAACAAAAGTAATTGATGGTTGGAGTTATGGATTTACAAATTTTAAGGGTGGAAACAGGATAGTAAATCAAGATGAATCTTTTTATTATGAAAATTCAGGTAAGGGTATTTTATTTATTCCTTCGGGTCTTGCTTATGGTAATTTTGGGCAGATTTCAATTCCTGAAAACTCACCGCTTGTTTTTCAAATTACTTTAGAAGATGTTAATATTTCTGATGATGATAATGATAGTATTATTTCAATTTTAGAAGATTTAGATTTAGATGGTGATGTGAAAAATGATGATACCGATGAAGATTTGATTCCAAATTATTTAGATGTTGACGATGATAATGATGGTATTTTAACTAGAGATGAAGATGCAAATGGTGATGGAAATCCATTAAATGACGACACAGATAATGATGGTATACCTGATTATTTAGATCCAGATAATTAAATAAAATAATTTTAAAAAATAAAAAAACCTTCTCAATATTGAGAAGGTTTTTTTATAAATAATTTTTTAAAGTTTATTTCTTTTTATTAGATAAACGGTAAGATAAACTAAAAATAATTTGTTCAGGTCTAGAATCCAACGTAAAAGTATCACCTGCATTAGTCCAACTTGCTTCATTACTGCTCAACCCTCTTTCATACCTAACATCAATTCCTAATTTACCCAATTCAATAGAGGCGCCAATATTAACACCTACAGTAAAATCATTTTTTATAGATTGAAACTCAAGCCCCTTTAAATCATTATTTAAGATGTATTGGAATGCAGGTCCTGCAAATATATTTAAAGGGCCAATTAATTTTAAGCCTACTAATACGGGAACATCTAATTTAGATAATTTGTAATCTTCTGTATTTCCTGTATTTAAAACATATTCACTTGTTGTTTTGGTATAAACTAATTCAGGACGTAAATAAATAGGGCCTAAGTCTAATTTACCATAAAATCCAATGTTAAAACCAGATTTTCCTTTTCCTTCATTTTTGTAAATATTTGTTACTTCAGATGTAAATTCTTTATACTCACCATTAGAGTTATAGCTTAAGCCTCCTTTGATTCCAAATTCACTTTGTGCATTTACATAAAATAGCGTTGATAAAAATACAATAGCTAATAAAACAATTCTTTTGTTCATAAAATTAAAATTTAGGGTTTACAATATTCTTTAAACGCAATAATGATACCATTATTTTCTTGAAATTGCTTTTTTAGTTGCTAAAACAATATCATTGGCAGTTAAGCCATATTTTTCCATGAGTTGTTCTGGGGTTCCAGACTCTCCAAAACTATCGTTTACGGCAATAAATTCTTGAGGCACAGGATTGTTCTCAGCTAAAACACGTGAAACACTTTCACCTAGACCTCCTAAAATATTGTGTTCTTCAGCTGTTACAATACAACCTGTTTTAGCAATTGATTTTAGTATTGCTTTTTCATCTATAGGTTTAATGGTATGAATATTAATTACTTCAGCATAAATACCCATAGCTTCCAACTTTTCTGAAGCTTGCAAAGCTTCCCATACTAAATGACCCGTAGCAATAATTGTAACGTCATTGCCTTCGGTTAATTGAATTGCTTTACCGATTTCAAATTTTTCATTTTCAGGCATAAATACGGGTACTTTTGGTCTGCCAAAACGTAAATATACAGGACCAACATGTTCAGCAATCGCCAATGTAGCTGCTTTTGTTTGGTTATAATCGCAGGTATTAATAACGGTCATTCCCGGCAACATCTTCATTAAGCCAATATCTTCTAAAATTTGATGAGTAGCTCCATCTTCACCTAATGTTAAACCAGCATGTGATGCACAAACTTTTACATTTTTATTAGAATAAGCAATAGATTGTCGAATTTGATCATAAACTCTACCAGTTGAAAAATTTGCAAATGTTCCTGTGAAAGGTATTTTACCTCCTATAGTTAAACCAGCAGCAATACACATCATATTAGCTTCGGCAATTCCTATTTGAAAAAACCTTTTAGGATGATTTTCAATAAATTTTTCCATTTTTAATGAGCCTACTAAATCTGCACAAAGCGCTACTACATTCTCGTTTGTATCTCCTAATTCGGCTAATCCTGCTCCAAAGCCAGATCTGGTATCTTTTTTTTCTGTATATGTGTATTTTTTCATCTTTATTATTTATTAAAAATCGTTCAAAAATAAGGATATTAATGATACGAAACTATATTTTTAGTAATTCTTCATATAATTTATGTACAGGTAATCCCATAACATTAAAATAGCTACCTTCAATTTTTGTAACACCAATAAAACCAATCCATTCTTGTATTCCATAAGCTCCTGCCTTATCAAAAGGCTTGTATTTTTTTATATAAAAACGGATTTCTTCTTTGGTTAAATGTTTAAAATGAACGATTGTGGTATCAAAAAAAACTTTTTGCACTTCTGTAGTTTTAATACAAACTGACGTAATTACTTTATGTTGAGCTCCTGATAGTTTTTGCAACATTTCAATTGCTTGTTTTTCATTTTTAGGCTTTTCTAGTGCACTGTCTTTATACCAAACAATGGTATCTGAAGTAACGATAAACTCATTTTTATTAATTTCACCTTCGAAAGCTTTGGCTTTGAGTATTGCCAAATAATTGGTTATTTCTTCTTCTTTTAAATTTGAAGGGTAATTTTCTTCTACTTCTTTTGTTTTGATTGAAAAATCAATTCCCAATTTTTTAAATAATTCTTGTCTTCTAGGTGAAGCAGAAGCCAATATAATATGTTTGTCTTTAAATTTATCAAAAAGCATTTTTTAGGTATTAAATGAAAAAAATAGAAGTGAATTGATTCCCAAAAACATAATTACCTTTAGCATTAGGCTAATTTTTTTGAAATCTTTTATTGAGGTGCTATAAAACAACTTTAATGTAACGAATAGTAAAGGGATGAAGGTAAAAAGCAATAAATATAAAACTGTAAATTGATATGTTGTGACATAATTCAAAATGAGATATAACAATAAAGAGATTGGTATTATACATAAAATCAATGCAGTTTGTTTAGCTCTTTTTTTTCCAATTAAAATAGGTAAAGTCTTCATTTTTAGGTTGTAATCTCCATTTACATCTTCAATATCTTTAATAATTTCTCTAATAATAGTTAGAAAAAAAGCAAAGAAAGACAACATTAATATGGTGTTACTAATTAGTTGTTGTGTTTTGGTTTGAATAGATTGATTTATATCAAATACAACTAAAATTAAGATACTGAATGCAACTAAAAAAGAGACAACAATATTGCCAATTAATGGTTTCGATTTTAACTTTTTAGCATAGAAGTAGAGTAGTAGTGAAGCTCCAATAAAAATTAATGAAAATGTTGGTTCTTCTATATTTAAAGATAAGCCAATGCCTAAAATAATCCCGAAGGTGTTTAAAATTAAGTAGAATTGCTTTGCTTGTTCTACGGAAAAGTATTTTGTAATAATAACTTTAGAAGGCTTGTTAATTAAATCTGTTTTTATGTCGTAAATATCATTGATAACATAACCAGCAGCAGTTATAAGCAGTATTGAAACAATTAAAACTATAAATTGAATTAAGGAAAGATTAGTATCAACATTTAAAAAATTAAAAACTAATAATTTGAGCAATAGTTGGGTGTATAGTATTAATAGTAGATTTTTCCAACGTATTAATTTTAAAAACACTGTGAATTTCATTAGTATTAATTAAAGTTCTTTTTAATTCTGTCTAAGCTAATTTTGCTTTCACGGTCTTTAATTGTTTCACGTTTATCATAATTCTTTTTTCCTTTACATAGTGCAATATCCAATTTAGCCCAGCCTTTTTCAGTTAAGAATAATCTTAGAGGAATGATTGTTAACCCAACATTTTGAACTTCTTTTCGTAATTTTTTAAGTTCACCCTTGTTTAATAAAAGTTTTCGTTCACTTTTAGGCTTGTGGTTGTATGAGTGTCCGTATAAATATTCTTCAATAAACATATTTATAACAAATAATTCTCCTTGTTCATTAAATTCACAAAAACTTTCTGTAATTCGTGCTTTGCTTTCACGAACAGACTTAATTTCTGTACCTGTAAGTTGAATTCCTGCTGTATACCTATCAAGTATTTCATATTCAAAACGAGCCTTTTTATTTTGTATATTTATTTTCTTCTGCATACTACAAATGTACTATAATTTAGTTGCTCTTAATATTCAATTTTCAATAAATTGGTTGTTTTCTGCCCATTTATAATAGTTACTATATACAAATTAGAATTATTTAAATCGTCAATATCAGTGTATTTTTCATTTCCTATAATTTTGTTGACAAGTTGCGGTGTAGTATTACTATGCCCAACAACTAAAACGGTTTTCCCCGTTGTTTTTGATTTAAACTTTTCATTGTATAAATCTCTTGGGTTATAGTATTGAATTTTTAAATTTTTACTCTTAGCCGTTGGTTCTGCTGTTTGTTTAGTCCTGTTGTAATTTGTTGAATAAATAATATCAAAGGGAATATTTTTAAAAACAACACTCCAATTTTTCGCCCTTTTTATTCCTTTTTCTGTTAGATTAGGATTTTTGTTAGTATTTTCTGTTCTATTTTTTTCAGCATGTCTAATTAAGTAATAAGTAGTAATTTCATTCTTTTTTTCTTGGGCTTTAATGGATGTTAAACTCATTAAAATTATGAATAGCAGTAAATAATATTTCATATATAATTTAAATTTATGTTGAAATATAAAAAAACTCCTTCAATTTGAAAGAGTTTTATAAGGATAAATAAAATTAAATATTACTTAAAACTATTTTTATAAAATTGATTTTTAATAGAATCAAGCTTTTTAATATACTGCCTAAGTTGTTTTTCTTGAAGCTTAAAATTGTCATTAAAAAAATGATCTGTATAAAAATCATTCATTTTAAATAAGTCGTCATTGAAAAAGTCACTAAACAGTATAGAATCAATGTTTTGAGAATGATTATTTAAATTTAATTTTAAATTATTAAATAATTTTTTTTGTAATAAACTATCATTTTTAATATTGGAATAAACATAAGTATATGAGGAATCTACACGAATTAAATTGCCATTCTCATCATATTCCTTATGAACAACAATGTTTGTTTTTGGTTTTATTGAATCAATATCACCTTCCTTTTTATCAGTTTTAGCCTGTGCATTACAACTAGATATGGTAACCAAAAGCACTAACAATAAACTAATTTTTTTCATGACTAAAAATTTAATTTTATAATAAAGAAAAGAGAGAATATTCTCTCTTTTCTAAGTTATTTGATTTCAATTAATTTAGCAGGTACAGGTTTTGCTTCTTCACGTTTTGGTACGGTAATAATTAACTCTCCATTTTTGTAACTAGCTGTAATTTTTTCACTGTTTACAACGTTTTTTGGCAAGTTAAAACTTCTTTCAAATGATTGATAACTATATTCTTTACGAGTATACTTATCATTTTTCTCTTCGTTTTCTATTTCTTTTTCTGATGAGATTGTTAAGATATTGTTCTCTAAATTAATTTTGAAATCTTTTTTATCCATACCAGGAACAGCTACTTTAACTTTAAATTCATCATCATTTTCTTTGATGTTAACAGCAGGTAAAGTAGTATTGGTATTAGAAAAATTTGATAAAGACCAATCTCTAAAAAAATCGTCAAAAACAGATGGCATTACAGGAATACCGTTACTTTTTACTAACATATCTTTAAAATTTTAAATTAAACATTTACTTAAATTATCTCATTTTACATTAAAATTTTTTACAAAATAAATACCAAAATAAAAATACTGTCAATTTTTCATTATTTATGTCATTTTGACTATTGACTGTCAGTTGTTTAACTAAAAAAACTCCTCTTAGAGAAATCTAAAAGGAGTTTTTATTTATTTGAGTAAATTACTTATTTCTAAATACTATTTTTCCGTCAAAGGCATCAATTAAAATGGTACTTGATGCTGTTATTTTACCTGCTAAAATTTCTTTAGATAATTCATTTAATATATCTCTTTGAATTACTCTTTTAACGGGTCTAGCTCCAAATTGAGGGTCAAATCCTTTTTCAATAAGTTCTTCAACGGCATTATCTGTATAACTAAGTTGTATATCTTTTTTAAATAGTATTTTAATTAAGTTATTTAGTTGCAATCTTACAATTTCACCTATTTCTTTTTTGTTTAAAGGAGTGAACATTATTATTTCATCTATCCTATTTAAGAACTCAGGTCTAATAGATTGTTTTAATAAATTAACAACTTCAATTTTGGTTTCTTCAGTGGTTACAGCACGTTTAGACATATCAATATTTTCAAATTTTTCCTGAATAATACTAGCCCCCATATTCGAAGTCATAATTATAATGGTATTTTTAAAATCTGCTACTCTTCCTTTATTATCAGTTAACCTTCCTTCATCTAAAACTTGTAACAAAATGTTAAACGTATCTGGATGTGCTTTCTCAATCTCATCAAGTAAAATAACAGAATATGGTTTTCTACGTACTGCTTCAGTTAGTTGACCACCTTCATCATAACCCACATATCCTGGAGGTGCACCAACCAATCTACTTACAGCATGACGTTCTTGATATTCACTCATATCAATTCTAGTTAATGAATTTTCATCATCAAATAAATATTCAGCCAACGCTTTAGCAAGTTCAGTTTTTCCTACACCTGTGGTTCCTAAGAACAAAAATGTACCAATAGGTCTTTTCTCATCTTGCAATCCTGCACGTGAACGCCTAACAGCATCAGATACCGCTTGTATTGCTTCGTTTTGACCAACTACTCTTTCATGTAACTCTTCTTCAAGGTGTAATAATTTTTCACGATCACTTTGTAGCATTTTACTTACAGGTATTCCAGTCCATTTTGCCACAACTTCGGCAATATCATCACGCGTAACTTCCTCTTTAATTAAAGCTGAATCTTGATTTTGAATTAATTGTTGTTGAAGTTCATCTAATCGTTCTTGCTCTTGTTTTACTTTTCCATACCTTATTTCAGCTACTTTTCCGTAATCACCTTCACGTTCAGCACGTTCAGCTTCAAGTTTGTAGTTTTCTATTGCTTCTTTAGAAGCCTGTATATTTTCAATTACTTCTTTTTCACTTTTCCATTTTGCGTTAATTTCATTACGCTCTTCTTTTAAATTAGCAACTTCTTTTTTTAGAAAAGCTAATTTTTTTTCATCTTTTTCACGTTTAATTGCTTCAATTTCAATCTCTAGCTGCATAATTTTTCTATCCAAAACATCTAATTCTTCAGGTTTTGAATTTATTTCCATTCTAATTTTTGCAGCAGCTTCATCCATTAAATCAATTGCTTTATCAGGTAAAAACCGATTTGTAATATAACGTTGTGAAAATTCTACGGCAGCAATTATGGCATCATCCTTAATTTGTACTTTATGATGATTTTCATATTTATCTTTGATACCTCTTAAAATTGAAATGGCGCTTTCAGTATCAGGTTCGTTCACTTGAACTCTTTGAAAACGACGCTCTAGAGCTTTATCTTTCTCAAAATATTTTTGGTATTCATCTAATGTTGTGGCTCCAATTGCTCTTAGTTCACCTCTTGCCAATGCTGGTTTTAAAATATTTGCGGCATCCATTGCTCCTTGTCCGCCACCAGCACCAACCAATGTGTGTATTTCGTCAATAAATAAAATAATTTCTCCATCAGCTGAAGTTACTTCTTTAATAACCGATTTTAAGCGTTCTTCAAACTCCCCTTTGTATTTGGCACCAGCGATTAGAGCCCCCATATCTAAAGAATAAATTTGTTTATCTTTTAAATTTTCAGGAACATCACCTTTTACAATTCTATGAGCCAACCCTTCTGCAATAGCTGTTTTTCCAGTTCCTGGTTCACCAACTAGCATTGGATTATTTTTGGTTCTACGTGATAAGATTTGTAATATTCTTCTTATTTCTTCATCTCGTCCAATTACGGGATCTAATTTTCCTTCTTTGGCTAATTGATTTAAGTTTTTTGCGTATTTATTTAATGAATTGTAGGTGTCTTCTGCACTTTGAGAAGTTACTTTACTTCCTTTTCTTAATTCTTCAATTGCAGCAACTAAATCTTTTTCAGAAACTCCTTGATCTTTTAAAATTTGAGATGTGGTATCTTTGGTTTTTAGAATTGCTAATATCAAATGTTCAATAGATACATATTCATCTTTCATTTTTTTTGCCTCACTCTCTGCTATACTTAGCATTTTTGATGCGTTTCTTGAAAGCATAATATCTCCTCCAGTAACTTTTGCATAGCTTTCAATTGTTCTATCAATTAAGCTTTTTAATAATTCTACGTTTACTCCCAGTTTATTTAAAATAAAAGGAATTACATTTTCATCTACTTCAAAAATCCCTTTTAAAATATGTGAATTTTCTATTTGTTGATGCTCATTACTTTGTGCAATTTGTTGCGCTTGTTGTATGGCCTCTTGTGATTTTATGGTAAATTTATTTAAGTTCATAATTTTTAATTTTTTTGTGTTTATATTTGACACTTCAAAGAATATTCCAATACATAAAGATATATTATTATTGTCATTCTGTCTTTATTTTTAGAGAATTTGAGACATTTTGTCTTTATTTTGGTAGTTATGGATTAATTTTGGCTAAAAGAAAAATAATATAAATGGGGTTATTTAGCAATTTTCTTAAGGGAAGTGAGGAAAATA
>Ga0256840_1001527_pt1 | contig 21615 bp, 21 predicted proteins | sample 355202metaG_FD_185969 | JGI IMG/M metagenome (GOLD analysis project Ga0256840, IMG submission 185969) | Hydrothermal vent microbial communities from Mid Atlantic Ridge, Atlantic Ocean - 355-202 | ecosystem: Environmental > Aquatic > Marine > Hydrothermal vents | place: Atlantic Ocean: Mid...
ACTCCCGACAAAGAGAAGCCAAGACTTGTTATGAGAGCTTACTTGGCAGCAGTTGAAAACTATAGAGATAGGCAAAGCGGCAAAGATGAAGATGAAAAAGTTATGATAATCCACTCAAAAGAGTAGCTATGAAGATAGCTTTGCCTTTAGAACACAACAGTAAAAATGCAAAGATATCCACCATAGCGGATGCAAAAGTCTGGGCTTTGGTGGAGCCTAAAAGCGGTGATATGGAAATATTTCAAACTAAAGAAGAGATAAAAAATAGAGCTGATTATATTGTGATCAAAGATAAAAATGAAGATATAGAGGAGTTTTTGGATGAAGGCATAGATATCCTGATAGCCCCTTTCCAAGAGAGTGTAGAGGATATCGTAGAAGCTTATATGTTTAAAGAGTTGTATGAGTTAGGAAACTAAAATGTTAAAAAATATAAATGAACTTTTTTCTCTTATGCCCAAGTATGGAGGTTATCATATGGCTTTGGTGGATGGTTTCGGCCTAAAAGGCGAGTTTATCGATTTTGCCAACAGCTATGAAGTTACGCTTCATATAAAAGAGTTTAACAAAGATCAAAATGATATTCCTTTTGTAAAGTATGAGAAATTCTCTTTTGAAGATAAAAGATACAACCCTCACTCTGTTATATATGATTTTGTTTATCTGTGTCTTGATATAGAAGTTGAAAAGTTAGAAGAGGTTGTCAAAAAGTTTTACAGAACTCTAAAAAATGCAGGATATATCTATCTCTTTTCAAAAAGCAAATACGCAGAAGTTGCAAAAGATATACTTGAAAAATCAAACTATCTATCTATAAATGAGATAGATGACTTTTTGGGCAGAAGAGTCATATCTGCCCAAAAAATGCATGGATGGAAAAGAGTCTAAGGTATAAAGTGCAAAACTTCGGGCTCTGAATAGTTCGGAACATTATCATAGGTAAAGACACTATAGTACTTTTCCTTGTCAAGTGAGCCGAAAGTGTCAAAAGTGTACTCATCTTTGCCACCGTAGATCTTGACTCCATCCATAAAATTTTTTGGTGGATGGAAAGAGTTTCTGACAACATAAGAGCCTACAAAATCTTTATCTTTGGGATTTTTCCACTCAAGTTTTATCTTTTTGTTTTCAATTTTGTACTTTAGATTTGTAACTTTTGGCAGAGCTTTTTTTCGTCTTGTGATATATTCGACTATCAGTTTTGGTTTTAGTCCCCACCTTAGTATCCTGTTTTTCGTATTGTTATCAGTAGAGATAGGATTGATGACTACTTTTAGATTTTTACCCTGCTCGATAAAATCTTCAAGATAGAGTTTTGATAGGGTATCAAAGATAAAGTAGTGCTTTTGCTTTTTATTTAGATCTGCATCTCTGAGCTCATATCCTATATACTCTATCCTCTCTCTGTTTTTTATATCTTTGTATGTTGTATCTTTGATATCCTCTAAAAGCTCAAGATAGAAGCTTATGCCTTTTGGTTTTAGATAGACAGTTTGATTTGAGAGTTCGATATAGGCTCTTGTTATGACTAAATTTTCAGCTTCAGGAAGCATTTTAAGATCAAACTCCATAAAACCGTATATCTTATCTCCACTCTTGCCAAATCCACTCTCAAGAGCTCTTTTTTGCAAATTTGAAGAGATAGAGAGTGTTTCAGTCGGTTCTATCTCAATCTTTTTTGAAGGCATGGTGTATTTTATCTCAAGCATTGGTCTGTAGTGCAGTCCTCCTCCAAAGCTACCATACCCTATATCAAACTGCATCATCTGCGAATCCTCTCCATAAGGGAGACTCTTTGGTCCATCAAGTCTAAAAATTACCTTTGATCTGTCAAGCTCATTTTGTAAAAGTGAACACTGATATGATGAGAAGTCCCAGTAGTTCCAGATACCTTGGGTAAGAGATTGGGATTTGACGGCATTTCCTATAACCTGTATGGCTTTTGCATTTTCGACTTGATTAAAGTCTGAGAGGTCACTGATATCTTCACTATCTATAAGAGACAAATTCCACTCACCATATCTCTCTATCTTTGCCGCCACTCTATTCATAGGATAGAGATGAAACTTTGCCTTTTTTATGATAGCATCTTTTGGTATAGAGCTAAGATCAAAAGAGACAACAGCATCACAGATGCCTCTTTTAAGATCCACCCCTACAAAAAGGGAGTTGTTTCCAAAGTGAGATCTGTTTGTCTCATTCATCTTTTCACCCACATATCCTGTTTCACTTTTTATAGCAAAAAGCATCTTTGAAAATTCATCTCTTTCAAGGTTGGTTTTTACTTTGACAACAGGTGCAAAGGGTGATTTGAGTTTGGTTTTTTTATTTACTGCTCTTATGGTGTAGTAGTATGTGGTAAATGACTCGAGCTCTATATCTTTTATAGTATGCTCTTTTGTTATGGCCACTATATTTTGCATTTCGCAAGCAGCCTTATCTTTTGTATTTCTGTATATCTCAAAGTATATATCATCTCTTAACTCATAATCCCAAGATAGCTCTACCTCACTCTCTCCTACACTCTTTATGGTAAAGTTATCAACTCTTCTTGGTGAGAGTGGCGCGTAGTTTACGCACTCTTCAAAGGCTCTTAGGATCGCAGGGATATTTTCATGGATACTGCTGCTCATCACCTTCATATAATCAGGTATATTTTTTGTCCCAACCTCAACAACAGTAGCTTTGATACCCTTTGAGTAGTAGTACTCTCTTCCACTACCGCTTATAAGTTTGGCTGGCGGTTTTCCTCTGTGGATACCGTAATTTCTGCCGGTAACTCTGTTTATTTGGCTGCTCATGTTGGCACAAAGTGTATTTAGGTCAGTTCCGTCTATCTCCTGTTCGTGCCTAAATTTGTGAGCGGGAAAAAAGACATTACCCTGAGAGTGATAATCAAGCGCTATGGTTATATTTGTATGAGTATCGACAAACTCTTTGATAGCTCTTGTTTCAGGTTCGCTAAAAGGCTCCTCTCCTCCATATACATTTGAACTCATAGGCCTTGTCTTTTTAAAACCGATGGAAAAATTTCTGTTAAGATCCACTCCGTATGAACTATCAGGATTTTTTCTTCTGTTTTTTCTCCAAAAAGAGAAGTGTTTTCTTGAGTACTCAAATCCGTCAGGGTTTAAACAGGGTACCATATATAGAGTTGACCTCTTTAGGTGCTCTTCTATCTTGGGGTTTGTATCATAATTTGCCAAGATATACTCTATAAATTTTAAAGCCAACTCATGACCTATCCACTCCCTTGCATGTATGGTTCCGGTGTATAAAAGTGCCGGTTTGGTATCGGCATCTTTTACATCAAGAGAGAGAGTAGCAACAATAATCTCTCTATCTTCGTGTGTTTTTCCTATGCTGTCAACTTTTAGGATATGAGGATACTCGTTTGACAGCTTTTGCAAAAGAGATATCCCCTCATCGTATGAAAGGTATTGATTTTTCAACTACTCTTATCCTCTGCTTTCTAAAAATTCATTCCATTTTTCTATAATCTTTTTGGCAAGTTTTTCAGAGATACCCTTTATCTTACACAGTTCATCCTGATCAAAATTAAGCAGTTTTACCAGTTTGGATGGCTTAACTTCATCCAAAATCTTCTTTACTTTTTTTGTTCCTAAACCTTTTACAGACTTTAAAAACTTCTCTACCTCTTTTTGGCTTAGTTTTATCTCCTGTGGAGACTCATCTCCGCCAACCATAGGCTCCTTTTCATCTTTTAGATTTTCAACCTTCATTGATTTGAGACTCTTTAGTGCAAATTTATCCTGAAAGTTCCACTTTTCACTTGGCCACTCCTCAAAACTTCTTGGAAAAACTTTTAACATTGGATATCTCTCATCAAGCTTGTGTATATAGACAACCTCTTTGCCAAAAACTTTCTTCTTTTTACTAAAATACTCCCCATCAAAACTTGGTCTGTATGAACCAAAAGTTATGTATCTCATAGTTCTTAAAAGTGAACTGTCTATCTTGCCGAGTTCCTCCCAGTTAAACATAGGAATATGTGGCTTTTTAAATCTGCCATCACTAAGTAGCCACATTAAATATGCTCCTATCCAGTCTCTTATGTAAGGAAATGCAGCAAATGCAGTAGCACACTCTAAAATCCTTACCTTTCCATCTTTTCCGTAAGCTATATCACAAGCCCAGTATTCAGCTTTTGCAGCCTTGCTTGTTTTGACTGCAAGATCAAGCACACTCTTTGGTACATCTTGATAATCCATACTTCCGCCCTGACTTGTATTGGTCAACCAGTGCCCTTTGGGTGGTCTTCTCCAAAATGCACAAACCGGCTTGTGTCCTATAAGCATAACCCGTATATCAGCCTCCATCGGTACAAAGTCTTGTAGATACATTGGATGATATTTTTTTTTGTCAAAAAGTTTTATAGCCTCTTTTTTACTGTCAACCTTGTGGACAAAATATCCTCCATAGTTACTCGGTCCGTAGCTTCTTTTGACAATTTTTGGATAATCTGTCTTTTTTAAAAATTCATACCCCTTTTTTCTGTCATAAAATATATAAGTCTTTGGAACAGGCAAACCGTACTTCCAGGCAAATCTTGTAACATTCTCTTTTGATTTGTTGGCAAATTGGGTATCAAGCGAAGGGATAAATCTAACATTTGGAAGCTCTTTTGCTATTTCTCTAAATGTCTCATACGCAGTTGCCGGAATATTTCCTATAAGTACATCTATCTTTTTCTTTTTAACCTCTTTTATAAATCTCTCTTTATCATTTTTCCAGTGATAAACCACCGTCTCTATTTTATCCGGCCACCCCTTGAAATTTGAGTGATCAAAAAACCTCAAAACATAATCAAGATACAAAAACCCCAACTTTGGCAACTTTCTCTTTGACATTACTTATCCTTTATCTTTTTTTCTATCAAATTTACTATCAACTCTATCTTTTTATCGTTAAAGTTTAGCCCCATCTTCTCTTGCTCCGGTGTTGCAAAAGCGGGTATGCCATTTACCTCCAAAACTATATACTGCTCCTTTTTTATATCATATATGATATCAACCCCGGCTATATCAAGCCCCGTAACTTTTGCGGCTCTTTTTGCAAGTTTGACTACTTCATCATTTGCTTCTCTTAAAAAGACACTTCCGCCACTTGTTATATTGGTCTTCCAGTCACCTTTTCCGGCTTTTCTGCCATAACAGGAGACAAACTCTCCGTCAACTATATCGATTCTGTAGTCGGTATTGTCATAATCCACAAACTTCTCAAGATATAAAAATCTCAAATCCGCCTGATTTAGAAATGGGAGTAAAACATCAAGGGTTGCTTCATTTTCTATCTTGGTAAGTCCTACTCCTCCCCATCCGTCAACCGGCTTATAGACCATCTTTTTCCATTTTCTTATAAATTTTCTTAAGTGTTCCTCATCATCTCTGTGACATAGCCTAAAGTCGGTTGTGGGGACATCATTTATCTTTAGTGTAAAGGTGGTTTGAAATTTATCTTCAGTCAGCTCAAAAGCCTCATAGGAGTTGATAAAGGGGATGATTCTGTTTAGGGTTTTATACATATAGACCTGATACTGAGTCTGCTCTCCTGCATTATAGGTAAAAAAGAGATCAAGATCATTCAAAACCAGTTTATCTATCAAGATTTTACCATTTTTGGCTATGGCATATCTTAAATTTAAGCCGGTTACTGAGTCGATACCTCTCTCTTTTAACTTTTTAACAAGCTTTTTTTCTATCTTGTCGCCACCACCGTTTTGATACATCCAGATGCCGACTCTTTTTCGCATCCTTAGCCCCTTCTTTTTTATCTGTTATTATACAAAAAATTACTATAATTATGTAACTATTTGATAACAAAAGGGGTAAAAATGGATATTTTTAGTGAACTTAAAGAGCTTGTAGAAATAAATTCATATACATTAAACAAAGAGGGTGTAGATAAAAATGGAGAGATATATAAAAAAAAGATGTATGATCTAGGCTTTGAGTGTGAAGAACACGAAAGGGGAGATATAGGAAGTCACCTGCTTTTTAAATCTCAAAAAAAAGAGGGTAAAAAGATACTCTTGGTAGGCCATATAGATACGGTTTTTCCTAAAGGAACTTTTGAAAAGTTCAGCGAAGATGATGAGTGGGTTTATGGACCTGGGGTTTGTGATATGAAAGGTGGTAATATGGTAGCCATAGAAGCTTTAAGAAGAGTATATAAAGATAGAGGCTCCATTTATAATATAGACATACTTTTAGTAAGCGATGAAGAGACCGGAAGTGATGACTCCAAATATTTAACCTCAAAGGTAGCAAAACATTACGACTATGCTTTGGTTTTTGAAGCGGCAGGTAAAAACTTGGAGATAGTAACTGCCAGAAAAGGCGCAGGGACATTTTTTATAGATATTACGGGTAAGCCTGCCCATGCTGGTAATCACTACGCAGACGGAATTGATGCCAACTTAGAAGCGAGTTATAAGTTGCAAGAGCTTGTAAACTTAACTGATTTGGAAAAAGGAACAACTGTTAATGTAGGGAAGATAGAGGGTGGCATAGGGGCCAATACCATATCACCAAAAGCAAGGCTTACTTTTGAGATAAGATACACTTCAAAAGATGAGAGAGATAGAGTTTTAAATGAGATTGATAGAATTGTTGAGACCTCTTTTGTAGAAGGAAGTAGTGTGGTTTTGAGTGGTGGTATCCAAAGAGATGTGATGGAAGAGAGTGAAAGTCAAAAGGATTTTGTAAAATTGTTGGAGAAGATTACAGGTAAAAAACTTCCGACCGAAAAGAGAGGTGGGGTTAGTGACGCCAACATCATAGCATCTCAGGGAGTACCGGTCCTTGATGGTTTTGGTCCCTATGGTGATGGAGACCACACTTTAAAAGAGAGAGCGTTAAAGAGTAGCTTTTTTGAGAGAATCGACCTAACTTCCAAAATCTTAAAATTTTTTCGAGGCAAGGCCTCGGTGTGAAATATAAGGATTGGTTAAGGTTAATTTGTTTCGGTTATGCTTTTTGTAAAGAAAAGGTGAGTTAGGTATATCACAAAAAGAGGCTGCAAAAATAGCCCAATGATAGGCAGAAGTGACAAAGCATAAGAGATAAAAGTTGCAACTATAAAATCTTTTTTATACTTTGTTGTTATCATCTCAAATCTCTCTCTGTTTTCTATATTTGAGCCTACATCTATGACTAAAAGGTTGTGGAATAGATAGTAAAACGGTATGTTGAAGATAAAGAGATTTACCCCCGGAACTATCAAAAGTGGAATGGCAACTATTGATAAAAAGATAAAAATTGCAAAAATTCTTAGATACATCATAAGAACTTTTATAAAACTTATCTCGCCTCTTGTAAAATTTGGATAGTACTTTTGCGCAATGTTTTTAACTATATACGGAGTAAAAAAACCTATGATGATAACTCCGATGATTATGGAGACAAGAAGTATCAAAAAGGTGCCAAAAAGATAAAAAAATGTAACTATGGTCCACTTTACAAAAGCAAGTGTTAAAAGATATCCTATGATAGGGTGGAGATTTTGATCTACAGCGAGATTGCTTCCGTTTGCAGTTGAATTTAAGAAAGTGATAAACTCATTGCCACTATATAAAAAAAGAGCTCCAAATATCAAAAATGAGGCTAAAAAAGGGAGTGTAGAAAGGAGTAAAAATCTTAAAGTGAAAAAATCCTTTATACTCTTAAAAAGAAGATTCATGAGACTTTTTTATACTCCTCCTCCAAAGATTTGTAGAGTGCTTCAGGGGTTATCGCAGGAGTTTTATTTATGATTTTGTTCATAACAACATTGTCTTCAACATCTCCCCAGACTTTTTTGTAGCTACCCTCTTTATAACCGTTATCTTGCCTAAATCCATTTAAAACATTTTTACCTATATAAACTTTATATAAAGAGTATATGTTTAAACCACAGTTATAGGCTACTGTAAAGTATTCGCTTATGATTTTTTCAAATATATCACTATCCACTCCGGAAGTTATATGTATAACCCTTTCTACTTGGTTTATGATCTCCATCTGTTCAGCACTATCGGTTTTTTTAGGCTCTTTGCAAAACATTTTGAAGCTTTTGTTATCAAGGATGTATTGGATTATCTTATCAGCACCACCTAATTTTTTGCTGTGATACTCCTCCAAAGCCAAACTCATAACAAAGTGCCAAATATCTATAACTTCTATCTGTATATTTTGCCAATTCGGCTCGGCTTTTATACTTTTCCAATGTTTCCAAGAGAAGCTGTCAATCAGCTCAGCGCACTCCATGTATATACATCTTTTCCAGCTTATTATCTTGCCGTATTTGTTGTAACCGCTCTCCCAACCTTCACCGTTTGTCTCATCATTTAATCGTTGTTGCATTTTGAACATATTTTCTAACATATCTTTTTCGGATAATTTCATAAAATGCACCTCCTTTTTTAAAATAAGATAAAATTATAGCATAAAAAGAGTGAAGTTAAAAGAAGCCTCTCGCCTCATTAATTTTTCACCTTAAAATCATTCCGTTTTAAACTTCTTCAAAACGGATTCACGGTGGGTACCCCAAAATCAAAGATTTTGACCCTATCGCTGCATATGTTTTGCAGAAATTTAAATCCCCATTCCCCAACTATTTACCTATTTGTCCCCGTAATACTATGATTTTATCACTTATTTGTGTCAACTTTGTTGACATAGGGGTTTAATTCTTAATTTTTAATTCCTCCTCCCATTCCGCATTTTGCTTCATATTTTTTGTTTTTTATTTTTAAGAGTGCCTCTTTGGTATAAGTCAACACCTTTTTTTGATCCGCGATAGGCTCCATTAACTGATTTTTCTTGGTTAGTTCTATGGATTGATCTTCTACTATCAAGAGTATTTGCCTCTCCAAATCTTTTATATAATTATCTATACAGTTAAAAATAGCATCCAAAATTTTATCCTTTTGTAAAAATAGCTATAATTATAGCAAAAAACTTGAAATTTTGATGATTTTTTTATATAATGTATCTACAATGTGGATGATAAAAAGGGTGTTGCTTGGATAAAGTCTATTATACTTGGAGCGAAGAGAAAAATAGGTTATTAAAGGAAAGCAGGGGTATATCTTTTGAAAAGGTGCTCTTGGCTATTGAGAGTGAACAAATTATAGATATTATAGATAACCCGAGTTCAAATCACAAAGATCAAAAGTGCTATGTTTTGGAGATTTGTGACTATGTATATCTTGTGCCGTTTGTTAAAAAAGATAATAAGATTTTTTTGAAAACGATATTTCCGAGTAGAAAGCATAAAAAATTTTATATAGAGAAAAGGAGTAGTTGTGAAAGATAAAGATATATATACGCAAGATGAGTTGGATTTTTTTGAGTATATTGAGGGGGGGAAATATACTCCTTCAAAAAAAGAGAGTTTAGAGAGTGAAAAAAGATTAGCAAAGGATATTGCCAAAAGAACTATTAATAAAATGAAAAAAAAGAAATCTATCAATTTAAGAGTGTATGAAAGGGATATAAGGAATATAAAAGCTTTGGCTCTTGAAAAAGGGATGCCTTATCAGACACTGCTATCTTCTATAATTCATCAGGTTGCCAGTAGAGATATAAAAATTTAGCCTTTGCCAAATTTTTGCAAACTCAATCCAAAAAGTATAAAACCAAGGGCTATTATAGTAGAGTTTTCTATCTTTTCTCCTACTATTATATATATAAAAAATAGAGACAGAATGGGGGAGAGAAAGATAAGGTTGGCTGTTTTGCTTGTATTTTGTGCATATTTTAGTGCGTTTAGCCATAGTAAAAAAGTTATGCCCATTTCAAAAAGACCTATATATAGAGTTGCTAAAAATGGTTTTAAAGATATATGAAAATCTATACCTTGATAGATAGAGTATAGTAGGATAAAGAGTGAGCCGACTAAAAAATTAGAAAAAAGTGCGATAGTGGGGTCAGCTTTGGCTTTTGTGTTGATTATCCAGTAAAATGACCATAGAATTGTGCTAAAAAGTGCTAAAGAGACGCCAAAAGAGTTTGAAAAATGAAGCGACAAAATTTCACCTTTGGTAGCAATGATCAAAACTCCAAAGTATGCTAAAAATCCGGCAATTAGATCATAAAAAGAGAGCTTTTGTTTTAAAAATATGACCGATAAATATGAGAGAGTCAATGCCCAAGTATAATTTATGGCTTGGGCTTCTTGAGCCGGTAAAAGATTATAAGCTTTAAAAAGCACAAGATAGTATAAAAAAGGGTTGATAATTCCTTGAAAAAAAGTTAGTAAGAAGTTTTTTTGAAGATGCTTAAAAGCCTCTTCTGTCTTATTTTGCCAAATTATCCTCAGTGTCAAAAAAAAGAGTGCTACAAAAGAGGAGAAAAGAAGAAGTTTTAAAGGCGGCAAAAAACCGAGGGCTACCTTGAAGGCGGTTGCTACCGTTGACCAAAGCAGAACCGCCGACAGAGCGTATATATATGAGAGTTTTTGATTATGCAAACTGACTTACAAGCCCTACTATAGAGTTTGCATCAAGTGCGCCGGAAACTCTGTGAACTTCGGCACCGTTTTTGAAGATGATGATAGTCGGTATCCCTCTTATACCAAATCTTTGCGAGAGGTATGGATGATCTTCAGTATTTACTTTTGCAAATTGAGCTTTTAGAGGGAATCTGCTTGCCGCATTTTCAAAGTTTGGAGCCATCATCTTGCAAGGTCCACACCATGGCGCCCAAAAATCAACAACTACCGGTATATCACTATTTTGGATATGTTTATCAAAACTGTTTTCATCCAAGCTAACAGGGTGAGTATCCAAAAGAGAGTGGCCACAATTTCCGCAATTGGCCTTTTTTACCTCTTTGTTTGAGGGTATGGCATTTGTTTTGTGGCAGTTTGGACAAACTATCTTTATCTTGCTCACTTTTTACCTCCTGCGAGTGTAAATTTGAACTCTTTTTCCATTCTTATCGCTTCGTCTCTACCGTATATGACGATATCTCTGTCCACTTCCAGCTCCTCCTGGGGGATTTTGTCAGGATAGTCAACAAAATTTAGTATATGTTTTATACAGTTAAGTCGGGCTTTTTTCTTGTTATTGCTTCGTATGATAGTCCAAGGTGCATGTTCTGTGTGAGTAGCACTTAACATCATAAATTTTGCCAAAGTATACTCATCCCAGTATTTTTGAGAAAATTTATCTACAGGGGAGAGTTTGTACTGTTTTAATGGGTCGGTTTCTCTTGCTTTAAATCTTCTTGCCTGCTCCTCTTTTGAAACAGAAAAATAAAACTTAAATATCTTTGTTCCGCTCTCTACTATCATTCTCTCAAAGTCAGGCGCATCTTTTAGAAATTTATGATGCTCTCTCTCTGTACAAAAACCCATAACAGGTTCCACCATGGCTCTATTGTACCAGCTTCTATCAAACAAAACCATCTCCCCCGCACTAGGTAAATGTTTTGTATATCTCTGAAAATACCACTGTGTCTTTTCAACATCACTTGGTTTTTCAAGGGCAACTACTCTTGCACCTCTTGGATTTAGATGTTCCGTTACTCTTTTTATAGTTCCGCCTTTGCCGGCTGCATCTCTTCCTTCAAAGATAAGTAGGTATTTTTCCCTGTTTTCTTTGACATGTTTTTGCCATTTGAGAAGCTCAACCTGAAGTTTTCTAAGTTCCTTTTCGTATTCTAAAGTTTCCTTTTTTACCCAGATCTGCACCTTCTCTTTTTTACTCTTTCCCATTTCTACTCCTCTTCGTTGCCGGGTTTACTCTCTTTAAGTCCTCTTTTTTTCTGCCACCTCTCTCTCAATTTATTAAGAGTTACAGACTTTGTTCCTACTACTTTTGTATGCTCCATATCATGGCCGGTTGGGACTTCTAAAAACTGAGACTTCTTAAAGGCTAAGATCTGTGATGGATAGATACTTCTATGACCGGTTATAAGATAGGCTATAATGCCCGAAATTGCCGCATAGTGAGCCGTATTGATACCAAAGAGTTCCAGTGCCATTATAGCGGCTGCTATTGGAGTATTGGCGGCTCCTGCAACTATACTAACCAATCCTATGGCTGCAAAAAACTGTATATTGTCATGTAACAAATGACCTATGGCATTTCCGCTGGTTGAGCCTATAAAAAAGAGAGGTGTTATAACTCCGCCACTACCGCCAAATCCAAGGCTAAGACCGGTAAAGATAATCTTTAAGAAAAAATCATACCAGTGAACCCCGCCGCCGGTTGGATTATTTATAGAGTTTTGGATCTGTTGCATACCGAGACCAAGGTATTGGTCGCCAAACATTAGTGCTAATCCTATTAAAAAAAGACCTCCAATTATAGCTTTTTCTGCAAAACCCATATCCAATTTTTTTACCATATCCCCAAGTTTATGAACTATAGTTATAGTAAGGTCGGAAATAAGTCCAAACAAAATACCTGCTATGATAACTTTGATAAAGAGCGACTCATCTAAACCATATTTTGGAAAAAAGTTAAAATGGAAAATGACATAAGGAGTTCCCATAGTCTGTGAAACAGAGTAAGCTGCGAAACCGGCTATAAATGATGGCAAAAGAACGCTATACAGAATAGAGCCTACTATCAAAACTTCTACTCCAAAAACCGCTCCGGCTATAGGTGTGCCAAAAACTGCTGCAAAACCGGCACTGATACCGCATATAACGATAGCTTTTCTATCTTCATCGCTAAATTTTAAAAATGTGGCAAAAACAGAAGCAACTCCGGCGCCTATTTGCGCACTTGGGCCCTCTTTACCGACTGATCCACCGGCAGCTATAGTAATGATAGTTGCCAAAACTTTTATGGGTATAACGGCAACATCTATTTTTCCGCCCTTTTCATGAATTGCCTGTATAACCTTTTCTGTTCCATGACCCTCGGCATCAGGAGCGAATTTTTTGACCAAATAGACCGATAAGAAAAGAGCTAAAGGCAGAAAAAAGTAGTAGTGAAAAGGAAGAGTTCCCTGTCTGTCTATAAAATACTCAATAGCCTTCAAAAAAAGCGATACACCGGCGCCTACAACCAATCCTATAACCGTGGATAAAAAAAGCCATTTGGCAACACTTGCAAAAAGGGCAGTCTCTTCAGTTAGTCTATTTTGTACCATAACGCTACTTTTAAAAAGATTTTCTAAAATTCTACTCTTTTTTGGTTTAAATAAAGTTTTATTGGAGAATTTTCAAAAGTATTAAGTGGTGGTGGCCAGAGACGGAATCGAACCGCCGACACGGTGATTTTCAGTCACCTGCTCTACCGACTGAGCTATCTGGCCAATAAAAAGAGAATGAAATTATAACTAAAAGTTTTGAAAAAGAGCTTAAATGCTCATCACGCTCTTTTTAAATATCTCTCCTCTCTCTTTATATGAACTATACTCATCAAGACTGGATGCCGCAGGAGAGAGGAGGGCTATATCACCCTTTTTCAAAGAGCTGTCTATCATTTTTACGGCATTTTTTAGATCATTGCATCTATAGCACTCTTTTTTTATCTCTTTTGAGAGAGAGGTTATTTTATCTTTATTGCTACCTACTGCATAGATAGTAACATTTCTCTCTTTGAGCATTAAAAAAAGTGGCGAGAGATCGGCTCCTTTGTCATCGCCTCCAAGGATAAGGTGTATCTTTTTATCTCTATATCTTTTTATCGCTTCTATGGTGGCATCTATGTTTGTTCCTTTTGAGTCATCCACCCAAAGCCTATCTTTTGAGTCATAAAACTCTTCAACCCTATAGGGATCAACTTTGAAACTGTTTATAAGATCATAATCAATTTCATCAAATAGTATCTTGTTAACTCCAAGAGCCAAGAGTGCATCGAGTAAAAAAGGCTCTTTTATATCTATCCTATTTATATCTATATCAAAAAAATCCGCCAAATCTTTTGAGTCTTGGTAAGGTATCTTATAACCATTAGTCGGAATATCTTCAAACTCTTTTGGCAGAAGTATAGCTTCACCCTCTTTCATAAACTTTAGAGGTTTCAGTTTTGCCTCTTTGTATGCTTCAAAAGAGCCATGCCAGTCGATATGATCTTCACTTATCGGAAGCAGGATATATATATTTGGTCTTGCCTTCTTGGTGTAGTGTAGTGTAAATGAGCTGGTTTCAAGTATATAGATGGGAGCTTTTTCTAAAGATGCAAGCGGGGTTCCTACATTGCCGCCCATAAGAGCACCCCTTTTTTTAAGTAGGTGAGCTAACATCTTTGTTGTGGTTGTTTTTCCGTTTGTTCCACTTATCCAGATGGAAAAATCATCCTCTTTTAGAAAGTAGTCATAATCACTTACAAGGTTTTTTGCTTTTTTTATAAGAGGTGAGCTTGGCGGGATACCAGGGCTTGGGATCTCCAAGATGCTGTCACTTGGATCAAAATAGTTTGAGGGATATATAGTGTCGCCGCCAACCTCTTTGATGTTATCGATTTTATCATCAAAAAATTTATAACTACCTATCTTTTTGGCTACCGCCTTGGTTGTTTTTCCATGTCCAAATAGTGAAATCATCTCTTACCTTATCTTTATAGTTATAAGCGCTATGATATTTGCTATCATAGCAATGATCCAAAATCTAACTATGATCTTGCTCTCTGCCCACCCTTGTATCTCGAAGTGGTGATGAAGAGGGGCCATTTTGAAGATCCTTTTTTTTCTGGTTTTAAAGCTTCCAACTTGCAAAATAACCGAGATAGTCTCCAAGACAAAGATGAAACCTATGACTATAAGTAGGACTTCATTTTTTGAGATGATCGCCATATACCCCATAAAAGCTCCTATAGAGAGACTTCCGCTATCACCCATGAAGACCTCTGCAGGATGACAGTTATACCATAAAAAGCCTATAAGAGAACCGATAAAGGCTGCAACTATTATAGAAACTTCTCCGACTTCGCTTACTTTTGGTAGCAAGAAGTGGGTGCTTAGTATAGCGTTACCGGTGATATAGACAAAAACTCCAAGGCTTAAAAAGGCAAAGATAGATGGAACGGTTGCAAGGCCGTCAAGGCCGTCTGTTAGATTGACAGCATTGCTGGCTGAGACTATAACAAGCATCCAAAAAAAGATAGCAAATACTCCAAGGTTTAAAAGTGGGAATTTATAGAAAGGGATAAAAAGGTTGTGATCAAGTCTGGTAAATTTGTAAAGACAAAAGGCTACGATAAAAGAGAAAAGAAACTGAAATATGAGTTTTATTTTTGGTTTTAGTCCGGCACTATTTGTGCTGCCTACAATCTTTGATATATCATCTTTTGCTCCTATGGCACTAAAAAGAAGTATCGTCAAAAGTCCGATAAGCACATAGACATTGTTTAATTTTGCACTAAATAGCGTCGAGATGATGGTTGATAGTGTAAAGACTATCCCTCCCATTGTCGGAGTTCCACCCTTTTTTTGGTGAGTTCCAGGAGCTAGTTCAAAGATGGGTTGATTCATTTTTTTAGACAGTGCCCACTTTATAAATTTTGGCATAAGATATAGAGTCAATACAAATGATACAAAAAATGCAACTCCGGCTCTTAAAGTGATGTAGTGAAAAAGGTTTATATGAAACAGGTGATAGATAAAATATAACATTTGATGCCCTACATTAGATAATTAAAAGTCTAATTATAGTAAAATATGGATATAAATTAGTTTAAGGCAAAAAAGTGAAAAAAGTTGTGCTGATTATTACCGATGGCATAGGGTTTAACGAATCTTGCAGATATAATGCTTTTTGTGAAGCAAAAAAACCGACATACAATTATCTATTTGATAATGCTCCATATTCGCTTATAAAAACTTCAGGACTTGCAGTAGGGCTTCCGGAAGGTCAGATGGGTAACTCTGAAGTAGGACATATGACTATAGGAAGCGGTAGAGTACTTTATCAAAATCTTGTAAAAATTTCAAAAGCGATAGAAGATGGAAGCATTGAAAAAAATGAGACCCTAAATAATCTTTTAAATAAAAGCGACACTTTACACCTAATAGGCTTAGCAAGTGACGGAGGAGTACACTCTCATATAAAGCATACCATAGCTTTGGCAAAGATTGCTAAGAAAAGAGGTAAAAAAGTCTTTATCCATGCCATAACCGACGGAAGAGATGTAGACCCTAAAAGCGGCGTAGGATATATAGAAGAGTTGAAACATATTTGTGATGAAGATATCTCTTTGGCTACAATTAGCGGAAGATACTACACGATGGATAGAGATAACAGATGGGATAGGGTCAAAAAGGGATATGATGCCATAGTTTTGGCAAAACCAAAAACAGAGTTGACACCTGTAAAGTATCTTGAAAACTCCTATAAAGAGGGTATAACCGATGAGTTTATAGAACCCGTTGCCTTGGAAGGGTATAGCGGCTTAAAAGAGAGCGATAGTGTTTTGTTTACAAATTTTAGAAATGACAGAGTAAGAGAGATAAGTAAAGCCATAGGATTTGAAGAGTTTAATGAATTTGAAAGAGAGTTTGTAAAAGTTAATGTCGCAACTATGACGGAGTATGATAAAGAGTATCCTTTTGATATTTTGTTTAAGAGTGAAAAACCGAAAAATATCCTCGGTGAAGTTATAGCCAAAAACAACCTGACACAGTTTCATACTGCTGAAACAGAGAAGTATGCACATGTTACATTCTTTTTTAACGGAGGTGTAGAGGAGCCTTTGGAAAATGAGACAAGAGTTTTGATCCCAAGTCCTAAAATAGCAACATATGATCTTATGCCGAAAATGAGTGCGCCAAAGGTATGTGATGCGGTTTTAAAAGCTATGGATAGCGAGTATGATTTTATAGTAGTAAATTTTGCAAATGGCGACATGGTGGGTCATACAGGAGTTTATGAAGCCGGTATCAGAGCTGTGGAGACGGTTGACTTTGAGATGGGTAGGATTTTAGAGAAATCAAAAGAGAAGGATTACTCTATAGTTTTGACAAGTGATCATGGAAATGTAGAGATGATGAAAGACAAAAGCGGTAAAGTATTGACAAACCATACAACTTTTGATGTTTTCTGTTTTGTCGTTGATGATAGAGTAAAAAAGATAAAAAATGGAGGGCTCAGTAATATAGCCCCAACAGTTTTAAAGCTAATGGGATTAGATATTCCAAAAGAGATGGATGAGCCACTCTTTTAGAATTAAACCCCCATGTCAACAAAGTTGACACAAATAAGTGATAAAATCATAGTTTTATGGGGACAAACAGGTAAATAGTTAGAGAATGGAGATTTAAATTTCTGCAAAACATATGCAGCGGAAGGGTCAAAATCTTTGATTTTGGGGCACCCACCGTGAATCCGTTTTGTAGAAGTTTAAATCGGAATGGATTTTAAGGTGAAGAATTAAGAGTTAAGAATTAAGAATTTTGGATGTATTTATTGGCAAGCCAATAAATTATAGTTTAAACAGCTGGGATTTTTTACAAAATCCGCTCACCCAATTCTTAATTCTTAACTCTTAATTCTTAATTATTTCAAGGGGTTTTTATGGAATTTAGTGGAAAAAATGTATTGGTTACGGGAGCTAGTAGAGGTATAGGCAGAAGTATAGCTTTGGTTTTGGCGAAAAAAGGGCTAAAGGTTTGGATAAACTATAGAAGTGATGTTTTAAAGGCTGACGAGTTAAAAGATGAGATAGAAAGAGAGGGTGGAAGTGCTGCTGTTATAAAGTTTGATATAACCGATGAAGAGGCTTTAAAAGAGGCTTTTAAGGTTATCATTGATAGTGACGGTGAGCTTAGTTATCTAGTAAATAATGCAGGTATTACTCTTGACAAGCTGGCTATTAGGATGAAAACAGAGGAGTTTAGTAAGGTGATAGAGGCAAATTTGACTTCATCTTTTGTAAGCTCCAGAGAAGCCTTAAAATTGATGAGCAAAAAAAGATTTGGAGCAGTTGTCAATATCTCTTCTATCGTAGGGGAGAGTGGCAATGCCGGTCAAGTTAACTATAGTGCCTCTAAAGGCGGACTGATAGCCATGACAAAGAGTTTTGCCCTTGAAGGAGCGCCAAGAGGCATAAGATTTAATTGTGTGACCCCGGGTTTTATAGCTACTGATATGACTGACGCTCTAAGTGAAGAGGTTAAAAAAAGTTATACCGATAAGATACCTCTTAAACGATTTGGAGAGGCAAAGGATGTAGCAAATGCCGTAGCTTTTTTACTAAGTGATGAAGCAAACTATATAACAGGAGAGACTTTAAAGGTAAACGGCGGTATGCTAATGTAGTTGACCTTGTGCACTTTTCATCAGCTAAAGTGCATTTTGCCTAACAGACGGTGTAAGGTTATCTAATGAAAATTATAAAAGCATTTAAGCTTTTATAATCATTTTTTTGATAGAATGTTGTAAATTTTTTGAAGGAGAAAATAATGGCATTAATTGATGAGGTAAAAGAGGTTGTAGTTGAACAGCTAAATGTAAACCCTGATGAAGTTAAAGAGGATTCAAAATTTGTTGAGGATTTGGGTGCTGATTCACTGGATGTTGTAGAGTTAGTTATGGCTTTGGAAGAGAAATTTGATATAGAGATACCTGATAGTGACGCTGAAAATATCGTAACTGTTGGCGATGCTATAAAATATATAGAAAACAATAAGTAAAAATATATCGGCTTAAATGCCGATATATTTCAAATATCTTACATTATAATAAGGGGATAAATTGAGAAGAGTTGTTATAACCGGATTGGGTATGATAAATTCGGTAGGTTTTGATAAAGAGAGTTCTTTTAAGGCTATAGTTAACGGAGAGTGTGGCATTAAAAGAATTAGTTTGTTTGATACTGAAAAACACTCTGTAAAAATTGCAGGAGAGATTACCGATTTTGACCCGACAACTGTTATGAATCCCAAAGAAGTTAAAAAAGCTGACAGGTTTATCCAGCTTGGTATAAAAGCTGCAAAAGAGGCTATGGATGATGCCGGGTTTGATGAGTATGACAGTGATAGATTTGGCATAAGTGCAGCTTCAGGCATAGGTGGTCTTACCAATATAGAGAAAAATGCAGTTACTGCGCATGAAAGAGGACCAAGAAGAATATCTCCGTTTTTTATACCCTCTGCCCTAGTAAATATGCTTGGCGGTTTTGTCTCAATCGAGCATAAATTAAAAGGGCCCAATCTTTCGTCCGTTACAGCTTGCGCCGCAGGAACTCATGCTGTTAGTGAAGCTTGTAAAACTATCATGATAGGTGGTGCCGATAGAATGCTTGTAGTTGGTGCAGAAGCTGCCATATGTCAGATAGGTGTTGGCGGATTTGCAGCTATGAAGGCACTATCTACCAGAAATGATGATCCGAAAAAAGCTTCGAGACCTTTTGATAAAGATAGAGACGGTTTTGTAATAGGTGAAGGAGCAGGCTCTCTTGTTTTAGAAGAGTATGAGGCTGCAAAGGCAAGGGGCGCTAGGATATACGCCGAAGTTATAGGCTTTGGCGAGAGTGGAGATGCCAATCATATAACAACTCCTGCGTCTGAGGGTGAGGGTGCGGCAAGAGCTATGAAAGCGGCACTTCAGATGGCTGGCAACCCAAAAGTTGACTACATAAATGCTCACGGAACAAGTACCAAATATAACGACTGGTATGAAACTATGGCTATAAAAAGTGTTTTTGGAGACGAAACTCCGCTTGTTAGCTCTACCAAAGGACAGATAGGTCACTGTTTAGGAGCTGCCGGAGCAACCGAGGCAGTTATATCCGTGATGGCGTTAAGAGATGGCATAGTTCCACCGACAATCAATTATGAAACCCCGGATCCTGATTGTGATCTTGATTATGTGCCTAATGTTGCAAGAGAGAAAGAGCTTAGTGTGGTTATGAGTAACTCTTTTGGTTTTGGCGGCACAAACGGCGTTTTGATATTTAGAAAAGTTTAAAGAGAAAAAAATTGGCAACTTACTTAGATTTTGAAAACAGAATAAAACAGCTCGATGATGATATTATAAGTGCTAAGATAAAAGGTGACGAAGATGCTGTAAAAATTCTGCAAAAAGAGCTGGAAAAAGAGACTAAAAAAACTTACAAAAATCTAAGCGACTACCAAAAACTACAACTTGCCAGACATCCTGACAGACCATATGCGCTTGATTATGTTAGAGCTCTTTTGAGAGACTATCATGAAATTCATGGTGACAGAGCTTTTAGAGATGATCCCGCTATCGTTTGTTTTGTTGGTTATATGGCTGATGAGAAAGTGGTTGTCATAGGAGAGCAAAAAGGTAGAGGAACCAAATATAAACTAAAAAGAAACTTCGGTATGCCTAACCCTGAAGGCTACAGAAAAGCTTTAAGAGTAGCAAAAATGGCTGAAAAGTTTAATCTTCCTATACTCTTTTTGGTTGACACTCCGGGTGCATATCCCGGAATCGGAGCAGAAGAGAGAGGTCAAAGCGAAGCAATAGCAAGAAATCTTTTAGAGTTAAGTAGACTACACACCCCTACCGTTTCTATAGTCATCGGAGAAGGTGGAAGTGGAGGAGCATTGGCTGTCGGAGTCAGTGATAAGTTAGCTATGATGAGATACTCTGTTTTTAGTGTTATTTCGCCAGAGGGATGCGCTGCAATCCTTTGGAATGACCCCTCAAAACAGGAGCAAGCCACAAAAGCTATGAAGATAACTGCAGAGGATTTAAAAGAGTTAGGGCTTATCGATGATATCATAGATGAGCCTATTAAAGGAGCTCATAGAGATAAACTTGCTGCAGCAAAAGCTTTGGGTGATTACTTTTTGAACCAAATAAAAGAGCTAAAACAACTCTCAGATGAAGAGAGAATGCAAAAACGATACGAAAAATTAACAGGTATCGGCGCATATAATGAGAATTAAGCGTTAAGAATCATAATACGCTTTAAAAAAACTAACTGATGTTACGCACTTTGAAGATGCGTTGCATTTTGAGGTAAGAAATTGCGTTAAAAAAATTGCACTCAACCCGTAAGGGCGCTTGCGTTTGCAATTTTTAGCAATTTTTTACCGTCCGTTAGGCAAAATGCACTTTAGCTGATGAAAAGTGCGTAACATCAGAAACTAAATATATTCATGCGCTAGATAGCTGCTTCTAGTATATGGTGAGCTTTGTATATGATCAAACCCCATTTTCATTCCCTTCTTTTTGTACAGTTCAAAAATCTCAGGTCTTATATACTCTATGACAGGAGTGTGCTCTTTGGATGGTGCAAGGTATTGTCCTATACTTAAAAGTTTGCAACCAACATCTAAAAGGTCTTGCATAAGGTCAAAAACCTCCTCCTTTTTTTCACCCAAGCCGACCATTATGCCACTTTTTGTTTTGATATTTGGATTTATCTCTTTTAGCCTCTTTAATACCCTTAGGGATTTTTTATAGTTTGAACCTTTCCTTATAGTATAAAGTCTAGGAACTGTTTCAAGGTTGTGCCCTATGATCTCGGCACCACTATTTGCTACAGTTTCCAGTAGTTTCTCTTTTGCATGAAAATCAGGTATTAAAAGCTCAACTCTAATATCTTTATCGATTGTTTTTATAGCCTTTGTAACCTTAAGGAATTGATTTGCTCCTTCATCAGCCAAGTCATCTCTTGCAGGACTTGTGATGACGGCATGCCTTAAATTTAGAATCTCAACACTTTTAGCTATTTTTTCAGGT
>Ga0256840_1001528_pt1 | contig 21611 bp, 19 predicted proteins | sample 355202metaG_FD_185969 | JGI IMG/M metagenome (GOLD analysis project Ga0256840, IMG submission 185969) | Hydrothermal vent microbial communities from Mid Atlantic Ridge, Atlantic Ocean - 355-202 | ecosystem: Environmental > Aquatic > Marine > Hydrothermal vents | place: Atlantic Ocean: Mid...
ACCTTGACGTTTTCCAGATTTTGCGACTGCGCCCATTTGTTCATCACAAAGCTGTCGTTCACCGACAGGCAATAGATTTCGTCAATCCCCAGATCGCGGAATTCAGCGGCGGCTTTTTCATAGCCGGGCAACTGGTAGGTGGAACATGTAGGTGTAAAGGCACCGGGCAGTGAAAACAGGATCACGCGCTTGCCTTTGAAATAGTCGTCGGTGGTTTTGTCTTCCCATTTGAACGGGTTGTCACCGCCGATGCTTTCGTCGCGAACGCGGGTGTGAAAGGTGATTTGGGGCAATGTTACGCCAGCTTTCATAGTGTATTTCCTTTTGGGATTACCTGAATCGAATTTTATCGTTTGCCTCATATTCCGATTCCTGAATCCGGGCAAACGAAAAGCGGGGCGGCTATACGAAAACGGCTCTGGCATCCCGTGGTATATTGCGTATATTCGCGGCAAATATCAGAGGATATGTCCGATGCGAGACCTCAAAATACCCGAACAGCGCCATCCGGAAAAAGCACATCGTGCCGATAATGCGCAGCCGAAAAAGCCAAGCTGGATCAGGGTGCGCGCCCCCGGTGGTGCGGGCTATGCCGATACTCACAAGATCATGCGCGAACATGGGCTGGTAACGGTTTGCGAGGAAGCGGGCTGTCCCAATGTGGGCGAATGCTGGAATCAGGGCCACGCCACCATGATGATCATGGGCGAGGTTTGCACACGGGCCTGTAGTTTCTGCAACATCGCCACCGGAAAACCGCCCGAGGATCTGGATGCCTTCGAGCCGGGCCGCGTGGCGGACGCGGTGAAAAAGCTGGGGCTGAAACACGTCGTAATCACCTCGGTTGATCGCGATGATATCGAGGATGGCGGGGCCGAACATTTCGCCCGGACCATCCGCGCCATTCGCCACCAGTCCCCCGAAACCACCATCGAAATCCTGACGCCCGATTTCCTGAAATGCGATCCATCCGTGCTGGAAGTGGTGGTGGCTGCCAAACCGGATGTGTTCAACCATAATCTGGAAACCGTGCCGGGCTTGTACCCCGAAGTGCGGGCAGGCGCGCGGTATTTCCATTCCCTGCGCCTGTTGCAGCGGGTCAAGGAACTGGACCCGAGTATGTTCACCAAATCCGGCATCATGGTGGGTCTGGGCGAGGATGAGCTGGCCGTGCGGCAGGTGATGGACGACATGCGCGCCGCAGATGTGGATTTCCTGACCATCGGCCAGTATTTGCAGCCCACCCCGAAACACCACGCGGTGGCGCGGTTTGTCACGCCGGAAGAATTCAAATCCTACGAAACCGCCGCCTATGGCAAAGGGTTCCTGATGGTCTCGGCCACGCCGCTGACACGCTCCAGCTATCACGCGGGCGATGATTTCGCCCGCCTGCGCGCGGCACGGCTGGAGAAAATGGCCTCAACCTAGCAGTGTGTTTTAACCCGCCCGATTGACATTAGTTGTTCGTATACCCTTAATGTTTTCAACATTTGTTAGGGGAGAATGAACAATGACAAATCTTACACGTCGCCAATCCTTGGCGTTGCTGGGCGCGGCAGCCGCTGCACCGATGATTCCGGCACCGGCTTTTGCGGGCACCAAATTGAAGGTGGGCGCGCTGCGCTTTACCAGCCACGCAGCCAGCTTTGTCGCGTTCGAGCGCGGCTATTTCACCGATGAAGGGCTGGACGTGGAATTCGAATTCTTTCAGGCCGCCCAGCCGATGGCGGTTGCCATTGCCTCGGGCGATGTGGATTACGCTGTGACCGCTATTTCCGGCGGACTGATCTCGCTGGCGGAAAAAGGGGCGGCCAAGGTAATCGGTGGCGCGCTGAGCGAGGAAGAGGGCATCGACGGGCAGAAAATTCTGGCCTCGGTTGCCGCATTTGAGGCTGGTCTGACCAGTCCCGCCATGCTGGATGGCAAATCCTACGGCATCACCCAGCCCGGATCGTCCTTCCATTACATGGGGTCGAAAATCGCGGCCAAAGAGGGTGTAAAAGTCAGCTTCAAACCGCTAAACAAGGTCGGGGCCATCATCGGGGCGCTGAAGTCGGGCCAGATTGATGCCTGGTCGATCGTGCCACATATTGCCAAAGGTCTGGCAGGGGCCGGCAAGGTCAAGATCATCGGCAATGTCTCTGATTACATTCCGAATTATCAGGTGACGACTGTCTTTACCTCGGCCAATAATGCCGCCAATGAACGCGCCAAAACCGAAGCATTCCTGCGGGCGTTTTCCAAGGGGGCGGATGATTTCAACGCCGCCCTGGTGGACAAAAGCGCCGGTGACGAGGCCGCAACAGAAATGGTCAACCTGATCCATAAATACGTTTACGCCGACAAGCCGATTGAAAAAGCCGAAAAATCCATCCGCAACGGTGCCATGCGCATCAACGCAGGTGCCGCGCTGAACAAGGCGTCCGTGATGGATCAGCTGGACTGGTTCAAATCCGAAGGCATGATCAAGGACAGTGTGACTTATGAAACGCTGGTCGATGACAGCTACGTCAAAACCATCATGTAAAAAGGCGGGGGGTGGCGACGCCCCCCGACGGCTATGGATCTGAAAATCGACGCGCTGACGCACCGCTACGGGACGACCGAGGTGCTGGCAGATATCAATCTGGACATCCCCACCGGACGCATTGTTTGCGTGGTGGGGCCGTCGGGATGTGGCAAGTCCACACTGCTGCGGTTCATCGGTGGGCTGGAACGTCCGACCGAAGGGCAGGTGTTGCAGCTATCTGATCCACCCGCCGACAGCCTGAACCCGTTTACCTTTGTATTTCAGGACTTTGCACTTCTGCCTTGGCGCACGGTTGATGGCAATGTGCGGCTGGTGCTCGAGGATCACGGGTTGGGCAAAGCAGAAATGGACCGCATCATCACCGACGTTCTGACCCGCACCAAACTGGCCGATTTTGCCGATGCGCTGCCAAAAAACCTGTCCGGCGGCATGAAGCAACGGGTCGCCATTGCCCGTGCGCTGGCGGTGCGGCCTGCGGTTTGGTTGATGGACGAGCCGCTGTCGGCGCTGGATGCACAAACCCGCGAATTGCTGATGGATGATCTGGTCGGCCTGTGGCTGCGCACGCCGTTTACCGCCGTTTACGTCACCCATAATCTGGCCGAGGCCGTGCGGCTTGGCCACCGCATCGTTGTGCTGTCGCGCAGGCCGGGCATGGTGCGCAAAGTGATCGATATCGAAACCCCGCTGGAAAACCGCACCGCTGGTGATCCGGCGCTGGCCGCGATTGAGCAAGAGCTTTGGCAATTGATGCGCGACGAGGCCGAAGCGGCCGATCAGGAGCTGATAGCATGAGCAAACCGGTTCCCTATCGCGGCGGCGGTTTTCGCCCCGAACGTATTCGCGGGGTGGGCATCGGGGTGTTTGTGGCCCTGCTGCTGATCGCCGAATGGGGCACGCGGGCCGGGTGGATCACCAACCTGACCCTGCCGCGCCCCAGTGATGTGATCCGCACGCTGTATGAACTGGCAACCTCGGGCCTGTTGTGGACCCATCTGAGCGTTTCACTGGCACGTCTGTCGGTCGGGGCAACCCTTGGGGCAGGAGTGGGCATATTGATCGGGCTGGGGATTGGCCTGTTCAGCGTGATGCGCGCCGGCCTTGTGCCGCTGGTGGCCGCCCTGTTCCCGATCCCCAAAATCGCCCTGTTGCCGCTGTTTGTGATCTGGTTCGGCATTGACGAGATGTCGAAATACATGCTGATCGCATTTGGCACCTTTACCCCCACGGTGGTCGCCACCTATGGCGCGGTGGACAATGTGGACCGCACCCTGATCCGTATGGGGCAGAGTTTCGGCCTGACCCGCGCCAGTATCATCCGCAAAATCGTGCTGCCCGGTGCGATGCCCGGTATTCTGTCCGGCCTGCGGGTCAGTCTGGCGATTGCCATCATCCTGCTGACGGCGGCGGAAATGATCGGCGCGGAATACGGCATCGGCGCCTATATCCTGCAAGCCGGCGCGCTTTATGATCTGGAACGGCTGTTTGCCGGTGTGACCATCCTGTCGCTGTTGGGGGTTAGCCTCAGTTTTGTTCTAAGCCGGATCGAGGCCAAAGTGCTGCGCTGGCGTGTCTGACAGATCAGAACTTCGGAGGACGGAACCGTCTTTGTGGCTCCATTTGTAACCAGTCCGGCACACCGATCCAGCGTTCGATAGCAAACAGGACAAGGCAAATTACAATTACGGCCAATACCAGTTTCACCCGCTTTGCACCTGGCGGGTGACGCGCCCATCTGGACATGCGTAAAAGTTGCCAAATGTTCACTTGCAAGTTGCCATTTTAGAACCGCCAACCGACGGAAAGGTCGATGTTGCGTGGAACACCGTTACTGCCGTCCGAATAGCTTGCGTTGAAGTAGGTATTGTTCACAAACAGATATTCAACCGCAATACCGTAAACCGTAACACTGCTCCCGATATCGGGATTGATATTGATCACCGAAGCCGATGTGGATAGTGCCGTGGTAAACTGCATCCTTCCATAAAGTTCGGCTGTGCGGGTATCCAGCGGCAGATTGCGTTCATCAATCCGAAACCCGACATCCAGATTATCGAAACTGGCTTCTATTCCCAGAGAATAGTTGCGGGTATTCAGTGTCCCTGTATCAATCCGCTCAACGGCCCCGAACAGGTCCAGTTCCGGTATCCGGCCGCTGGATTCAAACGTATGACTAAAAGCCATCGCATAAAAATCGGCGTCCAGACCGGAATCGCTGATCCGGTTAAAGGATATTCCGATTTCGGTGTTTCCGAACGCGGTATCATAACGGATACCATAAGGGTGGTAATCCCCTGCCAGCGCCAGATAGGGCACCACTGAATCAGTAAAGGGGGACAGTTGCAAATCCAGCCGGCTGTTCAATGCAAAAACACTTGTCGGGATATAGCCACGGTTCATCACCGAACGCGGCGCCCCGACTGAAACCCTGCCACTGTCACCAAAATCGAACAACACGGCCGGATAGAAAACACCTGAGTTGATACCGCCGCTGCCGCTTTGCCTGGCCCCGTCAAATCCCAGGGATAACCCCAGCGAAAAAGAGGATGGCGAGCGGTTGGGCAGGTATGTCAGGTCTATATCGGCACGCGCAAAACTGCCTGAATTGGTTTCATCATCAAAATAGGACAAATCAGCATAGCCCGAAATGCTTACTCCACCCAATGAGAATAAAGGTTTCTGATCCACTTCTGCCATGACAGATTGTGCCGAAATCAAAAAGGTTCCAATAGCAACCAAGACAGAATGTTTCATAATAAATACCTAAGTAAGTGCCATTTGATAATGATTATCATACATTTTTATGTGAACACAATAAGGCTTCTCGCCCTTTGCAATAAGAAAGGCTTGTAACTTATTGATATTAATCAAGATAAGAAATTATCAAACGCGACCAAACTGCAATTCGTTTACTCCATAAAAACCAGTCAAAAATCCGAAAAACAAGGTTGTTGTATTTCTCTTGCCGGTTGTGCCCTCAGGTAAAGCGGACTTTTCCTATATAGGGCAGGTTTCTGTTTCTCTGGGCAAAATCAATGCCATATCCAACCACAAATTCATCCGGAATTTCAAAGCCGACCCAGTCGGCATTTATATCGACCTCGCGCCGTGATTGTTTATTCAGCAGGGCAATGGTTTTCATATGCGCCGGTTTGCGCGCCTTCAGCAGGCCGACCACATGTTTCAGGGTAAAGCCGGTATCGACAATATCCTCGACCAGCAGCACATCGCGCCCACCGATCTGGCCGCGCAAATCCTTCATGATTTTCACTTCGCGGCTGGATTCAGTGCCGTCGCCATAGGACGATGCCTCAAGAAAATCCACCTCGACCGGCAGGTCCAGCTCGCGCACCAGATCGGCGATAAACACGAATGATCCGCGCAGCAGGCCGACCACCACCAGCTTGTCGGTGCCCTCAAAGGCATCATGGATTTCGCGGGCCAGATCCTCGATCCGGGCGGCGATGGTTTTGGCCGAGATCATTTCGTCGATGACATAGGGTCGCGTTGGCATAATGTTTCCTTGAACTTTCCCGATATATTCACTTAATGGCATAAAAAAGGATCAGGGGAACAGGAAAAATGCCCACCCGCACTGAAAAGAAGGTCATGCCCTACACCGCCGCGCAAATGTATGCGCTGGCGGCGGATGTGACGGCCTATCCGAAATTCCTGCCGTGGATTTCCGCCGCGCGCATCCGCAGCCGCAAGGATATGGGCGATTACGAATTGCTCGAGGCCGATCTGGTGATTTCCTTCAAGGTATTTCGCGAACGGTTCGGCAGTAAGGTGAAGCTGTCGGAAAAGAACAAGACCATTGATACGGAATACCTTGACGGACCGTTCAAATACATGATTTCCAACTGGCGGTTCACCGATCTGCCCGAAGGGGGCTGCGAGGTGCGGTTTTTCGTGGATTTCGAATTCAAGAACGCCATTTTGCAAAAACTGATCGGGGTGGTGTTTGGCGAAGCCGTACGCCGCACGATGGGCGCCTTCGAGAAGCGGGCGAAAGAGCTGTATGGTTAGCCTGTCATCCCCGCGCAAGCAGGGACCTCTTTCAAGATGCGCAATACTTCAGGAGGTCCCCGCGTTCGCGCGGATAACAACCTTTAACAGCATCCCCAAGGCATGATCCCGCGCCGCTATGCGCACGTTTTCCCGCCCCAGAGCGCCGAATTCTACCGTTTCCACCTGCGTTTCCCCGTCCATCGCCAGCCCGAAACAGACCCGTCCTTCGGGTTTGTGCTCCGACGGGCCAGGCCCGGCAATGCCGGTGATCGACACCGCCAGATTGGCCTTTGACTGACGCAACGCCCCTTCGGCCATTTCCTTTGCCACAGGTTCGGACACCGCGCCGAACTGTTCCAGCGTTTCCGCGGAAACGCCCAGCATCTCTTGCTTGGCCGCATTGGAATAGGTCACAAACCCGCGTTCAAACACATCCGACGATCCGGCCACTTCGGTCAGCGCGGCGGCCACCATGCCCCCCGTGCAGCTTTCGGCGGTTGCCACCATCAGACCCCGCGCACGACAGGCCGCCAGCACTTTGGCCGCAAGGTTCATTGCATCAGCACCCCGTGCGAGAAAGCCGCCCCCGCCAGCACGACCACAGCCGCCATCAGCCCGGCGATCACATCGTCCAGCATCACGCCCAAAGCGGTGGATTTGCGGTCGGCCCAGCCCACAGGGCCGGGTTTCCAGATGTCAAACAGCCGGAACATCAAAAACGCCGTGACCCAGCCGGGGTAGGGGAACAGCCAAGGGTCAACCCCCGCAAACCACAAACCGCCCGACACCGGCAGCAGCGCGATCCACTGGCCCGCCACTTCGTCGATCACGATCTCGCTTGGGTCGTGGTTTTCCTTGCCGCGGGTTTCCTCGATCGTGGCCCACCAGCCGATGAAAAACACCGCCACAGTGGCAACCAGCAGTGCTGGAAAGCCGCCCGCGACATGGATTAGATAGCCCACCGGAATGGCTGCGGCCGACCCCCATGTGCCCGGCGCCGGCCGGATTAGGCCGACATAGAAAAAGGTTGCAATCAGTTTGCTCATATCTTCACCAAAGTCACGGTGGCCAGCGCCGCGATCCCTTCTTTGCGGCCGGTAAAGCCCAGTTGCTCGGAGGTGGTCGCCTTGACACTGACGCGCCCCATATCCATCCCCATGATCCGCGCCATTTCGCGGCGCATTGCCACCGCATGCGGTCCGATCTTGGGTAACTCGCACACCAGCGTGCAGTCGACATTGGAAATCGTGAGCCCGTGATCATCGGCCAGTTTCACCGCATGTTCAAGGAAGATATGCGAGGGGGCACCCTTCCATTGCGGATCACTTGGCGGGAAATGCTGGCCGATGTCGCCCATCGCCAGCGCGCCGTAAATCGCATCCGTTACCGCATGCATCCCGACATCGGCGTCCGAATGGCCCTCCAGCCCGTGGCTGTGGGGCAGTTTCACCCCGCAGAGCACCACATGATCGCCGTCGCAAAACCGGTGCACATCGTATCCATTGCCCAGCCGTATATCCATATCCTGCTCCATCATCTGCTCTGCGCGGGTGAAATCCCCGGGGTGGGTGATTTTCATATTCGCCTCGTCCCCTTTGACAATGGCGACATCCAGACCGGCGGCAAGGGCCACTTCGACATCATCCAGCGCGCCGCCTTTGTGGCGGGCGTGGGCGGCAAGGATACGGTCTAGATGAAACGCTTGCGGTGTCTGCGCCCGAAATAATCCGTCCCTCGGGTGCGGGGCCTGCACCTGACCATCCTTACCGCGCCACAGGGCATCGGTGACGGGCAGGGCGGGGGCGGCGCCTGCACGGTTTTTCAAGGCCTGCAGAACATCCGTTATGATCCGTTGCGACACCAGCGGGCGGGCGGCGTCATGGATCAATACCAGATCAGCGCCCTTTGCCGCGTTCAGGCCGGCCCGCACCGAGGCATCCCGTGTTGCGCCACCGTCTACCAGTTCCACATCGGGCAGAGCGGTCAGCAAATCGCGGTCATCGGGGTTGACCACCAGAATGATCCGGTCGACCTTCGGATGGCGGTCAAACGCGGCGATGGTATGCTCCAGCACCATGCGGCCGCGCAGGGGCTGGAATTGCTTGGGCAATTCCCCTCCGGCGCGAATGCCACGGCCTGCGGCGACGATGATGGCGGCTGTTTTCATAAGGGCAAGGTTTAGGTTTTTCCCGCCGACAGGGCAATGCGAAGTTTCGCACGGCGACAAATCGCCCGTTCCTATTGCGCTTGCGGCGTGGCAAGGGGTAAAAGAACGGAATGCACAAGGATTAGGCATTTGACCATAAAACTGGCAAACCTCACACTGGACCCGCCGGTCTTTCTGTCCCCGCTGGCCGGTATCACCGACCTGCCGTTCCGCCGTCTTGTGTCGCGGTTCGGCGCGGGGCTGGTGGTCAGCGAAATGGTTGACAGCTTTGAAATGCTGGTCGGCAAACGTGGCGTGCGGGAAAAGGCCGAACTGGGGCTTAACGAGGAAAACACAGCCGTGCAACTGGCGGGGCGCGAGCCTGAACCGATTGCCGAAGCCGCCCGTGTGGTGGCGGCAAGCGGGGCGCGGATCATTGATATCAACATGGGCTGCCCGGCGAAAAAGGTGGTCAGCGGCTATTCCGGCTCGGCCCTGATGCGCGATCTGGACCATGCCTTGCGCCTGATTGACGCCGTGGTGGGGGCGGTGGATGTGCCGGTGACGCTGAAAACCCGTCTGGGCTGGGATGATGCCAGCCTGAATGCGACAACGCTGGCGCAGCGCGCCGAAAACGCCGGCATCCGGATGATCACCATCCATGGCCGCACCCGTTGCCAGTTTTACAAAGGCAGCGCCGACTGGGCCGCCATCGCGCCGATCAAACAGGCCGTCAGCATCCCCGTGATCGCCAATGGCGACATCAAAACCAGCGCGGATGCGCGCGCGGCGCTGCAAGCCTCGGGGGCCGATGGTGTGATGGTCGGACGCGGGGCGCAGGGGGCACCCTGGCGGCTGGCGGAAATCGCCGCTGACCTGTATGGTACGCCACCGCCCGTGATCCCGACAGGGGCGGCACTGGTCGATCTGGTGGCGGAACATTACGAGGCAATGATCGATTTCTACGGTGTGAAAATGGGTAACCGCAACGCGCGCAAACATCTGGGCTGGTATATGGACCACGCGGGCACCCCGCCGGATATGCGCAAACGTCTGCTGACCGAAGTTGATCCTGCAACGGTCCTGTCCCTGCTGCCCGAGGCCCTGACAGGTGAAAGGCAAGCGGCATGAGCTTTGCCAGCCTCTGGAACGCGCTGCCAACGCCGGCGCTGATGATTGATCCGGACAATACAATCACCGCCGCCAACCCTGCCGCCGAAGGATTCCTTGTGACCTCGGCCAAATCGCTGAAGGGAAAACAGGTGGGGGAGCGTCTGACGGTCAATGCCCCCTTGCCGGAATCGCTTCAACGGGTGCGGCGCACGCATGGGCCGCTGTTTATCAACGATGTCGAGGCCGGACGCCGTGGCCGCACACCCCAGCGCTGCAATATCCAGATCACGCCGATGGGGCCGGATGATCCGCGCCTCTTGATGCTGATCATTCCCCGCCAGAACAAGGATGGCGGCGGCGGGCCTGCGTCGAAATCCGCTGCAAAATCCGCCATCGGCATGGCCGAAATGCTGGCCCATGAAATCAAGAACCCGCTGGCGGGTATCACCGGTGCCGCGCAACTTCTGGCTATGAATTTGCCGTCGCAAGACCTTGAAATGACTGACCTTATCGTATCCGAGGCCCGCCGTATCGTCGCCCTGCTGGATCAGGTGGAACAGTTCGGCAACTTGTCGCCGCCCAACCGCCGCGTGGTCAATATCCATGATGTGGTGGATCGCGCCCGCATATCGGCGCAGGTGGGGTTCGCCGCGCATATGAAGATCATCGAGGAATATGATCCCTCCTTGCCGCCCACATGGGCCGATGCGGACCAGTTGATGCAGGTGGTGCTGAACCTGCTGAAAAACGCCGCCGAAGCCGCGCCCAAAGCGGGCGGGGTGATCCGGATTCGCACCGGTTTTGACAACGGCTTGCGCCTGCGCCGCAGTGATGGCAGCGGCGCGCCTTTGCCCATTCTGGTGGAGATCATCGACAACGGCCCGGGCCTGCCGCCCGATATTGCCGAGGATGTGTTCGACCCCTTCGTTTCGGGGCGTGAAAACGGCACCGGACTGGGGCTGGCGCTGGTGTCGAAAATCATTGCCGAACACGAGGGGTGGATTTCGGTCGATTCCGAGCCGGGCCACACGGTGTTTCGCATTTCCCTGCCCAAAGCCCCCACAGAAATACCCGCCGATAAAGGAGCCGACTAGATGGATGGCACAGTTTTAATCGCCGATGATGACCGCACGATCCGCACGGTTCTGACGCAAGCCTTCACGCGGGCGGGCTGCAAGGTGCACGCCACATCGTCGCTGGTCACGCTGATGCGCTGGGTCGAGGAAGGCAAGGGCGATCTGGTGATCTCGGATGTGGTCATGCCGGATGGCAATGGCTTGGAAATGCTGCCAAAAATCAGTGCCGCGCGGGACGAATTGCCGGTGATCGTGATCTCGGCGCAGAACACGATTATGACGGCGATCAAGGCGACCGAGGCCAAAGCGTTCGACTATCTGCCCAAACCCTTTGATCTGCCCGACCTGATGAAACGCAGCGCGCGGGCCTTGGCGTTGAAACGGCGTGTGAACAGCCCCGCAAGCAGCCCAAAGCCAGCCGAAAACGAATTGCCGCTGGTCGGGCGCACCGGCGTGATGCAGGAAATCTATCGGTTGATTGCGCGGGTGGTGAACGGCGATCTACCGGTGCTGATCAGCGGCGAAAGCGGCACGGGCAAATCCCTGATTGCCCGCACCATCCATGATTTCGGCGACCGGCGCGCACTGCCTTTTGTGGTGGTGAACCCGTCCAACCTGACCACGCCCGACGGATTGGACCGGATGCTGGCCCGCGCGGGCACCGGCACGCTGGTGTTTGACGAAGTGTCTGATCTGGAATGGAATATTCAGGGGCAGGTGGCCCGTCTGATGGACCGTCTGGGCGACAATTCCCCGCGCATCATGGCCACCACGCAGGCCGATCTGGCCGCCAAGATGGACGCGGGCGATTTCAGGCAGGATCTGTTTTACCGTCTGAACGGCGTCTCGCTGGCGGTTCCCCCGCTGCGCGACCGGGTTGACGATATCCCGCTATTGGTCGAATTTTTTCTGGGGCGCAATACCGATATCGAAGGCACCCATGTTTTGTCACCGGATGCAATGAAACTGATCCGCAGCTATAGTTGGCCCGGTAATGTGCGCCAGCTGGAAAACTGCCTGAAACGCCTTGCCGCCACCAGCGGGCAGGCGGAAATCACCCTTTCCGAAGCCGAACAAGCGCTTGGTGGACAACCGGCAATTGAGCCGGTGATGCAACGCGGGCAGGGGGACAAGCTGTCGGCCTCGATTGCACGCCATTTGCAACGCTATTTTGATCTGCATGGCGGAGCCTTGCCGCCCCCCGGCCTGTATCCGCGTATTTTGCATGAAATGGAACGCCCATTGCTGGAAATCGCCCTGGATGCCACCGGCGGTAATCAGGCTAAATGTGCGGATCTGTTGGGGATCAACCGAAATACCCTGCGAAAGAAGATTACAGACCTCGATATTCGCGTGACACGCCGCCGCAAACTGGTGTAAAAGGGCAACATTAAGCGTGGCCCATTGGCATCAGCCGGTAACGAGGACACGCAATATGGTGGTTTTACGGCTTTGCGCCACACAATCGTGACGTGCAAGGCGGTGCATTAGAGGAAAGCGGGCAACAGGTGTCAGGCCCTGCCAAAAGCGCAACCTTCGAAAAGCTCAGCCGTTTGCGGCGTCGCAGACGTGTGCAAAACGCGGCGACTTTGGGCCTTGTGCTGTTGGGGCCGGTATTGGCAATCGCAACCTTTGTGATCCTTGGCCCGCTGGACAAAGGGGCAAGCGCCCCCAGCCTGCGGCTGATGTTGCTGACCGATCTGGTCTATATCCTTGTGGTCGCTGCATTGGTGTTGCAACGGGTCGCTAAAATGGTTGCCGCACGGCGGGCGCATTCGGCCGGATCGCGGTTGCACCTGCGGCTGACCGGTGTGTTCGCGGTGGTCGCCCTGATCCCGACCATTCTGGTGGCTGTTTTCGCGGTTCTGACGGTAAACGTCGGGCTTGAGGGGTGGTTTTCGGATCGCGTGCGACAGGTGGTCGGCACTTCGCTTGAGGCCGCGCAGGCCTATCAGGAGGAACACCGCGTCGCCCTGACCAAAGATACCGAGGCCCTTGCCAATTATCTGAACCGGGCGCGGCAATCGACGTTTTTCCTGAATGATGGCGATCTGCGCGAATTGCTGACACAGGGGCAGGCCCAGATCCAGCGGGGCCTGCGCGAAGCCTATGTGATTGATGGCGGGGCACGGCTGCGGGCCCGCGGCGCGCGATCCTATCTGTTCGATTACGAGGCGCCGACACCCGACGATATTGCCAAGGCGGATCAGGGCGAACTGGTGATCATTCAGGACTGGGACAACAATGAATTTCGCGCCCTGAAAAAGCTGGACGCCTATGTGGACCGCTATCTTTACGTCACCCGCGTGGTGGATGGCGATATCCTGAATCTGCTGGATGACACGCAGGAAACCGCGCTGTTGTATCAGCAACTGGAAAAAGACCGCGGCAAGATGCTGTTTGAATTCGGCCTGTTGTATATCGGCTTTGCGGTGATCCTTATTCTGGCGGCGATCTGGCTGGGCCTTTGGTTTGCCGAACGCCTGTCGCGCCCTGTGGGCCGTTTGGCGGGGGCGGCGCAACAGGTGGGGACGGGCGATCTGGATGTGCAGGTCGTGGAAGAATCCGGCGACGATGAAATTGCCATGCTGGGACGGTATTTCAACCAGATGACGCGGCAGTTGAAAGGGCAACGCGATACGCTGCTGGAAAACACCCGCCAGATCGAACGCCGGCGGCGGCTGTTTGATTCTGTGCTGTCCTCGGTGGCGTCGGGGGTTGTCGGGGTGGATGCCGATGGCAAGGTTACCTTCGTGAACCGCTCGGCCGAACGGCTGCTGGCGCTGCCTGATGAAAACAGCGGCGATATTACCGTGGCCGTGCCCGAATTCGGCCCGTTGCTGCAAAAACTGCGCGACAAGAATACCGAAGTGGCGCAGGAAGAAATCAAACTGACCCGCGACGGCAAACTGGAAAACCTATTGGTGCGGATCAGCACACGCCGCAATAACGACGGACGGCTTGAGGGTTATGTGATTGCCTTTGACGATGTCACCGATCTGGTTTCTGCGCAACGAATGGCCGCCTGGGGCGATGTGGCCCGCCGTATCGCGCATGAAATAAAAAACCCGCTGACCCCTATCCAGTTGTCCGCCGAACGGCTGAAACGCAAGTTTTCCCCGATGGTTGGTGATCAGGCGGATACGCTGGAACAATATACCGATGTGATCATCCGCCAGACGGGGGATTTGCGCCGGATCGTGGATGAATTCTCAAAATTCGCCCGTATGCCGGAACCCGAGCTGCGCACCCATGACCTGACCAAAATCCTGCGCGATGCGGCGACATTGCAGGAAAGCGCGCTGCCGGATGTGGCCATAAAGGCGGACCTGCCGGATAGTGCGGTAATGGCCGAAGTTGATGCGACCATGATTTCGCAAGCCTTGGTCAATCTGATCAAGAACGCAGGCGAAGCGATTGAAAGTTTACAGAAAAAAGGTGCGCCTGAGGGGTACAAGCCGGAAATCCATGTGGAAATGAAAGCCGATGACGGCACAATCAATATCGACATTTCCGACAATGGTATCGGCCTGCCCGAAGACCGGGCGCGCCTGTTTGAACCCTATGTGACGACACGCGAAGAAGGCACGGGTCTGGGCCTGCCGATCGTGAAAAAGATTATCGAGGAACACGGTGGCACGCTGATCTTGCGGGATGCCGAAATCTTTGAAGGGAACACCCGTGCCGGTGCACGGGCCGAAATACGTTTGCCAGCCAGATTTAATGGCGGCAGCAACGACAACAGCAGAGGTGATTGATATGGGTGATATTCTTATTGTCGATGACGAACGCGATATTCGTGAATTGATTGCGGATATTCTGAAGGACGAGGGCTATACCACCCGTCTGGCCGCCAATTCGGATGACTGTATGAAACAGGTCAATGCCGAGCCACCGGCGTTGATGATCCTTGATATCTGGCTAAAGGACAGCCGGATGGACGGGATCGACATTCTGAAAACGGTCAAACGCGACAACCCCGATATTCCGGTGGTGATCATTTCCGGTCACGGCAACATTGAAATCGCTGTCGCCGCGATCAAGCAGGGCGCATATGATTTCATCGAAAAGCCCTTTAATATTGATCAATTGATGGTGGTTGTGGCCCGGGCGATGGAAACATCCCGCCTGCGGCGCGAGAACCTGAAACTGAAGCGCGGCGAAACCGGTTGCGCCGAAATGCTGGGCGAAAGTGCCGCGTTCAAGGCGCTGAAAACCAATCTGGACAAGGTGACCAATTCAAACGGTCGCGTCATGCTGACTGGCCCTGCGGGGGCAGGCAAGGAAGTGGCCGCGCGCTATATCCACGCCAATTCCCCGCGGGCTTCGGGGCCGTTTATTTCGGTCAACTCAGCCTCGATCGAGCCGGACCGTATGGAAGAAGTGCTGTTCGGACGCGAAACATCCGACCGCGGGGTCGAGCCGGGCCTGTTGGAGCAGGCGCATGGCGGGGTGCTGTATTTTGATGAAGTGGCGGATATGCCGTCCGGAACGCAATCGAAAATCCTGCGGGTGCTGGTCGATCAACAGTTCCACAGGGTGGGCGGTGCCGACAAGGTGCGCGTGGATATGCGGGTTATTTCCAGCACCAATAAAAATCTGGAATCCGAAATTGCGGCCGGCAATTTCCGCCAAGAGCTGTTTCACCGTCTGAACGTGGTGCCGATCTATGTGCCATCTCTTGAGGAACGCCGCGAGGATATTCCGCTGCTGGCCGAGCATTTCATCGCCGAGCTGAATAAAACCCAAGGGTTGCCATTGCGGCCGTTGTCGGACGAGGCACAAGCCCTGATGCAGACCATGCATTGGCCCGGAAACGTGCGCCAGTTGAAAAATGTGGTCGAGCGCATTCTGATCCTTGGCTCGGACAGTGGTCCGATTACGGTCAAGGAACTGCCCACAACCGAAGACACATCCCAAAGCGAGGGGCGCGTGGTGCTGTCATCCGGTCTGGCGACATTGCCGCTGCGCGAAGCCCGCGAGATGTTCGAGCAGGAATATCTGATGACCCAGATCAACCGTTTTGGTGGCAATATCAGCCGCACGGCCAGTTTTGTCGGCATGGAACGCTCGGCCCTGCATCGCAAGCTGAAGTCGCTGGGCATTGTCACATCCAGCAAAGGCGGCGCACGGGTGGCGCATGTGGATGATCCGGTCAAGGAATAGGGCTGGAATACCACTCAGTGGGCATTGGATCAGGGGATCAGATTGACGCCTGACGGTGCATCTGGCATGGATTGGACCTTACGGTCCTGAAAGGTGGTGTGATGAAGGTTATCATTTGCGGTGCTGGTCAAGTCGGGTGGCAGATCGCCCGCCATCTGTCGGGTGAAAACAACGACGTTACGGTTGTCGACAACAATCCCGAACTGGTGCATCGCGCCACGGAAACGCTGGATGTGCAGGGGATTGCCGGTTTTGCCAGCTATCCCGATGTGCTGGAACGGGCCGGCGCGCGGGATGCGGATATGATCATCGCCGCCACCTATTCCGACGAAGTGAACATGGTCACCTGTCAGGTGGCCCATTCCGTGTTTGAAATCCCGCGCAAAATCGCCCGGCTGCGCGCCCAAAGCTATCTGACCGCAATCTATTCCGATCTGTACCGTCGCGAACATATGCCGATCGACGTGGTGATCAGCCCCGAACGCGAGGTGGCCGAGGCCGCCTTGCAACGTCTGTCCGCCCCTGCTGCATTCGACACTGAAAGTTTTCTGGACGGGAAATCCGAACTGCTGGGTATCCTGATCGAGGAAGATTGCCCCGTGGTCAACACCCCGCTGCGCCAGTTGACCGATCTGTTTTCCACCCTCAGTGCCATTGTCGTCGGGATCCGCCGCGACGGCACATTGTTTGCCCCTGATGCCGGCGATCAGGTGTTTGTCGGCGATGAAATCTATGTGTTTACCAACAACGAAGACGTCACCCGCACGCTGGAAGTATTCGGCAAAACCAACAAGAAACAGGACCGGATTGTCATTCTGGGCGGCGGGAATGTCGGGCTTGCGGTGGCCGAGGCTCTGGAAACCCGCGCTGACCGCATTCGTGCCAAAGTGATCGAGAAAGACCGCGCCCGTGCCGAAGTCGCCGCCGATGCGCTGGAAAAAACGATTGTGCTGCATGGCGACGGTCTGAGTGCCGAATTGCTGAAAGAAGCGGGGATTGACCGCGCCGATGCGATTCTTTGCGTCACGGATGACGACAAAACCAACATCCTTGCCGCAGTTCGGGCCAAGGCCGAAGGCTGTCCAATGGCAATCTGTCTGGTGAATGACCCATCCTTGGTGCCGCTGATGAAGCCGATGAATATCGACGCCTACATCAACCCGCGCGCCACGACGGTCAGTTCGATCCTGCGCCATATCCGTCACGGGCGGGTCCGTGCGGTTTATTCGATCGGGGATGCCGAGGCCGAGGTTATCGAGGCACAGGTGATGTCGACCTCGCCCATCACCGGCAAGAAAATCGCCGACATCGACTTTCCCGAAGGGGTGCTGGTCGGGGCCATTATGAAAGACAACAAGGTTATTCGCCCCCGTGGCGATACCCGCATCGACGAAGGGGATGTGATCGTGCTGTTTTCCATGCCCGATGATGTCCTCGAGGTGGAGCGGCTGTTGCAGGTCTCCATCGATTTTTTCTAGGGGTCAGGGATGCTCGCACGCCTGATAAACCTGCCATTGCTGGTTATTCTGATGGGGATCGGGGCAGGGGCGATGTATATTCCGGCGATCTATGCCTATGTCGGGGATGACCTGCATGTGGCGCGGGTGTTTTTATATGGTGGCACCCTGTTCCTGATCCTGACATCCCTGATCGGCATCGCCACATCCCCGGGCAAAAGCAGCAACCTTGTGCGCTCGCATCTTCTGGCATTGCTGGGAACATTCACCATCCTGCCGATCATGCTTGCCATTCCGTTTTACGAGGCCCTGCGCACCACCTCGTTCCTGAATGCCTATTTCGAGATGGTCTCCTCGCTGACCACCACCGGCGCGACCCTGTTTGATCCGGACCGCCTGCCGGATGCCCTGCACCTGTGGCGGGCGCTGGTTGGCTGGATGGGGGGCTTTCTGGTCTGGGTCATGGCCATTGCAGTCCTTGCCCCGCTGAATCTGGGCGGGTTCGAAGTAACAGCCGTGAACAGCAGCAACAGCCATTTCACCCAGATCACCAATACTGCCAATACCTCGGAACGATTGACCCAATACAGTGCGCAGCTTTTTCCGATCTATGCCGGGCTGACCATGATCCTCTGGATTGCTTTGCTGATTGCGGGGGATCAGCCACTGGTCGCGGTAACGCATGCGATGTCAACGCTGTCGACCAGCGGTATTTCCGCTGTCGGGGGCAAGAACAACGTCACAGGAAGCGGCATAACAGGAGAAGTCCTGATATTCGGGTTTATGGTTTTTGCAATCTCGCGGCTGACCTTTTTCAAGGATCGCCAAGGGGGGGGATTGCGCCAGCTACGCGATGACCCCGAGTTCCGCCTGGGCTTGTTTTTGGTCATTCTGTTGCCTGTCGTTCTTTTCTTGCGCCACTGGCTGGCCGCCTTTGACACAGATACCGAAACGGATCTGATGGCCGCCGGCCGTGCCTTTTGGGGGGCGATGTTTACGGTGATGTCTTTTCTTACCACAACCGGCTTTGAATCGGTGGATTGGGCCGACGCCCGCAACTGGTCCGGATTGCAAACACCGGGGCTGATCATGCTGGGGTTGGCAATTATTGGCGGCGGGGTTGCGACCACGGCTGGCGGGGTCAAACTGATGCGGATCTATGCGCTCTATAAACACGGCAGCCGCGAGATCGAGCGCCTTCTTCACCCGGACAGCGTTGCCGGTTCCGGGGTCAAAGCCCGCTATATCAGACGGTCGGGTGCGCAAATATCTTGGATATTCTTCATGCTGTTCAGCATGTCTATTGCAATGGTTATGCTGGCTCTTTCGTTGACGGGACAACCCTTTGAGCATGCCATGATTTTCACCGTATCAGCGCTGTCAACAACGGGTCCGCTGGCCGCCATCGCGGCTGAAACGCCCTTGTTTTATACTGATCTGGATGCGGTCGCAAAACTTATTCTGGCGGCGGCCATGGTGTTGGGACGGCTTGAAACCCTTGCCATTATCGCCCTGTTAAATCCCTCATTGTGGCGCTCCTGAACAACAGTTTGTCGCTTAATGCGCTAGGGGGTTGATTTTAGGGCTGGAATCTCTCTCAAAGCCTCTTCATACTTGCGCCTGTGTAAAACAGATAATTGCCCAACAGGGGCAGACCACAATAAAAAGGCGAAAGACCAATGGCTGCCGACAGACAGAATCTGCAAGATGTATTCCTGAATCATGTGCGGAAAACCAAAATTCCGGTCACGATTTTCCTGATCAACGGTGTGAAACTGCAGGGGGTCATCACATGGTTTGACAACTTCTGCGTTCTGCTGCGTCGCGACGGGCAGGCACAGCTGGTTTATAAACACGCGATATCCACCATCATGCCGGGCGCGCCGATCAACCTGTATGACGGCGAAGAAGAATAAGCGCTGATGGAAATTGATCCCCCGCGCAACACCCGCGCATGGGTTCTGCATCCCGAACTGAAATTCGACAACTCCCGCCGTGATCCCGTGGCGGCGCTGGACGAGGCTGTGGCCCTGGCCGAAGCCATGCCCGAGATGGAAATTGTCGGGTCAAACATCATCACCCTGCGCAGCGTGCAGTCCGGTGTGTTGTTTGGCAAAGGCAAGATTGCCGAATTGAAGGCCATATTCGAGGCCGAGGAAATCGAACTGGTGCTGATTGACGGTGCCCTGACACCGGTGCAGCAACGCAATCTGGAAGAAGAGTGGGGCGTCAAAATTCTGGATCGCACCGGTCTGATCCTTGAAATCTTTTCCGACCGCGCCCGCACCCGTGAAGGGGTGTTGCAGGTGGAAATGGCCGCGCTGTCCTATCAACGCACCCGTCTGGTGCGCGCCTGGACCCACCTTGAACGCCAGCGCGGCGGGCTTGGCTTTGTCGGCGGTCCCGGTGAAACCCAGATCGAGGCCGACCGCCGCGCGATCGACGACGCGATCACGCGTATCAAACGCCAATTGTCCAAAGTGGTGAAAACCCGCGAATTGCACCGTGCCTCGCGCAAGAAGGTGCCGTTTCCGGTAGTGGCGCTGGTGGGCTATACCAACGCGGGCAAATCCACCCTGTTCAATCGCCTGACCGGCGCAGCGGTGATGGCCAAGGACATGCTGTTTGCCACGCTGGACCCGACCATGCGGTCAGTTGAATTGCCATCGGGTCAGGAAATCATCCTGTCCGACACGGTGGGGTTCATATCCGAACTGCCAACCGAACTGGTCGCGGCTTTTCGGGCCACGCTCGAGGAGGTGCTGGACGCCGATCTGGTGGTGCATGTGCGCGATATCTCGCATCCCAACACGGTGGAACAGGCCCGCAATGTGGCCAGTATTCTGGAGCAGTTGGGCGTGGCCGACGATGCGCCGATGATCGAGGTCTGGAACAAGCTGGATCTGCTGCCGGCGGATGAACAGGAGGCCATTCAGGAAAAGGCCGCCCGCAAGGATGACAAATTCGCGGTGTCGGCCATAACGGGGCAGGGGGTCGAGGAATTGCTGGATGCCATTTCCGCCGCCCTGACCGATCCTAAAACCGAACGCGAATTGCTGATCCCCTTTAGTGACGGGCGCAAACGGGCCTGGCTGTTTCAGGAAGGCGTTGTCACAGGCGAGGAGCAGACCGAAGAGGGCTTCAAACTGACTGTGCTGTGGACTGCCCGACAGGAAAAGAATTTCCGCGAGATGTGAGCGGGAAGGGGGCGAAGAGGCCCCGGATCTGGTTCGGGGCAGCCGGTCCTATTCTCTGCCCGCAGGCTCCAGTATCGTAATCCCCGCCGCCGCAGCGCGGGCCAGTTCGGGGTCAAGCGACATCGGGATATATTCCCCGCGCCGCCACAATTCGCCCAGATTGTCATAAAAGCGCGACAGGGGGTGCCCCGACTGGCCGGTGGAAATCACAAACACCGAACTGTCCGGATCGGCAAAATCGTAGACCCCGCGAAAACCGGCACCATGCACGTTTTGAAAGGGCTTTACATTGCCGCCACGGGTGCGCCCGCGTTGCAAGGTATTGTCACCACCGGATGTGGACTGGCGGATGTTCACGAACCATTTCAGCACCGGAATCTCGCCAAGCACCGCGTGGTCATGGGTGGCCTGATGGGCATCGCCCCAGCGCAGCGCCTCAAGGTTGGTGCTGTAGTTTTCGCCAATCCACAACAGCGCATCATCCAGCGCCATGCGGGCAATGTCGGTGCAGCTTTCGGTGGCGGCGGATTGCAGGATGTCACACCATGCGCCCGCGCCATCGGTGTTGCGAAACACCCGTTCGATGAACAGCGGTTCCACATGTGTGAATTTTGCCGATAGCGGCCCCATTTCATCGCGGATCAGCCGGTCCTGCAAGGCGCGCATCCAGGCCGCATAAATCAACGGCTCGGGCATGTGTTCGTTCATTTCGCCGTTCCAGTTGGCCAGCAGGTCCAGCGCGTGCTGTCGCTGGCGTTCGGGGGTGCCTTCGGGGGCGGCCTCACCGGTGAACCACAGGTTTGCCGCCACCAGCGGCAGCAGGGCACGCGCGGTATAGCTGACGGTGTCCAGCTGCGCCTCGATGAAGCTTTCGCGGGTGTGCACCTCGCGGCTTTGCATCAGGCGTTTCCAGCG
>Ga0256840_1001529_pt1 | contig 21605 bp, 30 predicted proteins | sample 355202metaG_FD_185969 | JGI IMG/M metagenome (GOLD analysis project Ga0256840, IMG submission 185969) | Hydrothermal vent microbial communities from Mid Atlantic Ridge, Atlantic Ocean - 355-202 | ecosystem: Environmental > Aquatic > Marine > Hydrothermal vents | place: Atlantic Ocean: Mid...
TATATTACACATGATGTATCAAATGGGAGTACCAAACCTTTTAGGTTTTAAAAAAATGTTTGAACATTTAGCTATAAAAGATTATGCAGGTGCATCAAAAGAGATGCTTAATAGTAAATGGGCTAAACAAACTCCAAGACGAGCTAAAAAACTAGCAAGTTTAATGAGTTCAATAAAAAAAGGAAATTAAAAATGTGGCAACAATTAGTTATATCACTTATGCCTTATATCTTAGATATATTGGTAGATTACATAAAAAGTTCTAGCACTCAATACGATGATAAAGTGCTAGATGTGGTAAAAGTCGGCTGTGGATACTTAGCTTCACAACCAAACAATGATGTATCAATAGAAGATGCAAAAAAATTAGATACAAAGCGTATGTTTTCAGTATTTCCATATGAAGATGATGAGGGAGATTATTAATGCCTATGGATTTTCCAGATGCTTATACTGATACGGATATGAGCAATTATAATTTTTTAGTCGGTGTTGCAAATGGTGATATTACTACGGGTGATAATAATACAGTACCTAATGGTGAAGTATATTTAGCTATTGAAGAGATTGCTAATGGTACTATATGGTATTTAGCTTCTAATGTTTCCGAAAATGTCCAAGGCGTTGTTTCATTAAATGTTGTTTATGATGATAGTAATATTGGTTTAGAGTGTAAATATGAATTTACGGCAGACGCAGAAGATTATTTATCATTTAAAGCACCACAATTTAATGTTTTTAAAACTACTTTGGCAGATAATACGAGAATATCAGTAAGTGCAGATGTTACAAACCATTTTATTAATGATATGATAAATAATGGTGTGATATTTTGTAGTGATACTCCTAATGAAGTAGATTTATCTACTGTTTATAATAAACTAGATTCTATTATTAGTAAAGTTGATAGTAATCAAACAAAAATAGATACATTGCAAAGTGGTCAAGCTTCAAGTACATCAACTTTAAATACTACTGCCTCACAAGTCAATATTATAAATACAAGAACAAATGAAATAAAATCAATAGTTGAGAATATTGATTGTAGTGGTTCAGGTTCAGGTGATTGCGATTTGACGGGTGTTAATACAAAATTAGATACTTTGCAAAGTGGTTTAAATTCTACTACAACTAAGATAGATACTATAAACACTACAACTTCCGATACAAAATTATTAGTTGAGAATATTGATTGTAGTGGTTCAAGTTCGGGTGATTGCGATTTATCAGCTGTCAATACAAAATTAGATACTTTACAAACATCATCAGATTTGATAAAAGGTGTAGTTGATAACAATAGTGGCAAGATTGATAATATTGATGTTGGTGGCAATTCTATGGTTGTTTGGAGTTCTATTTCTTTAAATGGTTCGTTAGGTTCTAATTTTAAAGATGATGATATAGTTACTTTAGAGGGTTTTGAGGGTGATTATAGGGTAGTTTCTTCTATACCTGTTTTAATATCAGAAAGTGTTTCATCTTTCGTATATATATTAGAAGATGTTTCAGATGTAACAAGAACTTTACATGTTTTAAGTAAAGCTATTGAAGTAAAAGAAAAGGTATAATTATGGCTATTCCTTTGTTGTTGGCTGCACTTGCAACGCCTGAAATTGTTGAGTCTGTTTTAGGTTTATCTATGCTGTATGGTGTAACAAAAGTTCAATCAGATGAAGAGGGTGAAGTTTTAGAGGGTATGCTTAATACTGCACAAGATTATTTAAACATGAATACTCTTGCTTATAATGTTTATCATGCTGTGGATAATGCGGGAGATATGATAGCACAAACCTTTGATAGTTTGGATAGTTCAAATGTTGAAAATGTTGAGAAATCAATGTTGCAAACAAGTGAAAAAGTTATAAAAAAACATATAGATGCTACAAAAGAGGTGCATTCGGCAATGCCTGAAATTGCAGAGGGTTATATATCTAGTGCCGTAGCTCCTTTAGATTCTAAAGTAAATTTAGTTCATACTAAAGATAATTTACTAGATATTTTAAAAGCTAATGCTTCTTTATCTGCTGAAAAAACAAATGCTTCTTTGATTATTCAAGATAAGTCAATAGAACAACAACAAGGTGCTAACGCAATAGCTACTACTTTAACTTCTGCTGTAGATGCTTTATCTCAAGTGACTGCTGACGGACACGCTAAACAAAACGCTCAATTACATTTACAAACAATAGCTTTATCTAATATAGCTATATCTTTAGCAAATGTTGTGGAAAATATGAGATTAGGCGTAATTGAAACCGCAAACGTAGGAGTTGCTACTCATGAGGTTGCACAAACTAATATGAGAACAGAAGATGAGCAGATTGTCAAAACATTAGAGCGTACAAAGTTAGAATATGAAACAAGTACACAAAGTATATCAGATTTAGACGGTGAAAGTGTAGTAAGTGCTACTCCTTTAGAAATTGATAGTATTCATAAGGCTACACAGTCAAGACTTGCAACTGATACTAATAATTTTGAGTTAGATGATAGTGATTTTGATATTTTTCCTTTAGATATAAATATTTCAGAGATTTTGACTCCTACTTTACCAAGTGAGAGATACGCAAATTATTATAAATCATCAGGGGGTGCATAATGTCTATGGCAAAAATAGGTGAGAATGGAGTACAAGAATTTTTCGAGGAATTAATGTTTGGATATACTTATCAAGAAACTAGAAGCAATATAGCAGATATTACTAAAGATGTTGATGATAATGTTCTACAAGACGCTATGCAGAGTTCTTTAAATATGGTTGCTATGGGTGTAATGATGAAGATGATAAACGCAATGGAGTCTTTCATAGAGACAATTTTTAATATTGCTAAAGCTCTTATATTAGCTTTAGTAGGTTCTCAATTTGTTCAAAACGCAATGAAAAGATTAAGTGGCGGTTTAAAAGGAATTGGTGTTTTAAAAAGAATGGGTTTTTTTGCATCTGGTCATAGTGATAGAATACAAGTTGCTCAATTAGTAAATGATATGAGTAACAATCATCTTAATGCTCAAAAAACAGTACAAAGCGAAACACAAATTTATCAGAGTGTGCAACAAACAAAGGCATACGCTGTTCAAAAAGAGTCTCATCATATGAATTTTGCAGATAAATTATCGGATAGATATACAAAAACTTTTCTTCCAAAGTTACTTACAAAAAGTTTTACTTCAAAAGATACGGCGGATATTAAAAAAGTATTTGGGCGTGATAGTGCTAGTCAAATGGATTATGAAGATTTAAACAAAATAGCAGATTTTATGTTTGTAACGGATAGTAATGGTGAAGTGAGTGGCTTATCAGATATTATGATTAGTTTGGTAAATGGTATGGGTTACATACATAATAAGTAAGGAATAACAATGACTTGTGCAGAATTAGCAGAGTGTGAGAAAAAGAAATTAGATAGAATGATTAAACTTTTAGAGATTTTAGTAGCATTAATTGGCGGCGAAGATGCTATTCCTGCTATTCCAGATAGTAGTTGTTAATGATTTCACATCTATTATCGCCAAATGGTGTACATTTAAGCGTATGGAGTTTAAATGATGATAGTGGTGGCGTACCATTTCAATTTAAGTTGCGAATGGTTGGAACAAATGCAGGTATGGGTTCAATTCATGATTTAACACCTTTAATATTAGGAAAAGTTTCAGAGTCTTTTTATTCTCATATAAATGGTGAGATGGTATCTTTTTTAGATAATTTATATGATTTAACAGCAGATTATTATTCAGCGTGTGAACTTGATGAAAATCAAGAGAGATATACTAAACATTTGCAAACAAGTAAGGATATTTATATTAATAGTGATGATAGACTTTTTGTTGCTTTAGGTTTTGGCTGTTCTGTTTCTTGCCTTTTAGATGATTTACAGATAGATAAGGTTGTAAAAAATCATTCATGCGGTTCTGCTTATGGTGTTGGTGATATAGTTTACTTTAAAGATTTTCATTATACAGTGTATGTAGGAAGTGATTTTACAAGTTCAAATTTTATTCAAAACACAATTCCAGATGATGAACATGGTGGCTGTCCTTATATAAAATATACCAAAACTTTAGAATTAGAACCAATAGGAAGAGATTTTGGAGGTGTATATAATTATTCTATTAGCCTGCCTCCTTATACAATAACTAATGAAGATGTATCTAGTCAAAACACATTAAGAAGTTGTTGGTATAAACAATTAGATGATTTAGTAAGTGAGGGGTGTATATAATGTCTAGATACAGAGTACAATTAAAACAAGGTAGCAAAACATTAGTTGAGAGAATAGAGGCTTCATCAGTAAGTGTCGTTCAAGATTTTTATGACTCATTTTGTACTATGAAAGTAACAGAGATTTTAAAAATTGAGTATGAAGCATCTAGTGATGCTAATATTCCAATAGATGATTTCAATTATATATCATTATACAAAGCAATGATAAAAAATACTGATACAAATAAAAGCAAGCAAGTAGTATTTCATCATTTAAAAAATAGTATAAATGAAAACGAAATGGCAGGACTTATACAATCAAATTTAGAAATTGATGGCTTTAATGTAGATAGTGTATATTGTTCATTACTAAAGTTTCAATAATGGCAATTTCAAGAAAAGAGATGAAAAAATATTTTGAGATTTTTGGTTTTGATGTTGATGATGCAAGTTTGTCTTTAGGCTGTTTTAAATGTGGTGAATATCTATACTACAAAAATAGAAAGTATAAATGTGATAACAATCATAAATGGAAATACCAAGCTATGGTTTTTGAACATGCTGACATGATGAAAGGTCTAGTAGATAGTGCTGAGGATAAAAAAGTTTGTTGTTTATAATTTAAAATTTTATTGCAAATATAAGTCCAATAATTACTATGATATAGATTATAAATTTTTTATAATCTATATTTTTCTTTTTTCTTTTTTTGTCTAATATTTTATTATATCTATTTATTATTTTTTTTTCTGCTTCTATGTAAATGCTGTTATCTTTATATAGATTAGCTTTTAACATTTTAGCTAATAATATTTTTTTATCATTTTCCGTAATAACACTTTCTAAGTTATCTTTAGTAATTATTTTCATAGTATCACCTCATAAAAAGAATTATAAAATGATACTATAATATTACTCATAACTTCTCACAACTCTCCAAAATTCTTTCCTAGCTTCTTCATAATCATAAAAACTAGCGTGAATTTCATTATATATATTCATACTTGGATATTCAAGATAAATAATATATTTAAAAGTGCCATTAGTACAAACTTGGTCAAGAACAATATTACAATTAATAAGCTCTTTATAAATCAGATTTTCCGTCATTTTATACCTTTTTCTTTCTGAAGTAGTTGCTACCTGAACGCAACTTTAAAACTTGATTTTGTTTCATAAGCTTCTTTTTTTTCTAGCACTAACTAAACTATTCTTTTTTTCTAGTTCTTTTAATGCTTCAAAAATTGCGTTCAAATCATCTCTATGATGATATAAGTTTTCTAGTTGTGCAACAGTGAGGTTGGATATAGATAAAAAGTTGCGTTCAGGGGGCAATACTTCAAGGTAATTTAGTAGTTTAAAAAGAGTAGCAACACTTAAATTTTGTCTGAAATTAATCCAAGCAGAAAAATTATATTTAGAAATTCCTGCTTGTTTACAAAAATTAGTGTAGGTATCTAATCCTATTGCCTCATGAATAATTTTTCTAATGTTCATCATTAACCTTTCTCATCTTGCATTGCACTATATGTTTTAATCTTCTTTCAGCCTCTCCCACTGTAACAGTGGGATAGCATAGTAAAATAATATCAATTACTTTTTTTTCAAATTTAGCTATCTTCATTAATAACACCTCTCAAATTTTCAAGCTCATCTATAAAGAAAAAAACATCTTCTTCATCTTTTTCACTTAGTTCATTTTGTGCAATTTCCTCAAGCATATCTATAATATTTGCAATATCATTATCTAGTTTTTCTATAGTCATTTTTATTTCTTTGTTTGTAGTTCTCATTATCTTATCTCTCTCTCTTTCATATGTTCTATAATGTGGTGAAATTCTCTAAAGCTTGTTTGATAGCCTTTGTTTATATGATATAAATCAAATAGCTCTCCATTGCTACTAAAAGAATAAGCAATAAAATAGCCTTTATTTCCAATTTTAAAAGCTATTTTATATTCAGTTTCAAGACTTTTTATAAAATTTTTGTGACTCATAGCGTTATTTCCTTTCCATTTTTAAAATTTGTTTTTTTAGTTGCCACTTTGCAAAATTTGGTCTCAATTTCTTTTTTTGTGATAAAATTATTTTTAAGAATAAGTGAGTTATATCTATAAATAATTTCTACACATTTAGAAATTTTTGTGTATCCATATAACTCAATTAATATTTTTAATTGAGTTATTCCGTAGCCATGTAGTAAAACATGCCTGCTTATTATTTCTTTATATGTTCTCATTTTCTTCCGCCTCCATCTCTTCATTTTTTAAGATATGCCATGCCAATTCATCCCAATTGACCTCTTTTGCAAAGTCCCATAGTATGCCTATTAATATTTTGTTTTCGCAACCATCATCAATAAAATCATCAAAATAATCTTCAAGCATTGAAGCATCATATCCCTCAAAGCCTCCATCAGTAAATCCAAATTCTAAGTTAACTTTCCATGTTTCAAAATTGTGCCAACCGTTATATTTTTCCATAATGTTATCCTCTTAAAAAGTTAGTAAGCTATAAAAATATAGCAAGATGTTTTCCTCCATTTTCTAAAAATGGAGCTAGCAGAGCGAAAAAGAGGAGAGCAAAGCGATACGATACCTCACCATTCTTTTTGGCTTGAATTTTTGAACATCTTGGTGCGGAGATTTTCTAGCTTAGTTTTTCTTGGCTCACGAAAAGTTTTTCGCAAATTTTCACGATAACTTTAAGCGTAATAAAAATTTGCGAAAAAGTTTTTGGGAGGTAAGAAATTCTCTAAGCTAGAAAATCTCACGGTTGGAAGATTTCAAAACTTCAATCCAAAAAGAAAGAATAAGAAAAAAGCCTTAGCTTTTTATGCCACCGCTTTACTTTGTTTGAGCGATAGCGAGTCAAAAGGTTTCCTCACTTTCTAAAAGTGAGCCTCTCGGAGAGCATTACACTCTAAACTTACGAGCGGTTTATTATGCTTGACTCATTGTGAAGCCTACAAAGATAGGTATAATCACTTTAAACTTATTATCAAAGTAAAAGGCAAGTGATCCAAAAGAAAGGCTCGAAATATCGCGTCAAGGGCTTTGCCCGTCAAGGCGATTTAGAGAGCCACGAACTAACGCTGTCGTAAGACTAGACTTAAAAGAATTTGAGCATAGCCTCTGCTTAGAGGAGAAACATCACTAGATTTTCGGAACGGGCAGAGAGAGCACTTTCAACTTTAGCCAAAAAAGCTTTTTGCTCCAAAAAAAGAAAAAACCGCAAAAAGATAAAACCGCTATTTTACGAAAAAACCAAAAACGAAAACAAGACACTCCGCAACTCCCGAAAACCCGACCTTAGAAAAAAGTTATTTTACAAGGTGTAAAATCAAAAAAACAAGTGCATACTTTCACATCAGCCAAGCTCAATAAGATGAACTAATCCCAAAAGGTTTGGCTAGAAATTCAAAACGAAAAAAGGCGTAAAATGATTAAGCAAGTCATAAACGGGAAAAATGCCCGTACAGTAAATGCAAATATGTCAAGTGCCGATTTCACTACTTTGTCAGCTGTTTTAGCAGGTGAATGTACGGAATGGGAATTACATAGCGAGGGCGGAAGTGCTGCAACTGTACCATTTTTGAACTTTATCAAGTTTTCAACGGGTAAAGCAACAATTTCAAATCGTTACTGTCAAGTAACTAATGTCCCTCATGTAAAAGTTTCAAAAACTTTAAGTGATATTCGTACTGCTGTTATTGGTTCTTTTGACCAAGATTACATCTCTAGTACAAAATGCGATTACTGTAATGGTGTCGGAATGAAAAGTGGGAGTAACTAATCATGGGTAAATCATTAATTGTAAATCGTGTAAACGGAAAAAACCATACATTTGCAGTTCCTGCGGGTGAAACAGAGGCGGATACTTTCGCAAGTACATTTCTTGACGGAGAATATCAAGTTTTGAAAAAAGGTTCAGTTGTTGGAACTGATACAGAGACAGATTGGTTAGATGTAAATCTAATGCTTAAAGCTTCTGCAACGGGTCTAAAAACTTACATGAACATTTTAGTTAAAACATCAAAAACAGAGGAAGATATCTTCTCTGCTGTAATTGGATTAAATATTAATGGTGTTCTTGTAGATGAGGCTTATGTTATTTCTATGCGTCATATTACTGCGTAAGTAAATGATAGCTGATTATTCACTATTAATCGGCTATGCTCTTTCAACAATGAGTATAGTCGTTTATGTAGTGTCTCGTTTCACTAAACTTGAAAACGAAGTAAAGCATCTTCGAGATGAAATAAATGAGTTTCATGATGTAAAGCAAATTGTTTACGAAATTCGAGCACAAAATAACATATTGCTTCAAATGAAAGTCAATGACTCATAAAAAAACCTTACATATATAAGACAAAAAGGGGCTTCTAAGCCCTTTTCTGATAAATTTCAACAAATAATCTGCAAATTACCTAAATACTCTTGACATTCGTTACGGAATTTTCACTATAATTACAAAATATTTACTTTGGACACTTAATGGATTACTTACAAATACAAGGACCTTCACACCTCAAAGGTGAGGTGAGAATTTCTGGTGCTAAAAATGCAGCACTACCACTTATCGCTATGACGCTTCTAGCTAAAAATGATGTCACTATCACCAATATACCTGATGTAAAAGACATAAAAACCTTACTAAAACTGCTTGAACATCTTGGTGCTACATTTACGCATGATACGCATAAGGTGAAGATTAATAACTCGCATATCATTCATACAAAAGCAACCTATGAGATAGTAAAAACTATGCGTGCTTCTATCTTAGTGCTAGGACCTTTGTTAGCTAGAGAGGGACATTGTGAGGTCTCTCTTCCTGGTGGATGTGCCATTGGGCAACGTCCTATCGACTTGCATCTTAAAGCTTTGGAGATGATGGGCGCGAAAATATCAATTCATGGCGGTTATGTCTATGCAGAAGCCAAAGAGGGACTTAAAGGTGCTCATATTGTTTTTGATAAGATAACTGTAACAGGATCAGCAAATATCATTATGGCTGCAGCACTTGCTCACGGCAAAACTACTATAACCAATGCGGCAAGAGAACCTGAGGTTGTTCAACTTTGTGAAGTGCTTCGCAATAGCGGTATAAATATTGAAGGTATTGGGACCTCTGAACTGGTTGTTTATGGAAACGATCGTAAACTTTTAGAGATTGAGCCTTTTGAGATTATTCCTGATCGTATTGAAGCGGGAACCTATCTTTGTGCTGCTGCAATGACGAGAGATTCTCTCACTTTAAAAAATGTACGCCCTGATCATCTTGAAGCGGTTACTGGCAAACTCGAAGAGATGGGTTTTAGTTTTGATATAAATGCAGACACTATGACTATCCACCCTACGCAAAGTATTAAGCCTGTATCGATCGTAACACAAGAATACCCTGCTTTTCCTACTGATATGCAAGCGCAGTTTTTAGCACTGTGCACGCAAGCAAAGGGAACATCCACTATAGAAGAGCGACTTTTTGAAAATCGTTTTATGCATGTCAGTGAATTGCAACGTCTTGGTGCAGATATAAAATTAAATGGCACAGTAGCCACTATTACAGGACCAACAAATCTTAATGGTGCAGATGTTATGGCAACAGATCTGCGAGCTTCTAGCGCTTTAGTTCTTGCGGGAATAATTGCTAATGGTACTACTAGCGTTCATCGCATCTACCATCTTGATCGTGGCTATGAAAAACTTGAGACAAAACTGAAAAATATCGGTGCTTCCATAGAGCGTCTTTCGGAGTAGCTTCTCAATTAATCTTGGCACTAAACCTTAGTTGATGCGCCTTCTTGGTGCACCCTTCATTTCTTTTGCATAATTTAATGGTCACGAGGGAGAATTTAAGATAATGATTGACCCCTATGTTTTAACCCCCGTTTTAAAAAATAAACACTATTAATCTTTATACAAAGCGACTTGTTTCTCTAAGTAACTATCAATCTCTTCAACAATAGTATCGAGATCTTTTTCTCCATCAATAACTTTCAAAAGATTATCTTTATTATAATAATTCTCAATTTCCCCAATTAATGCATTATATACTTCCATTTTATGCGCAAAAAGCTCTTCTTCTTCTTTACTTGGATTATCTCCTAATGCTCGTTTTTTTGCTATCTCTTCACTCACGCGTATCTCTACGACCGAAACTAGTTTAATGTCTTTGTTACAAAAAAGAGCATCCCCTAGTTCCTTCATTTGGTTAAGCCCTCTTGGAAAACTATCAACCAATACTATCTTTGTGGGTGCATTTTTAATAAGTTCAAAAATTTCATGCATTATTACTTGCCCAGGCACCAAGCTTCCTTTGCTGACATACTTTTGAGTAATTCTACCAATAACAGTGTCGCGCTTTATCTCTTCTCTGAGTAAAGCACCTATTGAAATAGTTGTAATTTCATTTTCATGTCTATTGGCAACCAATTTAATATCTGTTGATTTTCCAGAACCTGGGGCACCAATGACAAGTATTAATTTTTTTGGCATAGTATCCTCCTTTTATAATTATTTTAATGATACCATTTTTCTTCTAAGATACGCGATCTTCTCTTGTAGCGGCAACTCTTTTGGACAGTGATCTTCACATGCCATTAAGCTCATGCAACCAAAAATTCCATTATCATCGCCTATGAGTTCATAGTAATCTTCATCGGTGCGGTTATCATGTGGATCTACATGAAATCTAGCTATACGGTTTAGTCCAGCAGGACCTACAAAATCAGGTCTCATCAAGGCTGTAGCACAAGAAGAGACACAAAGTCCGCACTCAATACAGCGGTCAAGTTCAAAAGTCTCATCAGCTACATCTGGATCAACTTTTTCTTCTAGCTTAGCAATATCGTGTACCTCATTGATGTGAATCCATGATTCCACACGCACACTCATTGCATCCATCCATTTTCCAGTATTAACTGATAAATCTCGTATGAGCTCAAATGCTGGCATCGGCATCAATTGTATTTTTCCATCGGGATAATCGGCAGTTAAGGTACGACAAGCAAGTAAAGGTTTGCCATTTACAACCATGCCGCATGAACCACATATTCCTGCGCGACAAACAAAATCAAATGCTAAATCGGCATCTATTTTTTCACGAATAATATTAAGCGCAATAAAAAGTGTCATTCCAGCAGTCTCTTCTATTTTAAACTCAACAAATTCTGGTTTGCTATCTTTTTTTGACGGGTTATATTTTAAAATAGAGAATGTTAATTCTCTTCCTTTTTTCTGTGCATTACTCATATCCAACTCCATAACGTTCATTTTTATCTTTATAATTTAAAGGCAAATCATAACTCATTAACGAATCCTGCAATGCAAATCTATCTTTATCCTTCATCTTCTCTTTAATCTCATCCACCTCAACTTGGCGCTTGACAGAGAGCTCGTTTTCTATAATCATACCTTTTGCACCATATCCTCTAAACGCAGGAGGAAGTTCCATTGTCATGATATCTATCTCTTCATAACTTACTTCAGGAAGTGTTGCATCTGCATTTGACCATGAAGTTAAAGTCCGATTGAGCCAATTAGCATCATCACGCTTGAGATAATCTTCTCTATAGTGTGCCCCTCTTGACTCTGTACGCAATAGCGCTCCATAAGCAACGCAGAGTGAAAGCTTCAACATCTTAGGTACTCTATATGCCTCTTCAAGTTCTGGATTTGCAGATTTAATTTTACTCTTCACGCTTACTTTTCGACTTTTCACAAGAAGCTCTTGTAATTCATCCACAGCAGCTTGCAAGTCATTTCCATTTCTAAAGATTCCTACCTGCTCATCCATAATTTCCTGCATTCTTTTCTTGATGTCAAAAACATCTTCACCTTCTGCTCTACTAAGAATTTCATCAATATATCTTGTTTGTTTTTCAAGTGCCTCATGAACAAGCTTAGTGTCAATAGTCATTTCATTCTCTAAGCAATAGTCTGTAAAATATTTTCCAACTATCATACCAGAAACAACGGCTTCAGAAACAGAATTTCCACCTAGTCTGTTAAAACCATGCATATCCCAACATGCAGCTTCACCACATGAGAAAAGCCCAGAAAGTTGTTGTGACTCACCCGTTTCCTTAGTTCGTATGCCCCCCATAGAGTAATGCTGTGCGGGACGCACTGGCATCCAACCAGCAGGTCCTTCATCTGCGGGGTCTATTCCATTAAAAGTTTCAGAAATCTCTTGCACATCTCTAAGGTTTTTTGAAACATGTTCGCGTCCTAAAATAGAGATATCTAGCCATAAATGATCCCCAAATGGTGAAGATACACCTTTGCCTTTTCGTATATGTTCCATCATACGACGACTTACTACATCGCGTGATGCCAAATCTTTTTTTTCAGGTTCATAATCGGGCATAAAACGGTGACCGTCGATATCTCTAAGAACGCCACCATCGCCACGACACCCTTCTGTTAGTAAAATACCAGATGGCACTATAGGTGTAGGGTGAAACTGCACCGCTTCCATATTGCCAAGTGTTGCAACACCTGTTTCAAGAACGGCTGCCTGTCCTGTACCTTCACAAATCACGGCATTTGTAGTTGTCTTATATAAGCGTCCATATCCACCCGTAGCAATACAAGTGCCTTTTGCGACATAGGCCGATAACTCTCCTGTAATCAAATCTCGCACAATCGCACCATAGCATCGTTTATCTTTATGTATAAGAGAAAGGACTTCTTGTCTATCTCTAATGTCAACTTCATGCTTTAGTGCCTCATTCGCAACACCAAAAAGCATCGTATGACCTGTAGCATCTGCAGTGTAACATGTACGCCACTTTTTTGTTCCTCCAAAATCTCGTGAGGTAATCAAGCCGTGAGCATTATCATCTTCAGTGATAGTTGTTTTTTTTGTATCGATAACAGCTTCATGATCACCTTTGCGCACACGCGTCCAAGGTACACCCCAATTAGCAAGCTCACGTATCGCTTTGGGTGCAGTATTTACGAACATTCTGGCTACTTTTTGATCACATCCCCAGTCGCTACCTTTTACCGTATCCATAAAGTGAATATCTTCATTATCCCCTTGACTCATTTTAGCATTCCCCACGCTTGCTTGCATACCACCTTGAGCAGCAGCAGAGTGTGACCGTTTAACTGGCACCAATGAAAGAACAATCGTTTTCAATCCTTCACTTTGTGTTGCAACACTAGCCCTAAGTCCAGCCAAGCCACCACCTATAATCAATGCATCACAATAAACCACTTTCATGATAATATTCCTTTAGTTTGGGTATTTTTTTTCATTATATAACTTACATGACTCTCTGGTTTATATCGCTCTCCATAATTGTCTTTATGCTCAATTCCTATTTTGATATATGCAGCTAGTGAAGCAAAACCCAATAGCAAAAAGAAAATTGTTGCTGCCCATTTGGCTTTTTTCAATTTTATGCGTGTCTGCCTTGCGTCTTTTCCATCAAACCACCCCCACTTCACAGCAAGTCTGTAGAGTCCGATAGAGCCATGAAACTCAACTGCGAGTAAAAGCAAAATATATAAAGGCCACATAAAATCACTAACAATTCTGTCAGCTGATGCATAAGGACCTATCTTTTCAGGGCTAGACATAATAATATACAAATGCACAGAACCCAAAAAAAACATCGCAAAGCCAGTAAACGCCTGTATGAACCAAAGTTTAGTATCATCATGCTTTAGAGCAATCGTATGAGTTTTAAGGATTTTATATTGCTGATAATTGCTTGGAAATTTTCGTAATGCTAGCATCGCATGCACGATAAAAATAAAAAAAATAAAAAAAGCAAGAATGCCGACAATAATTGGTTTACCCTCATCTCCAAAGATAAAGCTTCCTTCAAATATTTTAGTAATCATATACATAAAATCTTTGCTTATTAAAATTGTAGAAACAAAAAGCATGTGTCCCCACATAAATAATCCTAGAAAAAGTCCTGTTGCACTCTGCCAATAATCCAATTTAGCAGGTAGTTTACTTTTTTTACCTTCCGCTGAAACACCTAGATAACCCTCTATTAAACCATTCATATTTATCCTTTTTATAGTTTAGGAATTGAATTTAAATAACTAAGCATTCTATCTTGTTCTTTTGCTCCTAGTCAAAAAATTTTAATTGTCGCGTAGCTAAGGCTATGCTCCTCATAAAATAGTCTGACTAGAAACAAAATAACATCGCTATAATTAGCGTAGTTATTCAAATTCAATTCCTTAGGTTATATTTGCCATATACGCATATACATAACAACAAAATACTTTAATTTTGTTTTAGCATCATAAAAAAACAAAATTATTATTTCCGACCTATATTCCACACTTCACACAAGAAAATGAAAAAATATTCTTTCATTCTATCATATATAGATCTCTATTACACTCTAAAAGTCAAGATAATGTCCAATTTTTTTAATTCGTCAATAGCTATGCTACCTTTTGTAATGTAAGATCTCAAGTTTATAAGTGCCTAACACTCAAAACAAACAAAAAAACATTTCTTATAATTGAAAAATTGGCTGGTGTATTTTTTGTGCGGATTAGATAAATAAATTTTGTTTGTAATTACAACAATGAGGCAACATAAAGCCACCCTTGCCACAATATTGCACTCGATATACCTGCTGCAATTCCAGCAAGAACATCATCACCCATGACACCAATACCACCTTTTATGTTACGGTCTATTCTTCCGATATAAGAAGGTTTTTTGATATCATAGATACGAAAAAGAATAAAACTTAAAATTATCTGCACAAGAGTACCATTGCTTACATGTAAGAGTGTATCTACTTGGACTTGAATACCCGGTGCTATAGCTAAGGCGAGCCACATTCCAACTAGTTCATCAATAACAATACGTTTATCATCATGAGTCCTAGTTTTCGCTTCATAAGAGTCAATCATTTTTACACCAGCAAGCATAGCTAAGAGTGCTGCGTAAAAGAGTGTCTCCTCACCTAGATAAATTAAGATCAAAACACCCACAATCAAAGAGATAAATGAACCAGCAGTCCCAGGTGCTTTTGGAATAAGACCACTATAGCCTACGGTGATAAAAAACCAATTCATGTAATACCTTTTATGTAAGAGATGTTGTTTGATGAAGTTTAATAAGCTCGATGTATAAATCATGCTCGCTATGACTCTCAAGAAGTCCTGTATGGGGGATTAAATCATTGTATAATTTCTCAATATTTTCAAATCTATTTGGAAAAAGAGAAGTTAAAATGATTGAAGAGAGCTCTTTTCTAATTAAAACCGTAGGGGGAAGCATGCCTAGTTTTAGGAGTTTCAATATAGACTCTGACGCGTAAGATGTGTGATGATGGTTTCCGTGAGGACAGGTTTGTGTGCTGACAAGCGTAGTGCACTCATTACAGTAAACATATTGACTCGTCATATCAACAGTGATATTAATTCCCTGCATCTGACTTAAGAGTGTATTGTCAAGATTACGATTATAGTATATATTCGCACCTGCGTGATTATGACCAATTTTTAAAATATTGCACCCATAGTTTTTAGCAACAATAGCGTCAAGTATAATCTCATTGAAGCCACCAAAAATATAACTTGTTTCTAAGGGTATAATTAAAACACGATTTTTAGGTAGAAAGTTATCAATAAAATAGGATAAAACATGCTCTCGTAGCTCGTATGAAAGGTCAGCATCATTGTAAGGGCGTAATAAAAATATAACCAATAAGTCAGTACTCTCTAATGTTTGGCGAATAAGGCGCTCATGTGCACGATGGAGAGGGTTAAGCGCCATCATAATGGCAGTTGTTTCTTTTGCGTCAATATTTTTTTTAGCTTCTAGTATCTTTTTCTTTTTAAGAAGAAATTTATTATGTTCAATATTGTATTCGCCACTAATAGCATACTTTCCTAAACGTTTGTATTTTGAAATAATGCCAGGATGTTCAGCATTATCGGTGCCATACATATGAAGGAGGCGTTCTTTTGGGTTGATAGTAAAAATCTCATCAACGCAAATATCACCAACTTTTATATTATTACAGATTAAATCAAGGATTTCACCTTGCTTAGCAGAACTAAGGATAGCTTCGTTTACACTACCACCTGGAGAAAAGATAAAAGGAAAAGGAAAGCTGATACCATTGACAAGTTGTGTTTTAGTTACCTCTTTCATCTGTGCTTCATTCATCAAAGCGGTGACAGGGTAGAGCAAGCCTGCTTTTAGGAGTGCAAGAGCAGAAAATGCCTCTTCGTCAATAAAAAGGGTTCTATTTTTTCTTAACGATGCCATACTTTTTCCGTTTTTCCCAGAGACTTTTTCTTGAAATTCCTAAACGCTTAGAAAGTTCAGTATCAGGAAATTTATGTTGATAATTTAAGACAATATATTTTACATAATCTTCAATGGGTAAGATATCTCCATGTTCAAAAACCTTATTATGACTTTTCATCTCTATAACATCAAAATTAATATCAGAAACTTTTTCAGTACTTGAGACTATAGCTTTCCGTTTAGAAATGAGGTTGAAAAAAGTCAAGTGATCACTTTTCTTTAAGGCTTGAAAATCGTTTATGTAGATAATAGTAGTTTCAGGTACTGTTGTGATTTCGTGAAGTGCCTTATTGGAAGTAAGCGAAATAAAATGAAGATGAGCCTGCTTATTTTCTGCGTATTTAAAAGCAAAGGCATCGCACTGCTTTTGATTGCTGCATGTAACAAAAAGAGGAAGCGAGAAGGAGAAGTCTTGCTCATTTATTGTGATAGATTGAAAGGCATGATTTAAGTAGTTTTCGTAAGTTGTATTTAGATGCTTTAGTCTCTCATAGTTTTGAAAATGCTCTATTTTACGAATAAGATCTTCAATCATAAAAGGTTTTTGTATATAATCTTTTGCACCAGCGCTAAGAGGTTTTGAGACAGTGTCATTACTGATATATGAAACCATAAGAATAACAACAGCATCTTTGTATGCATTAATAATTGGATAAAAATCTTGACCATTAATGCTAGTTGATAAAAGTACAACATCATAAGCGCTTCCGTGAAATGCCTCTTTGATAGAACTAAAATTATCACATTGGTGTCCTAATTCTGTAAGCTTCGCTGAAATGCTTTGCGCCAAATAAATCTCATTTTCTAATATCAATATCTTCATTCTTCTGTTGTCCAGTCAAAATAATATAGTGAGGCTGTAGCATATACGCCAACACCCTCTTTTCTTCCGATAAAGCCAAGCTTTTCGGTTGTTGTTGCTTTAATGTTTATGCGTCCTTGAGGGAGTTGTATCACCTCTGCTAAAACTCGACGCATCTCATCTTTATAAGATGACAGACGAGGAGTTTCTGCTACAATAGTAATATCAATATTAGCGATCTCAAAGCCAAAATCACGCAGTTTCTTTATCGTTACATGTAAGAGTTTTTTAGAGTCAATTCCAGCATATTTATTGTCATTATCGGGAAATAACATACCAATATCACCAAGTCCCGCGGCCCCTAAAAGTGCATCTATTAAAGAATGAATGGCAACATCTCCATCGCTATGGGCTTTAAAACCAAAAGGCGAGTCAACACGAACACCACATAAAACCATTGGTTTTGCATCTTCAAAAGCATGAATATCAAAACCATTGCCTATTAGGCTAACCTTTGAAGGCTTTTTAAGACAAGCAAGTGTTAATAAATCACGAACATAAGTGATTTTATGCGCACCCAATGTCCCTTCTATAAGTTTACGCGAACCACCATTGGCTACAATGGCACTACTTTCATCAGTAAATTCACTTTCACTTTGGAGAGCTTCTTTTAATTTTTGGCTAAGAGAAAGCTGAGGCGTCTGGAGTAGTTTAACATTTTCACGCGCTATTGTTTCATTATGATACACAACCGTATCAGTGACACTAAGCGCCGGAACGATAACGTCTGCATTCTCTTTACAAGATATTAGTTTCTCAATTAAGCTAAAATCAACGCAAGAACGAGCTATATCACTTACCATGACATATTTTGATGTAACATGCTTAAGTGCGTTGTTGAGCGATTCTTGTCTAGTGCTACCACCTGAAACAATCTTTTCATCACAAAGCATCTGCATAAATTTTACTTCATCTCTATGTGCAGTGATAACGATATTTTTAAAAAAACCGCTTTTTTTGAGTCTATTGGTAACATATAGCCATAATGGATCATGCTCTATTCGAAGCCACTGCTTTTTAACAGGAAGCTCAAAGCGACTTGAATCCCCTGCTGCAAGTAGAATAAGTGTTAAATCAGACAAATGTATCCCTACTTAGTTAAACTGTTACGAAATTATACACTAGCAAGCTTTTTTTTATCTTGTTATTGTAATATTGCACTAAGGGTATTTCTAAAAAACCTAGATACTCTCAGTCTAGGATTTTCAGAGGTGCCCTTAAAGTAATTTGAAAAATATAAACGAGTTTTTAAAACAACACTATTTTTTTGGATAGCTGAATATATTACGCAAAAAAGAGAAGGAGAACATTATGAGAACATCATGGCTTGAAAAGCGTAAGAATGATAAAGTTCGCACTCAAATGTTTTATGCCAAGCAAGGTATTATAACTGAAGAGATGGAGTATGTCGCTAAGATAGAAAATCTTGAAGCAGAATTGGTTCGTAGTGAGATAGCGAGAGGGCGATTAATCATTCCTGCAAATGTAAATCATGTCAATCTTGAGCCAATGGCAATAGGAATTGCATCTACATGTAAGATAAATGCTAATATCGGCTCATCCGCTATCGCTTCTGATGTAGAGGGTGAGATTGAAAAAGTGCAAGTTTCTCAACATTATAAGGCAGATACTGCTATGGATCTCTCCACAGGTGGTGATTTAGATGAGATCCGTAAAGGCGTTATTGCTAACTCAAAAATCCCTATTGGTACAGTGCCAATCTATCAGATTTTACATGATGTTAATAATAAGATTGAAGATTTAAGCATTGAAGTAATGTTAGATGTTTTAGAACGCCAAGCTAAACAGGGTGTGAGTTATTTTACTATTCATGCAGGTTTTTTACTAGAGACTATGCCAAAAGTTGCAAAACGTAAGATGGGCATAGTGAGTCGTGGTGGTTCACTGATGGCTGCATGGATGATGCATTATCATAGGGAAAACCCTTTTTACTCTGCTTATGATGATATCTTAGATATCTGTGCAAAATATGATGTTTCTCTCTCTCTTGGTGATTCACTCCGTCCTGGTTGTTTGGCTGACGCTTCTGATGATGCGCAGTTAGGTGAGCTTAAAGTACTTGGTGATTTAACACTTCGTGCTTGGGAGAAGAATGTTCAAGTGATGATTGAAGGTCCTGGACATGTTCCTTTAAATCAGATAGAGCGCAATATGAAAATCCAACGCGAGCTTTGCCATGAAGCACCTTTTTATATCTTAGGACCATTAGTTACTGATATTGCCGCAGGTTATGATCATATCTCTTCTGCTATTGGTGCGGCAGTTGGTGGGTGGCATGGAGCTTCAATGCTATGCTATGTTACACCAAAAGAGCACTTAGGTCTGCCTAATGCAGATGATGTTCGTGAAGGTATTATCGCTTATAAAATAGCTGCGCATGCAGCAGATATCGCTCGTGGGCGTAAAGGTGCGCGTGATGTTGATGATGCGATGAGTGATGCACGCTATGGTTTTGACTGGGAAAAACAGTTTGAACTAGCACTCGATAGTGAACGGGCTCGTGAGTATCATGATGAGACATTGCCTCAAGATGTATTTAAAGAGGCAGAATTTTGCTCTATGTGTGGACCGAAGTTTTGTTCTTATAAAATTACTCAAGAGATTATGGAAAATCCAGAAGCTATTGAAAGAATTGCACAAGAAGCGAAGTTAGCGCAAGCTTAAGCCTTGAATTTAATTTAAATAAGATAATTTTTGTCTTATTTAAATTATGCTAAAGTTCTAAAAAATAAACTATAGGAAAATTAATGACAAAAGATATTGCAGAATCAGCCTTAGATAAAGTAACTTACCCAGGGTTTGCTAAAAGTATTGTGGCTTTTGGGTTTGTAAAAGATATTACCATTACGGATAAAAATGTAGCAGTTGAAGTAGATATTAGCTCAAGTGCTCCAGAAGTTGCACATCAGATTACTCAAGAGGCGACAGAAGAACTTAAGCGCGCTGGAGCGGATGAAGTTGTTATTAGTATTAATGCACCTAAGATACCTCGCGAAAGCTCGTCTAAGGGTAAAAACATTGCTCCACAGGTGAAAAACTTCATCATGGTAAGTTCTGGGAAAGGTGGTGTTGGTAAATCAACTGCCTCAGTTAATTTAGCAGTTGCTCTTGCAATGCAAGGCAAAAAAGTAGGACTTCTAGATGCTGATATCTATGGTCCAAATATTCCTCGAATGATGGGTCTTGAAGATACTCAACCAGACATCGAAGGAAACAAGGTTATTCCATTAAAAGCATATGGCATTGAGATGATGTCTATGGGTTCATTGATGGAAGATGGTCAATCATTAATTTGGCGTGGCTCTATGATTATGAAGGCAATTGAGCAATTTTTACGTGATATTCTCTGGTCAGAACTTGATTGTTTAGTGATTGATATGCCACCAGGAACAGGTGATGCGCAACTGACACTTTCACAAAGCGTACCAGTAACCGCAGGTGTCACTGTAACAACACCTCAGATGGTTGCACTTGATGATTCACGCCGTTCTTTAGATATGTTTAAAAAACTTAATATTCCAATTGCTGGAATTATTGAAAATATGAGCGGGTTTATTGCTCCAGATACAGGCGTAGAGTATGATATCTTTGGAAAAGGTACAACAGAACCAGTAGCTAAAGAATTTGACACGCATATCTTAGCCAATATCCCTATTGAGCCTGCAATCCGCACAGGTGGAGACACTGGAAAACCTATCACTTATTTCGCTCCAGAGTCTGAAACTGCAAAACGCTATATGGCTGCAGCAGAAGATGTATGGGCACAGATTGAAAAAATCAATGCTAATGGTGGAGTAGATAACCAAGCTATTCAGCCAACAACCCCTCCAGGTGTTTCGGCATGTTCAACTGCTGCTCAACCACAACAAGCACAACATTCATGCGGTGAAGGCAGTTGCGGCTGTCATTAATCTCAATCCTTACATGTAAGCACTAATTACTTACATGTAAACCTCTCAGATTTTTCTCGTTCCATCTCTCCTGGGGCGGAATGCATGCTGTAACTAAACTTCAAAAACAAAAATATTTTAAGCTAATGTTTCAAGCTGAACTTAAAACTTACACCCCTACCGTCAAATCTCCACTCTTAATAACTCCAAAAAAAGTGGATATTCAATCACAGGGGTGTAACCTTGTGTAACCTTAAAGCGTTATACAAACCTACCGTCTTGTAGACGGTAGTCGTTTAGTTGGTACTGTTTTTATCTTCAGAGAA
>Ga0256840_1001530_pt1 | contig 21596 bp, 24 predicted proteins | sample 355202metaG_FD_185969 | JGI IMG/M metagenome (GOLD analysis project Ga0256840, IMG submission 185969) | Hydrothermal vent microbial communities from Mid Atlantic Ridge, Atlantic Ocean - 355-202 | ecosystem: Environmental > Aquatic > Marine > Hydrothermal vents | place: Atlantic Ocean: Mid...
CTTAGAGCCTTGAAGATGTGGGGAGTTACCGTTCCCCCCGAAGGCCAGCCAATGAAGACGGGAGGCTGGAAGGTTATCCGCTACAATTATTTCACAAGTTCCAAAAGTAGCGAATAACCAGAACGGTCTTGCTATAATATTCACGTTCTACGCTCTTGGTGAGTTCACGAGCTCCGTGTTGAACCTTTCCATTCCAGGCAGCGTCATCGGCATGCTCTACCTCCTTGCGGCACTTCTTGGTGGTGCTGTGAAGCTTGAGTGGGTCGAGAACGAGGCCGAACTCTTCGTGAGGAACATGAGCGTTATGTTCATCCCACCTGGTGTCGGGATAGTGACCTACCTCGGTCTGTTGAGGGTCCAGGCCGTCCCCGTGTTCGGTGCGCTTGTGCTGAGCTTCATCGCGACGCTCTTCGTAACCGCAAAGACCGTTGAGTTGACGGGGGGAAGTGAATGAGTCCCTTTGGGATAACGCTGACCCTGGTGGTGTTTTACGTCTTCTCCGAGATTCATGCGAGAAGGAGGACATTCTACACGAATCCGGTGCTCCTCTCGATAATTACGGTGGCCTTTATACTCCGTTGGCTTGACGTCCCCTACGGAAGTTACATGAGCAGCGCTGGTATCCTGAAATTCCTTCTCGGCCCTGCGGTCGTGAGTCTTGCGGTTCCGGTATATAAGGGCAGGGGCACCATAAAAGCCTACGCGAGGGAGATAACACTTGGAACAACCGTCGGTGGAACGGTTGCAATCCTCAGCGCATTCTACACCGCAAAATACCTCGGGGGCAGTGAAGACGTTCTCCTGAGCATCGCCCCGAAGAGCGTCACAACGGCAATAGCGATAGGGATAAGCGAGAAGCTTGGCGGAATCCCGTCGCTGACGGCAGTCTTCGTCATACTGACTGGTATACTCGGAAACGCCATCGGCGTCGAGTTGCTCGGCGTCTTTAGGGTGAAGGATAGAATAGCGAGGGGTCTGGCAATGGGGGTAAGCTCCCACGGTCTAGTACCGCAAGGGTGATCCTTGAGGATGAGCTTTCAGGTGCCGTCAGTGGCCTTGCCATGGCCCTTAACGGGGTTTTTACCGCCTTTGTGCTTCCCTACCTCATCCAGATCCTCAAGTAGGCATTCGTTTATCCTTAACCTATCCCTGGAATCCAGAAACAGCGTGAAGTCCCTTCTGGCCACCCGGTCGTGGATGGGCGCGTTCTCAACGAGGAACGCTATGATCTCGGCGGTGCTGTAAGGTACTTTGATCCCGAGCAGGTCTGCTTTTTTGAACAGCCTATCGGGGACCGCGAATATATCCTCGCCCCTGCGGACGTCAACGCTCATCTTGGAGTTTATCTGCTCCCAGAGCAACAGCGTGTTTCTGGCTTTCTCTATTTTGTCCATCGCTCTCCGCTCAAGGATGCTTATGTTGGCCCGGCTGGTTCCCAGAAGCTCCGCGATTTCGCTCTGTTTCAACCCCCGAGCACGCAGCCGGAGGATCCTAACCTGCTGCTCGGTCAGGAACGTTTTCGCAACCATTTTAAACACCTGAGTTTAACAACATTCCAAAGATTAAAAACTTTTCTTCCATCCTGGCGGTGCTCAAAACGGTGTTAGGCTCCCGAAAATGGTTGGACGACCAACTGTGGGTTGTCTAGAGGTTGCATCATGTTGTATAGAAGTTGCGATGGTGGGGGCACGGGGATTTGAACCCCGGTCCGCGGGTTTCTCCGGGTCAGAGCTCCAAAGGCTCATCCCCAAATCAGCAAACCCGCAAGTCCTCATACCTCTGGAGCCCGCGATGATGGACCAGGCTACACCATGCCCCCATCCGGCTTAACCTACCCAAGCCCGGTTTATAAGTTTTGCTGTCCCCACCCGATGATGATGCCACCCACTATCATGGCTAGTCCGATCACCGTTGCGGGGGCTATGCTCTCCCCCACGAAGAGGGAGATGAAGAACAGGCTGAGGAAAGGCACTAAGTAAGCTAAGTTCGATGCAAACGCAATATCTCCCTCAACGGCCCTGTACCAGAGGAGGAAAGTAACCCCCATCTCGAACATGCCGACGTAGATCGCTCCGGCGAGCCCTTCAGCGGGAGGAACCTTAAACTCACCCGTTGCAAGGATGACGATGGATACATAGGCAAAGCCGAAGAGGAAGTTCCAGAACATCTTTTCGACTAACTTTCTCCCATCGCGCAGGTTGAGGAGCCAGTAGGATGCCCATATAACCGCGCTACCGAGGCCGAGGGCAACACCTATTGGGTCCCTGAAGTTCAAACCCGCAACGTCTCCCTTCATGGCGACGACTAATGCTCCAAAGAACCCTAGTAACAGGCCGAAGGCTGTCCCCGCCCCGGGTCTCTTTCCGAGGAAGGGAATAGAGAGAAGGACGAGGATCAGCGGCCAGGTGTAGTTGAGCGCCTGCGCCTCCTGTGCAGGCAAGCGGTCGTAGGTCGAGAAGAGGACGGTGTAGTACATGAATGGATTTATCAGGCCCAGGTAGGCCGAGCGGAGGTTTTCCTTTCTGCGGGTGAACTCCCTCGCGTAGATGACTCCAAAGAGCACGAGCGAGGTTAGGGACGCGTAGAAGAGGAGCTGGAGAGGGCTCATGTAGCGGAGTGAGAGCTTGAAGGCACTTGCGACGGTTGACCACAGGAGAACTGCACCGACGGCGTGTTTTTTGGACATGATGTTGAAAAAGCCGAATGGAGATAAAAGGCTATCGCTCCATCAGAACACGCTCGATTACCGGATCGATTATCCTGTACCTCTTCTTGTTGTCCAAGCTGAAATTCGCCTCGATCCAGCTCATCTTTTCAAGGTTTCTAATCAACTCAGCGAGACGAGACTTCGGGACGTTCTGGCCTTTTGAGGCAAGGTAATTCCTTATGAGCTCCCATCTGTTGTGTCCCCTGGCGATGGCCTCAAGGATCAGCACGTAGCGGGGGCTCCTCCTTTCGAGCTCTTTCAGTTCCCCGTTGAGAAACCCTTTGGCCCTCTGGAACACGTACTCCAGTGAGCTTCTGAAGTCTTGGGTTTCGGAGTATTTTCTCCCGAACTCCACAAGCCATCCAGGCACACCATCGAGAAAACTAACTGCACCCTCAATGACCTCGCCGGGAACGTCCATTCCTATCTCCGAAAATCCCCTCCTGAGGAATTCTATGGAAAGCTCCTTTGAGAACGGTTTGAGAACCACTTCCCTGTGGGACCTGCCGTAGAGGGGACTTTCGTAGTTGTCTATCCCAAGAAAGTCGTGTAGGAGTCCGACCTCGGAACCGCTCAGTATGAACCGCAGATTATCAAGGTTGTCGTAGGAGTAAGCCAGGAGCGCCAGGAACTCCTTTCCGCCCCTTGACCCGTGAAACCTTAGGTATTGGGCCTCATCGATACCGATGACCGCGCCAACGTCATTCAAAGCCTCCAGAACCATGGACACGCGAACCTCCCGGGTCAGCTCGATCCTGACTCCAGAGAGGGAAACGCCCCTAACGTGTCCAAGGGCCTCAAAAACTTTCCCTCGAACGGTCCCCCTAAGGCCATTCAGAGCGCTTTCAAACTCTCTGATGAGCGATTCGGAGGTTATCCATCCCCCTGAGTCAAAGTACATCTTCCGTGCATCTATATAAACGCCGTTTTCGAGCTCGTTCAGTGTTACCCGGAGCAGTGAGCTCTTCCCGACCCTGCGTATGCCCAGGAGAAGTGTTAATGGCTCTTTGGTGTTGGTGAGCTGCTCTATTTCCTTTTCTCGGTCAAAAAGCTCCTCCCTCCTTTTCTTCGGTCTCGGGTCGAACAGCATAGGTAATGCCCCCGTTACCAGGTAACGGTACCGTTACCTAAAAGGTTTTTGGAAAAAGAAGAGGAAAAATCACTCCTCCCTGAATGCCCCGTACTTCTTGGGGTCGTAGAAGGGCGGAGCAACGGTCACGGCTTTCCTGGGCTTGCCCCTTATCTCTATCTCCAGCTCGACGCCTGGCTTGGCGTACTCCTCCTTAACGAAGGCTATTCCGATGCCGATTCCGAGGAGCGGGGAGCTGGTCCCGCTGGTGACCTCTCCGATGAGCTCGCCGTCCGCGCAGACCTTGTAGCCCTCCCTCGGGATGCCCCTGTCCATCATCTTGAAGTGCACCATCTTCCTGCCGGGGCCGCGCTCCTTCTGCTTGAGGAGTGCCTCCTTGCCGATGAACTCCTTGTCCCAGAAGATAGCGAAGTCGAGGTTGGCCTGGAGCGGGGTAACCTCGTCGATGTCCGTGCTGAGGAGCTGGAGCTCCTTGGTCTCGTTGCCATAGAGCGTGTAGCCGGCCTCAAGCCTGAGGGTGTCGCGAGCTCCAAGGCCAGCTGGCTTTATCCCGTACTTCTCTCCGGCCTCGAGGATTCTCTCCCAGACGTGGAGAGCTTTCTCCGGCTTTCCGCGCTTACTCTCGTCCGGGTGGTAGGGGTTGGCGTCCTCAAAGTAAACCTCCCAGCCGTTCTCGCCGGTGTAGCCGCTCCTTGAGAGGAGCATCTTGATTCCATCGAGCTCGACCTCTTTTGCTTGGAACCACCAGAGCTCGTTGATGTCGATGCCGAAGAGGTCCTTTGCGAGCTCCCTTGCCTTCGGGCCCTGTATCGAGAACATGACCATGTCGTAGGTCTTGTTCTCAATCTCAAGGTCGAGGTTACCGAACTTCTCGATTCCGCGCTTTATGATGTTGAACCAGGCCTCGAGCTTCTCGAAGGCATCGCTGTCGCAGACCATCATGTATGTGTCGTTTCCTATGTTGAAGATGAGGGTTTCGTCCTTAACAGCTCCGCGCTCGTTGAGAACGAGGGTGTAGGTTCCGCTTATTGCGGGAGGTCTGCTTATATCGTTCGTCGTGACGTACTGAAGGAACTCCAGTGCGTCCTTACCGCGGAAGATGAACTCACCCATGTGGGAGACGTCAAAGATGCCGATACCGTTCCTAACGGCCATGTGCTCCTCCTTTATGCCCGAGTACCAGATGGGCATCTCCCAGCCAGCGAACTCCTCAACCTTCTTTGCGTGCTCCTTATGCCAATCGAAGATGTGAACCCTCTTGACCATGGTCATCACCGTTAAAACTTCCACCTGGACGTTATAACCCTTTTCACTCAACGTGCCTTATGGCCTCTGCGGGCCTCAGTTCGGCGGCCTTCTTCGCGGGGTACACGCTCGCTAGGATACCTATGATTAACGTTACCCCGAAGGCAACCGCGGCGACTCGGAGATCGACGACGGGGTTTGGGAGACCGGGCGTCTTGGCTCTGAGCACCTCAACCACAACATCAGCCAGCACCACACCAGAGGTGAAGCCTATGGCGCCGCCTATCAGTGTCAGCATCATGCCCTCCAGGAGTATCATCTCTAGTATGAACCTTTTCTTGGCCCCGAGGGCTCTGTACGTCCCTATCTCACGTGTCCGCTCCATAACTGAAGTTAAAAGGGTGTTCACAACGCCGAGGGCTCCAACGATGAGTGATATGCTCCCTATCCCGAGGAGGAGGTTGTTGAGCATCGTTTCTATCTTGAGAACCACATCTATGCCCTGGCGCTCGGTTATGACAGTGGCCGTCGGGAGCAGTCTCTCTATCTCGTCCTTGACTTGGTTGACGAAGGTGACGTCATCCACCCAAACCTCAACGAAGCTTACCTTTCCTCCCTCGTTGTACATCTGCTGAGCGGTTCCGAGTGGGATGAAGACGCTCGTGTCTATGAACCCTCCTATGAAGCTCTGGCCGCTCTCCTGAAAACTGCCCGATACTTTAAACTCCCAGGGCCGTCCGCTTGCGTCGTAGAGCTTTATAGCCTGCCCAGGCAGTATCTGCCAGTTGAGGGTTCCTCCGCTTTCTTTCTGAATCCTCCCGTTGGCCAGGGAATAACCTAGGAAAGCCTTGAAACGTGAGCCCTGGGGTATGAACTGCCCGCGCTGTACTGGGGGGCCGGTCAGGGCGTAGAATCTCTGAGCGTCTCGTGGTACGATGCCCATAACCGTGACGGGGATCTCCCACCCCCTGTACTCCATCACCGTAAATTTGACGAGAACTGGGTTTAAGGCCTCAACGTGGCCCAGCTTCCCTATATCATCCACAACGCTCTGGTTGAGGGTGTCTGTCCCTATCGTCCATATGGATGCTCCCATCCCGGGGAGGACTATCACGACGTTGCTGGTGCTCTGAAGGGTCTCGGATATCGAGAGCTGGAAGCCCTCCGCTATGGCCACGAGGGCAGTTATCGAGGCTATGGCTATGATTATGCCGAGCATCGTGAAGAAAGTCCTGATCTTCCGTCTGTGCAGGTTTCTGAAGGCTATCTTGAGTATCTCCCTATCCACGCCCCCGCCTCCAGAGAAGGATCAGCACGAAAAGAAGTGTGACTGCTCCAATGTAATAGTAGGGGTATCTGCCTCTTTCGGGGATGTTAGAAGGTATCTGCAGATTTATCGTTCGGGTAAAACTCGTGAAGCTTCCGTTTGCGGTCATGTATGTGACCTTTACCTTCACCGGGTAGGTCCCCGCCCTGAGGGTCGAGTTGAGGACTATGAAGTTTATGCTGTCGTAATCTGTTGGCTCCACGCTCCCGACGTAGCGCTCCCCGAGGGGGAATAGCCCGAGCACCGGAGAGCTGACCGAAACTGTGACACCCCTGGCCGGGGCGTTCCCGTCGTTGGCCACGTCGACCTCGAAGTTGTACTTTCCATCGCTCACCCAGACGTTGCCGAAGTAGACCTTGAGCCTTGAGCTTCCCTCTGCCTGGACGCCAAACGTTGCCTCCTCCTTGTACGACACACCGTTTTTGTCCTCATACGTCACAAGGGCATAGAGAGGGTATATCCCATTTGAAACATCCTTAATCGCGAGGAGAAGCTTCCCCTCTTCTGTTTTGCCGACGGAGAGGTTCTCGAAGTACAGGGTGCTCTGGCGACCGATAGGGTAGATGTTTGGCTCCTCAACCTGGGTCTGGCCTGTTGGGAAGATTGAGTACGTCTGCTGACCTTCAGCCGGCTTCGTTGGAAGGAGCTCAACGCGTACGTGGTAGGCGGGGGCGTTTCCGGTGTTCTCCACGGTCAGGATAACGGTGAATTTGGAGGATGGCTCGACGGTTCTAGGGACGACGGTGAAGTTCTCGATGATAACCTTGGGGCGCTCGGCGTCGTTTACTGGAATTCCCACCTGAACCTCTTCGGTCTTGACGACCCCGTTCTCATCGCTGTACTCAATCTGGATGAAGAGGGGATAAACGTCTGGCTTGAGGGCCTTTGAGGCTATGAGTCGAAAGTGTAGAGTTTTGCCCTGGCCGGGGGAAAGCGGGCCGGTGTACTGTACAGGTCCCTGGAGGTACGAGGCGAAGGGAATCTCCTCCCCGAAGGAGGGAACCGTGACCGTCGGCAGGATGCTCTTCTGGGTGTTCTCCTGCGCCTGAACCACGGGCTGGGAGTAAAGGTAGACCCGAACGTACCTGGCTGCCTGATCCCCTACGTTCTTCACGGTGACGTTGAGGGCAAAGGGGGCGCCGACCTCAACCGTAGAAAAGCTCACGTTCCCAATAACCACCACGGTGCCTTGGACGACGGAGTAGAGGAGGTACCTCGGGACCAGTATCTTCATGCCGGCACTGGAGTTGGTGACGTTGTAGACGACTACGTCAACCTCGTGCCAGTAATGTCCTCCCCTGCCCAGGTACGCGTAATCGGTTGCACCGTTGCGGTGGTAGCGCATAAAGACCGTTCCGTTTCTGAAGCCCAGAACCGAGAGCTGGATAGGCCCGTAGGTAAAGGTAGTGTTGGCGTGCGCCGTTCCGTAGAAAACTGTGGCTGGACGTGAGTATATTGAGATGAGGGCCAGGGGGTTTTTAGAGTTCGCATTCTTAATGTAAACCAGATCAACCCGGATATCGCCGTAAGCGTAGCTCTGTCCTTCCGAGAGCGAAAACGTTACGGCTGTGAAGTTCCTGTTGTCCCGGAGTCTGAGGAGCACGACGGGTGGCCAGGTCTGGCCGTTGTAGAGGAAATTCATGACGGTGAGGGTGTAGTTTCCCACTATGACCGACTCACCGAGGCCGAGATAACCCTGGAAAGTTCTCATGTACGCGGGTTCTGAGGGGCCGGCCCCGAGCACGGGGGGAACGAGGATCAGGACCAAAAGGGTGATGGAGAGGATTCTTTTCACAGTTCGTCCACCTCGTAGAGTTTTCCGTCGCGTATCCTCAAAATCCTATCGGCCTCCCTGGCGACCTCGAGGTCATGGGTCACGACGACGAAGGTCGTCCCCTTTTCACGGTTGAGTCCCTTCATGAGGGAGACTATCTCCTCGGATGCCTTTGTGTCGAGGTTTCCGGTCGGTTCGTCGGCCAGGACTATGCTGGGTTCGTTTGCGAGGGCCCTGGCTATCGCCACGCGCTGCTGTTGGCCGCCGCTCATCTCCGTGGGTTTGTGGTTCTGCATGTTCGGGATGCCAACCATCCTCAGGAGTTCCATGGCCCTCCGCGTCCTCCTCTCCAAGGGGACCCCAGCGAGGATGAGGGGGAGCTCGACGTTCTCAAGGGCCGTTAGGATCGGTATGAGGTTGTAGTACTGGAAAACGAAGCCGATCTTTCGTAGTCTCATCTCCGAGAGCTCATCGTCGTCAAGACCCACCACCGGGATGCCGTCAACGTACAGCTCCCCAGAATCCGGGGTGTCAAGAAGCCCGAGTACGTTTAAGAGGGTCGTCTTTCCGCTGCCGCTCGGGCCGATTATGGCAACGAACTCTCCCTCACGTACCTCAAGGTTCGCACCCCGTAGGGCGGGAACCACCACACCCGTCCCCATGCGGTAGCTCTTGTACACGTCAACAGCTTGAAGGACAACCCTCTTCATGTTCATTCATTCGTCTGGGTGTTCTTAACACTTTACCCGGAATCCCTAAATAGGTTGAACCCGAAGTAAAAACAGGTGATGTGCATGTTTAGAAAGGTTTTGTACCCAACGGACTTTTCGGATGTCTCACTTCATGCGCTCAGGGAGTGTGTTCCGAAGCTGTTTTCGCTGGGCGCTGAGAGACTGTACCTTGTTCATGTGGTTGACATAACCGTGGTTGAGTTTGAAGCCTTCGAGCTGGAGGAGATATACCGCGAGAAGCTTGAGAAGCTGGCCGAGGAGCTCCGGGGGAGGGACCGGATGTAATCCCCATAGTGCGGCTGGGTATCCCCTCCGTTGAGATAGCCGATGTGGCCGATGGTGAGGACGTTGACCTCATAGTGATCCCGAACCTGGGGGAGAGTGCATGGAGGGTTGCATTTGTGGGAAGCACGGCCACTAACCTTGCTAGGTTGACAAAGAGGCCGGTTCTCATCCTCAAGTACCTCTCCAAAAACGAGGGCAAGTTTGAGCTACCGGTTGATTGTGCGGAGCTTTTCAAGCGCCCACTGGTTGCTCTGGACTTTTCCAATTGTTCGGTTAAGATACTATCCTCTGTTAAGGCCTTTGAGGATCTTGTGGAAGACGGCCTCCTTGTCCACTCCGTTGACTACGGCAGGGTTGAGGATCTAGAGCACAACATTCAGATCGCCAAGCAGAACCTTGAGAAGTCCCTCAGGGGCATTAAAGGGTCGTTCGGATACGAGGTACTTGTCGGTGCGGCATCACAGGCCATAATAGGGACCGCAATAGCAAAGCGCTCGACCCTGGTGGTGATAGGAAAGAAGGGCAGAAGCTTCATAAAGGATCTCCTTCTGGGAAGCACCGCCGAGAGGGTGATGAGGGACTCAAAACTTCCCGTGCTCCTAATTCCGTGTGACTAAGGTGCGCCCGATTGGGTCGTCGGGACCCGCAATGTCGTGACCTCAGACTGGAACGGCTTCCACATCAATGTTCAGTAGCTACCCTGTTGCCATCATCGGTCGTCCCTTTCTTTTCGGGCACTCTTATAAACCTACTCCCTCGTGCTCTCCCCGGTCATCACGGCACTCGCCACCATATGGGCCAGTCTGAGCGGCTCCGGTATCAGTCCGGTCTTTGTTGTAACCCTGACCACCTCAGCGGCGGTGCTTCTCTCAACACCGGCCGCCTGGATGTAGAGTTTCCTGGGGATGAGCTCAACGAGGGGTGGGGCCTTCCTGAGGAGTTCTATTCTCTCTTCGGCATCGGAGAAGTGCCGTCTCAGGGCTTCCTCCATGGCGGTTAGGTCCGGTTTTTTCCTGACGACTACGATGACTGGGAGGCCTGTCTTATGGTGGAGCCTCCCAACGTCGACGACGTTGAAGCCCGCGTATGTTATCCCCTTGAGCAGTATCACCCTGAGGTCTTTGAAGCGGGAACTCAGAACGGCATCTGCAATAACCCGGGTGGCGTCGGTCCCGTCTACTGTTATCCAGCGTGAGAGTACCCCCACAACCTCCTGTGAACCCTTCATAACGACACCAATCAGAACCGTCTTCTCCCGGTTTATCTTGGAAGAAAAGGAAAAAGTCCCGTCGTCAAAGCCCACCGCACGTATCTGCGGTTTTACCTTCCTTATCATCCAAGCACCTTCTCCATCCATTCAATGTACTCGTGATTCACCCTGTCCACGTCGATCCTCATGAGCAGGGGTGTTTTGTAGGGATGCATCCGCCGGATCTCTTCCTTGAGCTCCTTCCACTTCCCTACCTCCGTTTTTATGAGGGCCCCGATTTCTTCCCGCTCCACTACGTCACCGTTTTCGATGTACAGCGCATCGTGCTCCCGTAGGTTCGCGCACGCTATGATCCTCTTTTTGACGAGCTCCCCGACTATCCGACGGGCGGTCTCCATATCGGGGAACGTTGTGTAAACGAGTATCATCTCCATACCCATCCCCCGTTCCTTTATGGGAGGGAAAACTTAAATTCCTTTGGTCTTAGTGTTGTTCGAGGGGTGAAGATGCGGCGGGTAAGGGCTCACCTTAGAATACACGGTAGGGTTCAGGGGGTTGGATTCCGGTGGAGCATGCAGAGGGAGGCGAGGAAACTGGGGGTAAACGGTTGGGTGAGGAACCTGCCGGACGGCACGGTGGAGGCTGTTATCGAAGGCGATCCCGAACGCGTTGAGGCCCTGATCGGGTGGGCACATCAGGGTCCCGCTTTCGCCCGGGTAACGAGGGTGGAGGTAGAATGGGAAGAACCGGGGGACGAGCACGGCTTTATTGTGACTGGTTAGCAGCAATCCGTTCCATCAGTATCCTCTTGGGGCAGTACCTGACCTCGCAGTAGTTGCATACGTACTTCTCCTTGTCCCTCTCCGGTGTCCGCAGGATCAGCTTCTTGAATCCCTTGATCTCCTTCACCTTGACGAAGACCTCCGCCGGTAGCGTCCCGTCGATTATTATGTAGAGCTTCGTTGGTTCCTCACGGAGGTTCCTGCTGAAGATCTCCATCACGTGTATATCCTTTTCACGGAGCATTATCAGAACCTCTGAGAATCCGTCGAGGTACATCTCCTTCTCAAGTTCTACCTCAAGAACCTCCCACCCCATCAGGGGGGCCACGTTTATCAGGCTCGGCAGGGGATCGAGACGCTCGAATATCAGCTTCAGGGGGTAGGTTTTCTCGATGTATTCAATCGTGTGGTACACTATCTTCCTGTTGACCCCTATGATGCGCGCCAGTTCACTGATGGGGACCTCCATGTTCCTCAGGTATATCCTGCCGCGTTTAACGCTTAGGCCAGTCTCAAAAAGGAACTCCGCAACCTTCTTTCTTGCGGGGTAGTTCTTGAAGTACTCCTCCAGGATGAGCATCATTTCTGTTCACCTCTTACTCATTAATGGGTAGAAATGGATATTTAAATCTTTCCCCGCCGGCACCACAAGGTTATTAACAGGTCTGAAAGTACCATGGGTTTTGGAGGGTGGGAAATGGCGAAAGATTTTGACGTGATCGGGATCGGAAACCTGAACTACGATATCATAATGCTCATGCGCAGGTTCCCCGACTTCCACGAGAAGGTGAACGTGGATGAAGCGTTCTTCGGGCTCGGCGGCGCTGCTGCAAACACCATAAGCTGGCTCGCTAATTTCCACATGAAAACCGGCTTCCTCGGTGCTGTTGGTCGTGACGAGATTGGGCGAGCGCATCTTGATTACTTCCGTGGGCTTGGAGTGAACACGGATGGAATCCGGGTTGTCGACGGGCACTCTGGCGTTGCGGTGGTTATGATCCGGGGTGAGGACAAACGTATAGTAAAGTATCCCGGGGCGAACCTTTTGAAGGAGCTCAATTTTGAGTACCTGGCCCGTACCAGGCACGTTCACATGTCATCAAATCCCCGGGAAATCATCGAGGCTGTTGTGAAGTTCGCGGATGACAGTGGGGTGACGGTTTCCCTTGACATAGGTGAAGCCCAGCTCCCACCCGATATTGAGGAGAAGGTGGACTACCTCCTTATGAACGAGGATGAATACCGGAGAAAGTTCGGTTCCCTCGACCCCTCCCTCTGCGGTTCAAGGAACCTGGTGATAACCCTCAATGGTGGCGGGGCCATCATCAGGGACGAGGGAGGAAAAGTCTCTGAAGTTAGGGGTCTGAGTGCGGAGGTCATAGACTCCACGGGCGCTGGAGATTCCTTTGACGCCGGTGTCGTATACGGCACGCTGAACGGATGGGACCTGGAGGACTCGGCAAAGCTTGGTATGCTCCTTGCCTACCTGACTGTTCAGAAAATCGGTGCAAGAAGCGCGATAGTTCCCCTGGAGGTCGTTAAACGGGAGGCATCGGCGCTCGGACTGGAGCTGCCTTTTGATATCTCCGGAGAGGACATCTGAACACGCTTATAATTTTTCTCGTTTTTTTGCCCATCGGGGCCCAACGGAACTGGAAAGGGTGGAGCAACGCTTAAAAAGATTTACCCTTCAGATATCTTTAAGAGTGAGAGTCCAGCTGATTTAGAAGCCCAAAAGTTTAGGATGGAGGTGGATTCCTTTGGAAATCATAGTTGATAACTTTAAACCGAAGATCACCCGTCCCTTTAAGAGGAAGAACGAGTACTGGGTCAAGTTAATAACCCCCGATGGCGAATACATTATGAAATTTAAAACCCCTCTTGAGGCGGAAGATGCTATATACGGTATGCTGGATGACCTTCAGGTTTACGGTGGGAAAGTCAGGCTCAAACTTCGTGAGGGGAACGTTATAGAGGGCATTGAGGTCCTCGACCTCTACAAGCCCTCTGCCAAGGAGCTCCTTAACGAGTATTTCACGGATTGATTTGATGCCTTTTTTTGTTCATTGCCGTTGGAAATCTGACAAAAACCTATATATAGCACGAATCACATAGGTTATTCTTGGATAGTACCCTTACGATAAATCTCCAGGTGTTCAAATATTCTCTGGAGGTCGTTGATGTGGCCAGACGAAAAAACAAGGAACTCATGGAACTCGCCATGGATATGGGGGGCGAGGAAGCCGTTGAGGTAATTAAGGCCCTGGAAAAAAAGGGAGAGGCCACGGACGAGGAGCTTGCGGAAGTAACTGAGATACGCGTGAACACGGTTAGAAAAGTTCTGTACATGCTCTACGATCAGGGACTCGCTGAGTTTAAGAGGATACGTGATAAAGAAACCGGCTGGTACTACTATTACTGGCATCTGGATATCAAGCGCCTGCCGGAGATTCTGCGCTCCAAGAAAATGGCCGAGCTGAAGAAGCTTAAGGAAATGCTGGAGGAGGAGACCGGCGAGATCTACTACTGGTGCGGTACACCTGGACACCCAAAACTTACCTTCGATGAGGCTATGGAGTACGAGTTCCAGTGCCCCATATGCGGTGAGATGATCATGCAGTACGACAACACCCAGATAGTGGAGGAGCTCAAGCGGCGAATTGAGGAGCTTGAGATTGAGCTGGGTCTTAAAAAGAAGCCCGGGAAGAGAAAATAACCTGAATGGTATCCGGATGAACTTCGGGGATGGTGAGAATGGAAGAAGTGATTATTCTGGAGAAGGTCTACGGGGACAGAAGCGGCTTTCTCAAGCTTGATAAGAAGCTGAAGGCCCTTCTCGGTGATCTTGAGATTGAGTGGAAGCTGTCCGCAGTTAAAAAGAACTGGGTGAAGGTTTCTCTGAGCGGCGAAGATGAAGAGATAAGTGCCAACGTAGTGAGGGGAGAGTTCGGTGAGGTCCCTTACAGCCTGAGATCTGTTGAAGAGGGGGGAACATACAGAGGAAGATTTATAGACCTTGGAAAGGTGGGGTACGGGGCTTACGTGGATCTGGGCGTATTCTCCCCACGGCCCAAGGATGCGTTACTCCCCCTGTACTACCTGAAGGAGCACTTCGGCGAGATCCCGGTTCGCGGGATGATATCCCGCTTTGGATGGGTCGACAACCTCCCGGTTGAGGTTAGGGTTGAGAAGGTGGAGTTTGGTACGCGGGAGGTGGGGGTGGAGTTCTCAGAACCCCAGCTAAAACGCCTTGACTCCTGGTTAAACGACGGTTACGACAAGCTCTTCATCGCGGGTACCGTGAGTGAGAACGTGGAGAGGGCCCTCATCCGAACGGGTCACGGGCGGGACGTCAAGCGCATTGAGGAACTCGGTCTTATGGAGACCCTGCTCGTACTTAAGAAGGGTACGGAGGCCCCAGGTATAATACGGGAGATCGGTCCACACCTCAAGGGGGCGGTGATGGGGGCCATCAAGTTTTAGGCGTTAGGAGGTACAGCGACCTAGTTGCCAGTGCGGCCAGTATTACGATGCAGTACGGGGCCAGTGTCTGGACGAATATGGAGAAGGGAAGGTACGCGAGGGCCAAAAGGGCCAGGAACGGCGTCTGCCCCCTCATCTTCCCTATTCTGCCAACGTGCAGAACCGCGTACAGGATGACCGTAATGCTTAACGCGGTGTTGAGCAGTAGATTCAGTACGTAGCGTTCCGGTTCATCCGCGGGATGCGATGGCATGTGGATCGGGAGTCCAAACCTCAGGTACAGTAGCAGTATCCCCGCACCGGTTATAATCAGGTATGCGTAGTTCCGGAAGTGCCTCTTTGGGAACGCTATTATGAACGCCAGGGGTATCAGAACGAAGTAGGGATTGATGGCCACGGTCAAAACGGTCAGCAGTGAAAGTAGTAGTGTCTGCAGGAGCGCCTTCCCTTTCTCCGGGGAGAACGTCACGTTCGCTATCATGGCGATGGTGGAGACGAAGAACACCAGACCGAGCGTTGTGGTGTCCACGTAGTGCACGAAATGCCTGAAAGCCGGTGCCGAGAAGGTAAGTCCAAAGACGAGAAAACCCAGCTCCCTGGAGCGTTTGGGCACGATGTAGAAAGAGAACGACGCTATCAGAAGCACCAGGACCCAATGGGCGTAGATCAGGTTCTCTTCTATCGGCGGAATCGCTTTGAAGAACATCCCGAGGATCAGTCCAAGGGGGGAGGAGGGAGTGCCTCCCTTGGCGAATTCCACACCCTGCAGAAGGTACGGTAGGAACGGGGTGGATATAGTAGTACGTCCAGCTGTCAGGTACCAGAGCCCGAATACGGAGACTGTCACAAGGTAGAACGCCTCCGCGTGGCTCTTGTCCTTTCTAAGAGCAAGAAGGAACGTTAAGAACACCAGAAGCGCCAAAAGACTAAACCCTACCGTTGATGCCGTTGGAGGGTTCCAGAGAGATGAGAACGCCTTCTCGGTTAGGTATATGTTGTCCTTCGTCCCGGTGATGAAAACCGTGCCGTTAACCACGATAACAGCGGGGAGGAGTGAGGCGTTTTCGGGAAGGCCCGTTACCCTCCAGAGGGATTTCATCCGCGGGTTGTTGTAAACGTTGCCCACAAGGACAAGGGTCTCATCGCCGTGTCTTTTAATGGTTCCCATCCTCGCATCCACGTAGTACGCCCATCCCTTTGACCACCCGTCCGTACCGGGAACAACACGATACGAGGAATTTGAGCTGAGAAACTTTTGAAAGGTGGCCCTATCCGGATGGTATGTAACGGTTTGGGCCGATACGGGGGGGACCAGTATCAGAGCCAGTATCACTAAAACGAGGGCCCTTCTCATTCTATCCCTCTGGAGGATATCATGTCCCTCCGGTTAAAAAGTTAATGCAGCTCGCCGATTATCTTGAATGTCTTAGAATTGCCCCTTTAAAGTTGCGTTTGGGGTGGTGTTGGGAAGAAAAAAAGCGTTACTCCCCTTCCCCCTCCCCGTCAGTCCCTCCAAGTTTTGCGGTTAGGTTGTCGATTATCTCCATGAAGGCCTTCGCGGCCGGTGTGTCCTCGTAGAGGACTATGGGGATTCCGTTGTCGCTTGCTTCTCTAGCCTTGAGGTCGATGGGGATTCCTCCCAGAAAGTCGACTCCCTCTCTCTCAGCCAGTCTTTTTCCCCCTCCCTTTCCGAAGATGTCGATTTCATTGCCGCAGTGGGGACAGATGAGATAGCTCATGTTCTCGACTACCGCAACATATGGGACGTTCATCTGTTTCATCATGTTGACGGCCTTCCCCGTGTCGAGGAGCGCGACCTCCTGGGGTGTTGTGACGACGACCGCGGCATCGAGCTGGAGGGTCTGCGTAACCGTCAGTATCTCGTCACCCGTTCCGGGGGGGAAGTCGATTATCATGAAGTCCAGCTCGCCCCATTTGACGTCACCGAGGAGCTGCTTTATGGCCTTGGTGACGAGGGCACCGCGCCAGATTATCGGCTGATCTTCCGGAACGAGGAAACCCATGCTCATGACTTTTATGGGTGTCGTCTGCCCCATGAAATCGCTCATGGGGGGAATCATCTCAAAACGGCCGTCCTCCAGTCTCTCCGCCAGGACGTCTGCCTTTTCAACACCCAGCATCTTGGCGACGTTCGGGCCGTGAATGTCGGCATCGAGGATACCCACGAAGTAGCCTTTTCTGGCCAGGGCCGCCGCCAGGTTCACCGCCACGGTGCTCTTTCCGACACCGCCCTTACCGCTCAGGACGGCTATTTTGTGCCTCCATTTCTTCTGCTTCTCTTTGATTCTCTCTTCCAGGGGATCCGCGCCCAATCCACCAACGTTGAGGGTGGGTGCTTTGATCGTCATTTTTAAACACCTCCGGTTTTAGGTTGTCCTAAGGGGCTTAAAAGTTTTGTCCAAAAAAAGGACAACGTTACCCATATATAGGTAGTTCAGAGTGGTACCACAGTGGGGATCCCCCTGATTTCTCCTATCTCTACTCTAACATCGTAAACCTCCTTAAAGAGCCCCTCACTCAGAACCTCAAGGCCCCCGTCAGCTATCTTTCTTCCGTCCCTCATGAAGACGAACCTCCGGGCAAAACGCAGGGCAAGGTTGACGTCGTGCATAACCGTTACAACTGTCTTTCCCCCTCTCACCAGTTCTCTCGCGAGCCTCATGACCTTCAGCTGGCTCTTTAGGTCGAGATTGTTGGTCGGCTCGTCCATCAGAAGGATCTCGGGTTCTTGGGCCAGTGCCCTCGCTACGCTTACCTTCTGGAGCTCTCCGCCACTTATCTCGTTCGTTCTCTTAAGGGCGAGGTCTTCGATGCCGAGAGTTTTCAGGGCCCCTTCAACGGCCTTTAAATCCCTCCTCGACGGCGTTAGCCCCATGTAGGGTCTTCTACCCAGGAGAACGGTATCAAAAACGGTCAAAAACCCTGGCTCAATCCGTTGAGGGACGTAAGCTAAGGTCCTTGACAGTTCCCTTGGGGAGTAGTCAAGTAGAGGCTTGTCTTTTAAGAAGATCCCCTCGCACTTCAGGATCCCGGCAATGCAACGGAGGAAGGTGCTTTTTCCTGCCCCGTTCGGGCCGAGGATTGCCACGAACTCTCCCTCACCGACCTCAAGGTCTATCCCCTTAAGGACTTCGTGCTCGCCATAAGAGAAGTGGAGGTTTTTCGCTTCAATCATCGCCGACCCTCCATCTTAACGAGGAGGTAGATGAAGGCTGGTGCTCCGAGGAACGACGTGATAACACCAACCGGAAGGTTCATCGGAGAAATTATGAGCCTCGCAACGGTGTCGGCCGAAACGAGAAGCAACGCCCCGGCCAGAGCCGAGAGTGGTATCAGGGAGCGGTAGTCGCCGCCGGCTATTAACCTTATAGAATGTGGTGCTATGAGGCCGATGAAGCCGATGACCCCGACGAATGCCACCGTTATTGAGGTTATGAAGGCTGCTAAAAGGGTTCCGACGAGCCTCTCCCTCTCAATGTTCACCCCAACGCTCTTCGCTATTTCGTCCCCCAGAGTCGAGGCGTTCAGGTCCCATCTCTTTAAAATAAAATAAATGAAGATAACTGTGAAAGCAACCGTCATTACGAGGTTCTCCCCCCAAGTTGCCCTCGCAAGGTTTCCAAAGCTCCAGTACACCATCGCCGAAAGCTGGAGTTCGTTGGCGAAGTACTGAACGAGGGTGGTTAACGCAACGTATAGTGAGCTCATGGCAACTCCTGCAAGGACTATTGCCTCGGGACTCAAACCACGGAGTCTCGCCAGGGCGAGAATCACGAGGGTCGCGCTTATTGCACCCAAGAAGGCGAAGAGGACGACGGCGTAGGGGTTGTTGAGAAACACCTGCCCGGAATTGAGGGAGTAGCCCGCCCCGAGGATTATGGCTAAAGAGGCGCCGAACATCGCGCCATTGGAGACGCCCATGGTGAAGGGGGTTGCCAGGGGGTTCCTCAGGTAGCCCTGAAGGACGGCTCCGGCGATTCCCATCGAGGCCCCGACGAGAATTCCTGCAACTATCCTGGGGAGCCTTATCCCAAGGACGACGAGGCGGTCGTCTCTGCTTCCACCGTCGATGAGAACCGCGAGAACTTCCCTAAGGGGGATATGATAGGGCCCGCTTGAGAGCGAGAGGAGGGAAACCGCTAGCAGGGAAAGGAAGAGGGCGAGCCCTATGAAGAACTTTCTCCTCAGGTATGTCCTGTAATCCATAGGCATCACGGATTAGTTGGCAGGCCTTGGGTGACGTTTCCGCTGACGAGGTCTATCTTCCCAAACCCGCCGAATTCTTTGGCGAGCTGGCTGTAAACGGGCTTCCCAACGAGGAATGTGAATATCTCGTCTGCCTTCTTAACGGGGTCTACCCCCTTGAAGCGCTCCGGATAGATGGCCTTTCCGATGTAGTAGGCGTCGGCGATGGCTATTCCGATGTTGGTGTTGTAGAAGTTGTAGGGCAGGACCCCGTAAATGCGACCCTCCTTCATGGCCTTAAGCGAGTTGTAGAAGTCGGGGTTGCTCCTGTAGTCGTCGAGGATTATCTTGAGGCCACCCTCGTCGATGAAGATATAGTCCGGGTTCTCCTTGAGGAGCCACTCCTTGTCCACCTGCACCCAGCCGTAGTTCGTGCTAGTCAGGTTCGAGGCGACGTTGTCGAGGCCCAGAACCGTGAAGGGCGCATAGTCAGTGAAGGTGCTCGTTATCCCGTGGGCACCCTTGAAGCCTATTCCACCGACGTAAACCTCCGGGCTCTTCGCTCCAGCGGTGAGGTTCTCAAGGTAGTCCTGCTGCCCCTCGATGAACTTTATAACCTCCTGGGCCCTCTTCTCTCTTCCAAGGATCTTCCCAGCTAAGAGGAGGGACCTGAAGAAGACAGGGTCGGTGAAGTTCTTCAGCGTGCCGTAGCTGAGGACCACGACGGGGATTCCCGTCTTCGACTGAACCTCGTCGGCTGTCTCTCTGCTCACGAAGACCATGAAGATGACCTGAGGATGAACCTTAATCAGAGCCTCCATATCGGGGAGCCTTCCGGGACCACCCGGTCCAATGATCGGTAGCCTAAGGAGCTCCGGGTGGGCTAGGATGTAGGGCCTTCCGTAGGAGAAGCGCTTCTCGAACTCCTCGATTCCAACGACGTCTTTGGTCGCGTTGAGGTAGGCGAGTATCCTAAGCGCGCCGGGACCGACCGCAACTACCCTTGTGACGTTCGTTGGAACCTTTACGGTTCTCCCCATCATGTCCGTGACTGTGGTGTAGCCTTGGCTTGCGCTTGAGCTCGTTACCGTTGGGGAGGGGCCGGTTGCGGAATTTGTGTGGTTCGGCGTTGATGTCCCTATACATCCCGTCATTGAGACCACTAAAAATACCACGAGGATGGCCAGAACCACTTTCCATTTAGTCTTCATCTTTCCTCATCTCCACTATCCCACTACCTGTAACGGCGTAGTACCTTTCCCCAGCACATTTGAGGCAGAATGGTTTTCCCTCCATATAAATCACCTTTGTGGCCATAACAAGCTCACCACATTTCGCACATCGAACGCTTTCAAATATCGGTGCATGCTCTATCGGTTCAACCTTTACGCGTTCAACTTTGAACTCCCTCCTTGGAAGGTAGAGCATTTTCTTAGCTGTTTCCTCCCAGAGCTGCCAGAGTCTTTCCACTTCTTCGTCTGTGCCCTCCCTTCTTTTAACAACCCTGTCAAAAAGTTCTGTTGTCTCAGGTGTATAATACTTCTCCAGTTTCTCACCGTCGATGTAAACCCGGACTCCCTGCCAGTCAGAGCGTCTGACGAGAGTCAAGGCAATCTTTCCGAGGTCGACGTAGATCAAAGAGTTATTGCCAAAGGTACAGCCGGTTGTTACCTGGACTCCATCCGCGAAACAACTGTTGTTCTCAACTATTGCCAAGATACTCTCATCAACACTTCCCCCGTAATCAAGCCTGCCGACGCCGAGCTCTTCCATCGCTATCATGGAGGCTCGGATCCCAAGGATCAGGTACGGGCACACGTGTTCATGGAATTCCTTGGCGTAGCTGAGAATTCCCTCATAATCTCGCGCTCTTACGAGTCTGTTGATCTGAAGCATCGTATCACCAGATTAGTATTTAGTGTTACTAATTTAAATCATTTTTGCTTTTTGGTAGCACCGGGTTCTGAAGACTTCTTGAGGATTTTCGCGTTCAGCTCAGGGTAACTGCTCCTTGGCTGTCAGCTCGGGGACTGGATTGGATAACAGGGGAAATCAAAACCGCGTTGGATCATCGCGCTGGCCTTCAAAGATGCCGTGAACTGGACACTAAAACCTCAAAGTGGAAAGAAAAGGAGTTCACTCCTCCGGCTTCGGGAGGGTGACCTCGACACCGAGGACCTTCCACATGGCTTTAATCTGCTCGCGCATGACGTTTATTGCCTCTGGCTGCTTGAAGAGGTGCTTGAACCTGCCCTGGTACTTAAGGTACTCCTCGACGGGCTTCTTGAACTCGATGGCAACGATCTTGCCCCCCTCGCGGGTGACCTTGGCCCCCCCTCCGGGTGGCTGTATCTTGATGTGGTGGAAGTCACCGTTCTCGATCTCGAAGAGCGGCCAGACACCGGTCTCGATGGCAAGGCGAGCTATCTCAACGCCCTTCTCGAGCGGGCTCTTCCAGCCGGTCGGGCAGGTACACTGGACCTGGACGAAAGCCGGGCCATCCACCTTGGCGGCCTTCTTCATCTTCTTGACGAAGTCGAAGGGGTTGCCTATGCTGGCGGTTGCGACGTAGGGAACCTGGTGGGCGGCAGCTATGAGGGCGACCCACTTCTTGGGCTTGTCCTCACCGATGGAGTACTTGCCCGGCGGGCTGGTGGTGGTCCAGGCACCGTAGGGGGTTGAGCTCGACCTCTGGATTCCGGTGTTCATATAGGCCTCGTTGTCGTACATCAGGTAAACGACGTTGTGCCAGCGCT
>Ga0256840_1001531_pt1 | contig 21586 bp, 20 predicted proteins | sample 355202metaG_FD_185969 | JGI IMG/M metagenome (GOLD analysis project Ga0256840, IMG submission 185969) | Hydrothermal vent microbial communities from Mid Atlantic Ridge, Atlantic Ocean - 355-202 | ecosystem: Environmental > Aquatic > Marine > Hydrothermal vents | place: Atlantic Ocean: Mid...
CCTCTAGGGATATATATACAAGAGATGGGAAACTAATAGACGAGACACAACTTTTTAAAAATCAGGATTATGCTATCTTTTTAAAAGAGTTTGCAAAAAAAGGCTCAGATCTCTTTTATGAGGGAGAAATATCAGATGAGATAGAAAAGGTTTCTACTGAAAACAGGGGACTTTTAACAAAAAAGATATTGCAAAATTACAAAGTTATCAAAAAATCTCCACTAAAATTCAGATACAAAGATTTTGATATTTACACTAACCCTCCCCCATCGAGCGGTGGAATTTTGACTGCTTTTAGTCTGCTTTTGCTAGAAGATGAAAAACTAGGTAACTATAGAGAGCAGAACTATTTTCAAAAACTTATAGAGGCTCAAGAGATTACCAGAGAGTTTAGAAAACAAAAGGTAGATGAGTTTTTGCATACCAACAATCTGCGAGATGTTTTGTCTGACGATAGGCTTTTAGACAGTTACAAAAAGAGTTTCAAAAAAAGAGTAAACCAATGGGGAAATACCACTCACATCAGTATCATAGACAGCTTTGGTAATGGAGCAAGCGTAACGACAACAAATGGAGAAGCAAGTGGCTACATCGTGCCGCATACTGGCATAATGCTAAACAATATGCTTGGAGAAGAAGATCTAAATCCTCATGGTTTCTTTGGTTGGCAAAGCGGGATAAGACTCCCGTCCATGATGGCGCCGACTGCTCTTATGAGAGATGGAAAGCTAGAGCTTTTGCTAGGAAGTGCAGGAAGTAACCGCATAAGAAGTGCCCTACTCCAGACCATTCTTAACTATACGCACTTTAAAATGTCGGTGCAAGAGGCAATAAATGAGCCTAGAATCCACTATGAAAATGGTATGATATTTACCGAGCCACCTCTACATGTAGAGCTTGGCGGATTAAAAGATATATATGAATTAAATGAGTTTAAAAGCCTAAATCTCTTCTTCGGAGGAGTCCAAGCAGTAAATGCAGATTTTGACGGAGGAGCAGACCCAAGACGAGGCGCCTGTGTCTTGAGGGTCAAAGTTTAAAGGTCAGTTTTTAATTTTCAAAAAAATCAAATTTAAATCTTCTTAGTCTTGACAAGTTCATAAACATATGATATTATTCTCATATGAAGAAAATATCATATAAAGGAAAATGAAATGCAAAAGACATTTAAAGCTAACAATATAAGTTGTATAAACTGTGCAAATCTCATCAAAGGCTCACTTGAGGATGATTTTGGAGAGATAAAGGTAAATTTAGACGCAAATCCAAAAGAGGTAACTTTGGAGATTGTTGATGAAAGCGTTGAGTCTAAATTTAAAGAAGAGATGAAAGACTTGGGCTACAGCGTTATAGAGGACTAGGATGAAACTACATCGTTCTTGTTGTGAAGGCATAAGCCACATAGCTGATATCAAAAAAGCTCTGCTTAGTGATGAAGAGATAGTAAAACTCACATATATCTACAAAGCTCTTAGCGATCCTATAAGGGTAAAAATGTTACTTGCTTTGATGGATTATGAGATTTGCGTTGGAGAGATGTCAAATCTACTTGGTATCTCACAATCTCATGTTTCTCATCAGTTTAAAATCCTAAGAAGATATGAAATAGTAACATTTACAAAAGATAAAAAGATGTCCTTTTATAGGATCATAAATGAAGATGTCAAAAAGATACTTAAAATAGCTACAAAAGAGTAAAAATGTCAAAAGAAAAAATCAATCTCAATATTTCGGGTATGACTTGCGTAAACTGTTCAAACGGGATACAAAAAGTTGTAAATAAACTAGATGGACTAGAGAGTTCAAAAGTCAACTTTGCTTCAAACAGTGGAGAATTTGTCATAGATACCACTTTGCTCGATAAGCAAAAATTGATAAATAAGATAGAAAAATTAGGCTATGGAGTTCAAGAAAATATAAAGGCACTAGAGCTTGCGAAGAAAAAGACTTATTATAAATTAAGAAGGTTATTTTTTATCTCTTTGGGATTGAGTGTGGCTATTTTTTATTTTTTACTCTTTCCTGTTGATGAGATAAATCTTTACATCATGTTTGCCCTTGGTACGGTGGTACAGTTTTATCCTGGAGGCAGATTTTATTCGCTTGCATTTAAGGCAATAACTCATAAAAACTTTGATATGAATGTTTTAGTAGCACTTGGAACTAGTGCAGCTTATTTTTACTCCGCTTTTGTGGTGCTCTTCCCCGCCCTATTTCCTCCTCATTTGAGATTTATCTACTTTGATGGTGCTAGTGTTATCATCACTTTCATTTTACTAGGTCGTCTTTTGGAAGAGAGAAGTAAGGCGAAAGCGACTGATTTTCTAAAAAATTTGATGGATTTAGCACCTTTAAATGCTCAAAAAGTCGAAGAAAATGGTGAGATAAAAGAGGTCCTGGCAAAAGAGTTAAATATAGATGACATAGTTCTTGTAAAACAAGGAGAGAAGATTTCTGCTGATGGCGTTGTTATAGAAGGTGGCGCAGAGATCGACACATCTATGATCACCGGAGAGCCGATGCCCGCATATAAAAGTGTTGGGGATGAAGTGATAGCAGGAACTATAAATACAGCGGGTTTGATTAAAATACGAGTTACAAAACTCTCAAATGATACAACTTTATCTAAAATCATAGCTCTTCTAAACGAAGCCCAAAGCAAAAGCATGCCAATAGCTAGGTTTGCCGATAAGGTTGCAAATGTATTTGTGCCTGTTGTCATACTTATATCTGTTTTGACATTTTTTATCTGGTATTTTTTAGTCGGAGATGCCCTCAGCGCGATCTTAGCTTCTATATCAGTTCTCATCATATCTTGCCCTTGTGCATTAGGACTCGCAACTCCTATAGCGATAGTCAGTGCAGTTGGAAAAGGTGCAAAAGAGGGAATTTTGATAAAAAATCCAGAAGTTTTAGAGATCATAAAAGATATAAAATACGCAGTATTTGACAAAACAGGAACGATAACAAAAGGAGAAATCAGCGTAAAAGATATCTTTATAGACGATAAATACCTAGATATTTTAGGCTCTATAGAGAGCTATAGCGAACACCCCATATCCAAAGCGATAACTAGCTATATAAAACAAAAAGGCTCTACATGCAGGCAAAAAATCGATGATATAGTCATATTGCCAGGTTTTGGAGTAGAGGCAAAAGCGGGAGATGAGAGGTATCTGATAGGAAATTTGGCGCTTTTGGAAAAAAATGGAGTATCTATATCGAGTGAACATCTTGAATTTTTTGAAAATAGTATAAATCTTGGAAATGGAGCAGTTTTTGCAAGTGTTGGCAAAAATTCTATCGGTGTAATTGCACTTGAAGATAGCTTGAAAGATGGAGCAGCAGAGTTAGTTGAAAAGTTAAAAGCCAAAGATATAGTCCCGATTTTACTCACAGGAGACAATAAAACAACAGCTAAAAAGATAGCAAAAGAGGTTGGCATCGAGCTAGTTTATGCTGAGGTTTTGCCTGATGAAAAGTATAAAGTCATAAAAGAGCTTCAAAAAAATTCAAAAGTTCTTTTCGTCGGAGATGGCATAAATGACTCAGTCTCAATCAAACAAGCAGACATAGGCATAGCGCTAAATTCAGGCTCAGATATAACCAAAGATGCAGGAGATATCATACTTATGAACAATGAGATAGGCTCGGTTCTAAAGAGCATAAATCTTTCACAAAGAGCCATGAAAACCATAAAACAAAATCTCTTCTGGGCATTTTTCTATAACTCGATAGGCATACCGATAGCAGCAGGTGTTCTATATCCGGTTTTTGGCATCATGCTAACACCAGTTTACGCTGGGATTGCCATGAGTTTTAGTTCAGTAAGCGTAGTTTTGAATTCACTTAGATTGAAGTTTGCAAAACTGTAATTTGTTACAAATAGTTACAGGGTAGAGATAAAAATCAGAAAGATTGTCTAAATTTTTCTGATTTGATTTTTTTTACATTTTTTTTCTTTACTATATTGGTAAATCAACCAAAAAGGAGAAAAAATGAAAAATCGTGTTGGCAGTATTTGTAGAAATATTGCATTTGCAACTTGCCTGGTGGCAGGTTTTGCTACTACTTCTGTGGCAAGCAGTATGGATTATATACACTTTTTGATTCCAGGAGGAGCCGGTGGTGGCTGGGATGGAACAGCTAGAGGCGTAGGCGAGGCTTTAACAAAGTCAGGTTTAGTGAAAAAAGCTTCATACGAAAATATGTCAGGTGGTGGTGGTGGAAAAGCTATAGCTTACATCATCAAAACAGCTCCAAAACAGAAAAATACAATGATGGTGAACTCTACCCCTATCGTCATCAGATCACTTCAAGGTGTCTTTCCTCAATCTTTTAGAGATTTAACTCTTATAGCCTCTGTTATAGCAGATTATCAGGTGCTAGTAGTTCGTCCGGATTCAAAATACAAAACTTGGGCGGATGTGCTAAAAGCATTCAAAGCAAATCCAAAAAAATTAAAAGTTGCAGGTGGAAGTTCTCGTGGTAGTATGGACCATCTAGTAGCGGCTCAAATCTTCCAAGCAGCAGGCGGAGACCCAAAATCAGTCAGATATGTTCCATATGATGCGGGTGGAAAAGCATTGGCTGGACTTTTAACAGGTGAAGTGGATGTTCTCTCAACTGGACTTGGTGAAGTTCTTGAAAAACACAAAAAAGGTCAGGTTAGAATCATAGGGGTAACTTCAAAAAAACCATTCGAAGGAATTCCATCATTTATAAGCATGGGTACAAATGCCTACTTTGCAAACTGGAGAGGGTTTTTTGGAGCTCCAAATTTAAGCAAAAAAAGAGTTGCAGCACTACAAGATGTTTTGAAAAAAATGTATTCAACACCACAATGGGAAGTAGTAAGAGCTAGAAATGGCTGGACAAATCTATATCAGCCCGGAGAGCAATTTAGAAAATTTTTAATAGATCAAGAAAAAACTATCAGTTCTTTAATGAAAGAGATGGGGTTCTTGTAAGATAAATTTTACAAGGAGAGGAGTTCTCCTCTCCTTTTTTAGGAGGATTGAGATGGTAAAAAGTCGTATTGGTGCGCTGTTTTTTTTGATATTTTCAGCTTTTTATTTTTATAAGTCGTTTGATATTCATCTTCTAAAAGGTACTTACTATGAGACTATGACTGCTCAGACATTTCCCTATTATCTTGGTATATTGGGTATGCTGGTTTCAACATTGCTCTTAATTTTTTCATTTATCAAAATCGATAAAGAGGATTTGCTTGATTTGGAAAAGTTAAGGACATATGATTTTAAAAAAGGTCTATATCTTATATTGGCTATGATTTTTTATGGTTATACTATCAGGAGCTTAGGTTTTGTGATATCTACTATTATATTTTTGATTTTGGGTTTTCGCATACTTCAGGAGAAAAATTGGAAAGTTATTTTACTGACATCATTTAGCATCAGCATACTGTTTTGGCTACTTTTGACCCAACTTCTAGGCATATATGTAGAAAATGGTTTAATTTTTGAGTACTTTTTTGGAGCACAATCATGACACACGGAATTTGGCTAGGAATCACAACGGCACTCTCAGGATACAATATCTTTATGGTAGCGATTGGAGCATTTGCAGGAACTTTTATAGGTATGCTCCCCGGACTTGGACCAATATCTGCTATCGCATTGATGATACCGGTTACTTACGGAATGGACCCCTCTTCTGCTCTCATTTTGATAGCAGGAGTTTACTATGGGGCTATATTTGGTGGCTCAACTTCTTCGATACTTATAAATGCACCTGGTGTCGCAGGCACGGTTGCTACGGCATTTGATGGATATCCTATGGCTAGACAAGGGCATGCCGGGAAAGCATTGGCTATAGCTGCATATGCATCATTTTCGGGTGGAACGATTGCTGCTATATTTTTGCTCATCGCAGCTCCGGCTTTGGCAAAAGTTTCACTTAGTTTTCAATCTTCAGACTACTTTGCACTGATGGTTTTAGGACTCACGGCAGTTGCCGCATTCGCAGGAAAAGGAAAGTTTTTAAAGGCTGCGATGATGACGATATTTGGTCTTATGCTAGCAACAGTTGGAACTGATGCAGATAGTGGAGTATCAAGATATACATTTGGAAACATGAATCTGATCGATGGCATAAGTTTTTTACTTTTGGCGATGGCATCATTTGCTCTATCTGAAGCTTTGATGAATATCATTGAAAATCAAAAGATGACAAAAGAGGAGAAAGAGGCTTTAAAAAAAGAGATAGGAAGCCTAAAAGTCAGCAAAGAGGAGCTAAAGACAATCGCACCGGTGATCGGTCGCTCTTCGATACTTGGTTTTTTTGTTGGAGTTTTACCAGGAGCTGGTGCAACGATAGCATCCTTTTTGGCTTACGGTATGGAGAGAAGCATTGCAAATGTCAAAGAGAAGTTAAAATTTGGAAAAGGAAGTCTAAGAGGTTTGGCAGCACCAGAGAGTGCAAATAACGCAGCATGTTCAGGCTCTTTTGTACCGCTTTTAACTCTAGGAATTCCTGGAAGCGGAACAACAGCTGTTATCTTAGGAGCGCTCATCTCATATGGCATCCAGCCTGGACCTACACTCTATGTCGAACACCCTGCTCTGTTTTGGTCAGTGATAATATCCATGTATATCGGAAATGTCATACTTTTAGTCTTGAATTTGCCACTTATCCCTTATATAGCTAAACTTTTAGCAACTCCTAGACAGATACTATTGCCTTTGGTTATGTTTTTTTCACTCATAGGTGTTTATCTTGTCACTTTTAACACATTTGACATATATATGATGGTTTTCTTTTCGATAGTTGCTGTTTTTTTAAGATTGGTGGATTATCCTATGGCGCCTATGATCTTAGGTTTTATCTTAGGCGGTATGATGGAAAACAACCTCAGAAGAGCTCTTACTATCAGTGATGGTTCACTCAGCTTTTTATGGGAGAGACCAATTACCGCATCTATTTTGGTTATAACTATCATTTTGCTTGTTTGGCCATTGTTAAGTCAGTTGTTTTTTGATAAAATAACAAGCACCTAAGCATATACGAACCCAACCAATAGCAAAAAGAGAATGGTGCGAGTACAAGGCAGATTTTCGTAGGACTACCAATAGGTAATTCAAGAAAATCTAACGCCGTAATCGTGCCATTATCTTTTTGTCCGTAGGAAAGTTAGTAAAGCACTCATCTGCTGCGTTAGAAACTCTTGATGTACAATGAGTACACCTACGAGTTTCTGCCTTGCATATAAGTGCTTTATTAACTTCTATTGGTTGGGTTTGTATATGTTTAGGTGCTTAGAGCTAGCGAAGACAAATAAAGATTGACTTAGGACGGTCGCATGGATGAATTTGGTGATTATACTATACTTTACATCGAAGATGATGAAGGTGTAAGATCGGTAAATTTGCGAATTTTAAATAGAATGTTTAAAGAGGTCTTTGAGGCTAGCGATGGCCTCGAAGGCTACGAACTCTACTTATCGAAAAAACCAGATATCATACTGAGTGATATAAAAATGCCAAATATGGACGGTATCGAGCTAATCAAAAAGATAAGAGAAAAAGATGACAAAACAAAGATAATAATCACAACGGCGTTTAGTGATGAAAAGTATCTTTTAGATGCGGTTGAGTTAAAGCTAGAGAGATATCTTGTAAAACCTCTTACAAAAAGAAATCTGATTCCTGCTTTGCAAAAGGCAATCTCTCACATAAAAAATGAAAACAGATACTATTTTGATTCAAATTTTTACTATAATTACTCAAATGATCTTTTGTATGTGGATGAAAAAGTGGTAGAATTAACAAAAAAAGAGATAAACTTAGTAAGACTTTTGATGAAAAACAGAGATATGGTTATAACTTACAATGTGATTGAGCAAGAGGTTTGGGAGGATGAGTATATGAGCTTAAACTCTTTGCGTACGACCATAGGATTTTTAAGAAAAAAACTACCCAAAAATATAATAAAAAATATATCAAATATGGGGTATAAATTAAAAATTGACAACTAAAAACAGAACAAAAGAAGAGAAAAATATAAGCAAAATAGTTCTCTTAGGCTCAACAATCACGATCATATTGGTTTCTTTTACACTGGCATTTGTACTTATAAAACTTCAAGTAAAAGAGTTCAAGACTCACTTAGAAACTTTCAAAAAAACTATAATCCAAAGAGAAAAATTTACTATAAAATCAGCCATACAAAATCTTAAAGAGGATATTTTGTATGAGCAAAAAGCACAAAACGAGAGGCTAAAGCAGAGTATAAAAAATCAAACAATGATAGCCAAAAAAGTTGCTCAACTCATCTATAAAAACAGTAAAAACAGAGATAGAGACAGTATATTAGGTGAGATAAAAAGAGCAATACAAAATATCTCTATAGATAAAGATGGGATAGATTATTTTATATTTGATAAACATGGAACTTATCTGCTCAATACAAAAGATAAAAGTTATGAAGGTGAAAATTTTATCGGATTTAAAGATTTAAACGGTAAAGAGTTTATAAAAGATATGATAAAAAAATCTAAAACAGAGAACTCTTTTGAAAGTTTTCTATGGTACATTCCACACAGTAGCAAAATCAGAAAAAAAATCACATATACTAGCTATATTTATGGTCTCGATATCATTATAGGATCTGGAAAATATTTGCAAAATAGCGATGAAATAGAAAAATACTTGATAGACAAACTGAAAAAAAGAGAACTTAATCAAGATGAATTTCTGCTAGTGTATAGAATCGGCAGTTTGAGTGAGGTCGAGAGATATTCTACTTTGCTGTTGGCAAAAAACATCAAGGCTTCAAAACAAACACTAGCTGTAGTAAATAGTGCTTTGGAAAAAAGTAACTATATGGGTAATACTTTTTTAAAGAAAAGAAAGATGCTTTTATATTCTACTTTTTTTACACAACAGAGACTTTTTTTAGCTTTTGGTGTAAACCTTAAACATATAAATAAAATTATTGATAACGAAACAGCAGTTGTAAATCAAAATCTGCACTCAAAGATCGTATCTTTAATTTTAAGCATCACCCTTATAACTTTAGTATTTTTTATATTGTCGTATTTTATAGCTAAAAAGATAGAGAAGGTATTTAAGATATATAGACTTAAAGTTATAAATAACGAGAGAAAATATCAGTTGCTATTTAACCATAGTAATGATGGTTTTATAATTTCGAAGATTACGGATAAGAATACAGCTTCGATAGTTAGTACAAATAGTGTAGCAAAGATGCTCAGTGGTTTTGGTGTTGATCTTATAGGGATGAATTTTTTTGAGCTTTTTGAACAATTTGATAAAAAAAGATTATTTTTAAATAATGAAATTTTAGATTCAGTAGTGCTTGTAACAAAACAAAAAAGCAAAAGAAATATCGAGTTAAGTTGCGTTTTATTTGATCACAATGGAGAAAAACTGCTCTTCTCTTCTCTTCGAGATATAAGTGAAAGAGTTGCGTTAAAAGTTGAAAAACAGAAGCAAGAGAAGCTATTGATTCAAAAATCCAAAATGGCATCTATGGGTGAAATGATAGGAAATATCGCTCACCAATGGAGGCAGCCAATCTCAGAGCTTTCCGGACTCTTTTTTGATATAGAATCAGCCTATGACTATGGCGAATTAAATAAAAAATATCTCTCAAAAAGGATAGATGAAGCAAATGATTTGGTTGAATATATGTCTAAAACCATAGATGATTTTAAAGAATTTTACAATCCAAACAGTAAAAAGGAGATCTTTTCCCTCAAAAGAAATTTGGAAAAAACCATAGCTATCATCGGTTCATCTTTTAAATACCACAATATAAAGATAGAGATAAATATAGATGAAGATATAGAAATCACAGGATTTTCCAATGAATTTTCACAAGTTTTACTAAATATACTCTCAAACTCAAAAGAGACAGCATTGATGCGAGATATCAAAGATGCGAAAGTGAAGATATATTCTGTTGTAAAAAATGAAAAAATATCTCTACATGTAGAGGACAATTGCGGGGGAATAGAAGATGAGATAATAGATAAAATTTTTGAGCCATACTTCACCACAAAGTATAACTATGGTACAGGAATCGGACTATATATGTCAAAAATCATCATAGAAAACAAAATGGGAGGAAAAATAGTAGTAAAAAATATAGAAGATAAAGGAGCAAGGTTTACCATTATATTATAAAATATACTATATAATTGTTCTAATATAATAAAGGAGACTTTTTGCTTGAATATTTATCTATAGAAGGTGGACAGAAACTTAAGGGTTCTGTTTCGATTTCGGGAGCTAAAAATGCGGCTCTTCCTCTGCTTGCGGCTTCACTTTTATCCAAAAATACTATTTCGTTGTCAAATGTGCCAAATGTGGTTGATGTTAAGACACTTCTGAAACTGCTTGAAAATCTAGGCGCAACTCAATCTTTTCAAAACCGTAGTGTTAAAATTGATACGACAACAGTTAGTTCGGCTTGTGCAAATTATGATATAGTTAGAAAAATGAGAGCTTCTATACTGACTCTAGGTCCTTTATTGGCTAGATTTGGACATTGTGAAGTTTCGATGCCAGGGGGGTGTGCTATCGGTCAAAGACCTATAGATTTGCATCTTAAAGCATTAGAGCAGATGGGTGCTGTTATCGAGTTAAAGCAAGGATATGTAGTTGCAAAAGCACCAGATGGACTAAAGGGCACTACGATAATTTTTGATAAAGTAACCGTCACAGGAAGTGAAAATATCCTCATGGCAGCAGCTCTTGCACATGGAGTTACTAAGCTTGTAAATGTAGCAAAAGAGCCTGAGGTTGTACAGCTTTGTGAATTATTAAGAGATGCTGGAGTTAGCATAGATGGTATCGGTACTGCAAATCTGACTATAGTTGGAAGTTATGGGGAACTTCTTGATATGAAAGATATCGAAGTTATCCCAGATAGGATAGAAGCTGGTACTTATCTTTGCGCGGGAGCTATAACAAACTCAAAAATTACTATAACGGATGTCATACCGAAACATTTGGAATCCATAACCTTGAAACTTCAGCAGATGGGATTTGGTTTTGAGATAGGTGAAAAATCTATCACTATTTTGCCCGCAGAAAAGATGAAAGCCAGCGATATAGAGACTAGTGAATATCCCGGATTTCCTACAGATGTTCAAGCACAATTTATGGCACTTTGCACACAAGTAGATGGAACTAGCATCATAGATGAGAGACTTTTTGAAAACAGATTTATGCATGTTAGTGAATTGGCGAGAATGGGTGCAAACATCAAGCTAAAAGGACACAGTGCTACAGTCGAAGGAGATACAAAGCTTATATGCGCGGATGTTATGGCGACGGATTTAAGGGCAAGTTCAGCTCTTATATTGGCTGCTCTAGTAGCACAAGGAACAACAAAAATTCATAGAATTTATCACTTAGATAGAGGATATGAAGACCTAGAGGGAAAATTTTCTGCTCTAGGGGCAAAAATTGAAAGATTGGAAGAGTAAAATATGCAAAAATTAACATCAATGCCACTAAAAGAGGCAAAAAAATTGGCCATAGAGTTAGCAGATATAAGCGATAGATTGACAACTTGGATATCTATCTCAGATGGACCAAGAAGAGTCCTCTCATCTAAAATAACATGCAAAAAAAATCTCCCATCATTTAATAACTCTGCCTTAGATGGATATGCTATAAAGCAGAGCGATTGTGGTAAAAAGCTACGAATAAAAGAGACTATATTTGCCGGAGATGTGACACAAACAGAACTTGAGCAAGATGAATGTTTTAAGATAATGACTGGAGCAAAAATCCCAAAAAGCGCAGATACTATCGTGGCTTTTGAAGATGCTATTGCGGATGGGGAGTTTGTGGAAATTCCCAAAGGCATCAAAAAAGGTAATGCTTTTAGAAAAAAAGGTGAAGAGATTGCTATCGGCGAAACTCTTTTTGAAGCAGGCACTTTTGTGGATTCGACAGTTTTGGCGATGTTAGCTTCACAGGGAATTTCTCAAGTAGAGGTTTATAAAGATATATCTATCGGAATCTTTTCAACTGGCAATGAACTCAAAGAGCCGTGGGAAGAGGCAAGTGATGATGAGATATATAATGTAAACTCCACTTCTCTTATAGCGCTATTTGCCTCTTATGGGTTTAAGGCTGACTATTGCGGTGTCATACCAGATGATTTGGAGCAGAGTAAGATATACTTTAAAAAGATGAAAAAGTATGATTTTCTGGTTACCACTGGTGGCATCAGTATGGGAGAGGCTGATTTTGTTGAAGATGCCCTTCTATACAATGGTCTAAAACCACTTTTTCATGGTATAAATATCAAACCAGGTCGCCCAACCATGATAGGAAAAATGCAAGATACCATTGTTGCTTCGATGCCAGGCAATCCACTAGCTGCATTTGTAAATGCCTTTTTGCTTTTAATCCCAATGCTGAAAAAATTGCAAGGATACAAAGATTTTGAACATGCAAAACTAAAAGCGCAAATCTCTAAAGAGTTAAAAGTAAAACCAAACAGAGTAAATCTAGTGCTAGGAAGATATGAAGATGGAAAATTCTTTGTAACAGGCGATAATAGATATGGCTCTGGCATGGTAACACCACTTGTTCAAAGCAATGCACTTTTGGTTTTGGATGAAGACAAAGCTTTGGTAAAAGAGGATGAAGAAGTAAATCTAATAGTTTTTAAAGGAACTTTTTGATACCATTTCAATCTCAAAACAAAACTGCCTGCGGGAATAGCTCAGTGGTAGAGCACGACCTTGCCAAGGTCGGGGTCGCGAGTTCGAACCTCGTTTCCCGCTCCATTTTAATTCTACTTTTTTCTTTGACTTTTCTCTTTTCAAGTACCAATATAATTTTAAAACAGAGCTATTGCGTAGATGGTCTAAAAAAAGTAAATGCCTCGCTGTTTGACAAGCAGATAAAGAGTGATTTTTTTGTGCTTAAACTACCTAAAAATAGAGCTGTATATAGTGTTACAACAAATAAAATAGTTTCAAAATTCAAACTCAATGATATAAATACAACAGATTTAACAAACGGCATAATAGTTTTTGAAAATTGTAAAATTCCACTAGACTTAAAGAGTATCAAAAGCGTTTTGCGGAGTAAGTTTATAAAAAGATTTCCGACTATAAAGGTTAAAGATATAAAGCTATATTCGCCCTCCTCTCTTGAGCCAAATCTAGCACTTTATAGTTTTGTTAAGCTTAAAATTTCAGATAATGTTTTAACTAGAGCAAAGGGGAGTTTTGAAATTGTGCTCAAAAGAGGGAAATCCATCAAAAAAAAGTATCTAAAATTTAAAATTGATGCAACAATTTTACTTTTTAAAGCAAACTATAACTTGCGAAACGGTAAAATCCTCCAAAATAGTGACTACCAAAAAGTAAGAGTAGATTTTTCAAAATTACCCTCAGGAGCTATAGTAAAAGAGCTTAAAAAAAGCTATATTATCAAAGGATACATACGAAAAGGCTCTATTTTAAGACAAAACAATCTAAGGATAAAAAAAGATATCTTGAAAGGCTCATATATAAAAGCTGTTTTACAAGATGAAAATCTTATTTTAGAGATAGATGCGCATCTTTTAAAAGATGCCAATGTTGGAGATATTGTAAAAATTAGGACAAGTTCAGGGAAAATTTTTAGAGTAAAGATATTATCTCAAAAAGTGGCAAGGATATTGGAGTAGATATGAGACTAACTATTGGGATAAGCGGGGCAAGCGGTGTTTTGCTTGCTCAAAAATTTATAGAAAAATTACCCAAAGAGATAGATAAGCAGATAATTTTCTCAAGAAATTCAAAAATCGTCCTTTCAAAAGAGGAGAATAGAGTTTTTTTAGACAATGAGGATATCTCTGCTCCAACAGCTTCTGGCTCATTTGGGGTGGATGCTATGATTATCTTGCCTTGTAGCATGAATACATTGGCAAAAATAAGTTGTGGCATCAGCGACAATCTCATCACAAGAAGTGCTAGCGTGATGATAAAAGAGCAAAAAAAGTTGATTTTAGCTCCAAGAGAGATGCCATATAGTGCGATAGCACTTGAAAATATGCTAAAGCTTTCAAGACTAGGGGTTGTGATAGCGCCGCCAGTTTTGGGATACTATTCAGGAGTTGATTCGTTGGAAGAAATGGAAGATTTTTTGATTGGAAAGTGGTTTGATATGCTCGGAATCGAGCACAATTTATTTAAAAGGTGGGGAGAGTAATGTCTTGCAAAACTGCTATTTATCCCGGAACATTTGACCCTATAACACTAGGTCATCTCTCGGTCATAAAAAGAGCAAGAAAGATTTTTGATAAGGTGATAGTCGGTGTTGCTGATTCGGGGAGTAAAAAACCGATGTTTGACATTGATACTAGAGTTTTGATGGCACAAAAGAGCTTGGAGAGCATCAAAAATGTTGAAGTACATCCCTTTTACTCTTTGTTAGTGAACTTTTGTCAGGAGATGAAAGTCGATACAATCATCAGAGGACTCAGAGCTGTGAGTGATTTTGAGTATGAACTTCAGATGGGCTATGCAAATGCTTCCATAGATAAAAATATAGACACTATCTATCTAATGCCAAGCTTAGAACATGCTTTTATAAGTTCGACCGTTGTTAGAGATATAGTTAGGCATGGTGGAGATGCAAGCCATCTGGTGCCTCGTGAGATATTAAGTTTCTTGGATAATTAAATGTATGTGATATTTGAAGGAATTGATACCACTGGAAAAAGTACCCAAATAGAGCTTTTAAAAGATAGGTTTGAGGGTGTTGTAGCTATAAAAGAACCAGGCGGAACAGGGCTTGGGACGGAGTTGAGAGAGATCATACTAAATAGTAAAAAAAAGCTTAGTTTTAATGCGGAGCTTTTTCTGTTTCTTGCTGATCGTGCTCAAAATTTTCAAGAGAATATAAAAGACAATAGAGATAAGATCATCATATCAGACAGAGGTTTGATTTCTGGTATCTCCTATGCTCTAGCAAATCATCCGAACTTAGATAAAGACTTTTTGATCATGATGAACAGATTTGCTCTTGAGGGAAATTTACCTGACAAAGTTGTGTTATTTAAAACTACAAAGGTTTTGTTGCAACAAAGACTCTCATCAAAAGAGCATGACAATATAGAGCTAAGAGGTATGGATTATCTCTTGAAAGTTCAAGATTTGATGGTTGATGTCTTAAATAGACTTCCTATCAAAGTTTTAGTTATAGACTCATCAAATACTATAGAAAATATACATGTAAAGATAAAGGATTTTATATATGAGAACACCGCACAGTAGAAGTACCCACAATATCAAGAGGTTTTGTATAGACAAGGCAATTGTTCGCAGGACTAACGAGTTAATTCAAAAACAATTAACGCAGTATATACGAAACCTCTTGATACCCGGAGGGAAGCTTATTTTTGGGCAATCTTCAAAAGATAAAAGTTTTCGAATTAACAAGTTAGTACTTCAAATTTTATATTTCAAATCTTACCCAAAACTAAGCTTTTGTGGGCACTCCTACTGTGCGGTGGTCTCATAATGCTACAAGCGCTTAGAGGAATGAAAGATATATTGGACGAGAATAGCAAGAGATACCTGTATTTTGTTGAAAATTGTAGCAGGATTGCCCAAAATTATGGTTTTTCATATATTGAGACACCTATGCTTGAAGAGACAGCACTATTTAAAAGAAGTGTTGGAGAGAGTAGCGATATAGTGGGCAAAGAGATGTATCAGTTTACTGACAAAGGTGGCAACGATGTCTGCTTGCGACCAGAGGGTACGGCTGGAGTCGTCAGGGCATTTATACAACAAAAATTTGACAGAGCAAAAGTGCAGAAAAAGTTTTTTTATTACGGTCCTATGTTCAGATATGAACGACCACAAAAAGGAAGACTTAGAGAGTTTCACCAGTTTGGCGTAGAGAGTTTTAACCAATCAAATATACAAGAAGATGCAGTGATTATACTCATGTTAAAAGATATGCTAGATTTTTTTGGCATTGGCTACAAATTAGAACTCAACTCACTAGGCTGTAGTGAATGTATGCCGACATATAGAGAAAAACTTGTAAATTTTTTGCAAAATGAAGAGGGTATTTGCGAGGATTGCAAACGAAGAAGAGATACAAATCCCATAAGAGTGCTTGATTGCAAAAACCAACACTGTCAAGATATATATGCTAACGCCCCTCTTCTTTTGGACAATCTATGTTCTGCATGTAGCGAAGAGTTTGCAGAGCTTAAGAGTATATTGGATAAGTTTGAAGTAAAGTACACTATAAATCCAAAGCTAGTTCGAGGACTTGACTACTACAATAAGACGGCATTTGAATTTGTAAGTGATAAAATTGGAGCTCAAAGTGCGATAGCAGGTGGAGGAAGATATGATAAACTTGTAGAGTATCTTAATGGAAAACCAACTTCGGGTATCGGTTTTGCTATGGGCATAGAGAGATTGATGGAGCTTATAGTTATGCCTGAATCTTCCAAGGAGAGTTACTATGTTGGAGCATTGTGCCCAGAAGCGAGTGAATTATGCTTTAAATTAGCCATAGATATGAGAAAAACAAAAAAAGTAAATCTAAATTATGATGTTAAATCGCTAAAAAATCACCTCAAGATTGCAGACAAACAAGGCGCTAGGTACTGTGTATGTATAGGAGAAGATGAGCTTGCAAACGACAACGCTTGGATAAAAGATCTTAGAAACAAGAGTGATAAAACTCTCTCATATGGCGAGTTATTGGATTAAATAGTGAATTATGGCATAGATATATGGTCAAATGATAACTTTTTTATAGACAATAAAAAAGTAAAGATTAACTATAAAAGCTCTCCCTCATTGGTCAAAATCACAAAAGAGATACGAGACAGAGGGATAAGAGGTCCGATTTTATTGAGATTTCCCCATTTGATAGAGAAGCAGATAAATCTAATATATAAAAATTTTGAATCTGCAAGAAAAGAGTTTGATTATCATGGCTCTTTCAATGCGGTATATCCACTAAAGGTAAATCAGTATCCAAATTTTGTAAAAAATCTGGTAAAAATTGGCAAAAAATTTAACTATGGACTCGAAGCAGGAAGCAAAGCGGAACTTCTTCTAGCTATGACTTATAACAATGAAAATTCACCCATCACGGTAAATGGCTTCAAAGATGAAGAGATGATATCTTTGGGCTTTATAGCCTGTGAAATGGGTCACAACATCACTGTGACTATAGAGGGGCTTAGCGAATTAAAAAATATAATCAAGATAAATAAAGATAGATTTAATTGTATGCCTTCTATCGGTCTTCGCATAAGATTGCATAGTTCAGGCATTGGCATCTGGGCAAAAAGTGGTGGGATTAACTCAAAGTTTGGATTGACTTCCACTGAACTCATAGAGGCGATGGAGATGTTGAAAAATGCTGGACTTATAGATAAATTCAAGATGATACATTTTCACATAGGATCTCAAATTTCCGAAATAGGACCTCTAAAAAAAGCATTAAGAGAGGCTGGAAATATCTATGCGCAGTTAAAAAAAATAGGTGCGGATGGGCTGAATTCCATAAATCTTGGCGGTGGCTTGGCTATCGAGTATTCACAACACACGGATGATATAAAAAGAAACTATACTCTTAGAGAGTATGCAAATGATGTTGTATATCTTTTGAAGGATATATCCACAAATAAAGGCGTAAAAGAGCCAGATATCTATATAGAGTCAGGCAGATATATAGCTGCTTCTCATGCTGTGCTCATTGCTCCTGTGCTCGAACTATTTTCGCAAGAATATACACAAGAAAAACTCAAATTAAAAGAGGAAAACCCACCATTGGTGCAAGAGTTGTATGAATTATATAGAACCATAAACAGGGAATATGCCCAAGAGTATCTCCACGATAGTATAGACCATATGAATTCTCTTCTTACGCTTTTTGATTTGGGATATATCGACTTAATCGACAGAAGTAATACTGAGATATTAGTAAATCTTATCATAAAAAAGGCTATAATGCTCCTTAGAGATTTGGATTCTAAAGAGTTGTTGAGAATCCAAGATATGATTCAGGAGAGGTATCTTATCAATTTTTCTATATTTCAAAGTTTACCTGATTTTTGGGGAATTGCACAAAGTTTTCCTGTGATGCCACTTGATAGGCTAGATGAAAAACCTACTCGTTCAGCTTCTATTTGGGATATCACTTGCGATAGCGATGGAGAGATAAGCTACAATAGAGAACAACCTCTTTTTTTACATGAAGTAGATGTTGTCAAGGAGGAGTACTTTTTGGGCTTTTTTCTTGTTGGGGCATACCAAGAGGTTCTAGGTATGAAACACAATCTTTTTACTCACCCAAGCGAAGCTACTGTAGCCATAAGTGATGATGGATATGAGATAAAAGATATAGTAGAGGCGCAAAGTATCATAGATATCATGGAAGATTTGGATTATGATGTAAAAGAGATGAGAGAGACTTTAAACGCAAAGATACAGAACTCAAGTTTCTTAAGCGAAGAGGCAAAAAAACAGATTTTGGGTGAGATTTATCTGTTCTTAAATGATAACGGATATCTTAAAACGATAAATTAAGGATGAAATAAATATGACAGGAAAGATAAATTTATGGCGACAGATAAAAGAGGATTTTGCACAACCTCTCAAGAATGATCCAGCTATAAATTCAAAAGTAGAGCTATTTTTTAACTACCCTGGAGTTTGGGCGATTGTAAACTACAGAGTGGCAAATATACTATATCGACATGGATTTAGAAGAGTTGCAAGGGCTTTGATGGGGTTAAGTCAATTTATAACAAACATTGACATTCATCCAGCTTGCGTCATAGGTAGAAGAGTATTTTTGGACCATGCTTTTGGTGTGGTTATAGGAGAAACAGCTATAGTAGAAGATGATATTTTGATATATCAAGGAGTCACTTTAGGTGGGGTTAGCCTAGATAGAGGACAAAAAAGACACCCTACCATAAAAAGTGGAACAGTTATAGGTGCAGGAGCAAAAGTTTTGGGAGATATAACTATCGGTAAAAATTGCCGCATAGGCTCTAACTCTGTGGTTGTAAATTCGGTTGATGATAACTCTACAGCCGTCGGTATTCCGGCGCGTGTTATCAAAAAAGGCAGAGATAAAAATCCTATGGCACACAATAAGATACCAGATATCAATAAAGAGCTGTTTTTATATCTTTTTAAGAGAGTGAAAGCACTTGAAACTGCTATCAGCAAACAGCATGAAGACCAAAATCTAGTAGAGACAGATATGGAATTAGAGGCAATTTATAAACAATTTTTAAAATCAGTAAAGGATTAGATATGTTATCAAATAGGATACAAACACTTTCAGAATCAATGACTTTGGCAATCACAGCCCTAGCAAAACAGATGAAAGCTGATGGGAGAGATGTGATTAGTTTTTCTGCGGGAGAGCCAGATTTTGATACTCCACAAATCATTAAAAATGAAGCCATCAGAGCACTGATGGACGGTTTTACGAAGTACACTGCAGTTGCAGGAGAACCTGAACTTTTAAAAGCCATAAAAGTAAAGCTTAGAAGAGAAAACAATCTCATATATGATATGGGTGATATCATAGCAAGTGTTGGTGCGAAACAGTCGCTTTTCAATTTAACTCAAGCTTTGATAGATGATGGAGACGAAGTTATAGTCCCTGCTCCATACTGGGTAACTTATCCTGAAATCGTAAAGTATGCCGGTGGTAAGGTTGTTGAAATTCAAACTGATGATTCAACCAGCTTTAAAATTACTCCCGAACAATTAAGCGATGCTATCACTGATAAAACAAAATTGCTTATGCTAAATTCTCCATCAAACCCAACTGGGTCTGTATATACAAAAAAAGAGCTTGAGGGTTTGGCTGAAGTTTTAAAAGGTACGAAAGTTTTAGTGGCGTCAGATGAGATGTATGAAAAATTAGTATATGATGGGCTTAAATTTACTTCAACAGCAAGCATCAATGAAGATATGTACAATCGAACTATAACTATAAATGGACTGAGTAAATCCGTAGCCATGACTGGTTGGAGATTTGGGTATTTGGCATGTCCAATCAGAGAGTTAACGGCTAGTATGAAAAAATTACAATCACAAAGTACTTCAAACATAAACTCAATCACTCAAAGAGCAGCAATTCCCGCACTTTTGGGTGAGGCAGATAGTGATATTGAGAGAATGAGAGTAGAGTTTGAAAAGAGAAGAAATCTAGCAGTAAAACTTTTTAATGATATAAAAGGATTAAGTGTCATAAATCCAAGTGGAGCTTTTTATCTTTTTGTAAATATCAAAAATTTTACAGACAATTCACTTGATTTTTGCAAGAGACTTTTAGAAGACAAAGGTGTAGCCACAGTTCCTGGCATCGGATTTGGAAGCGAAGGGTACTTTAGATTTTCATTTGCAACAGATGAAAAAAGCATAGTAGAGGGAATTTCAAGAATAGGCGATTTTGTCAAAGAGCATTAGGATAAAATTTGAAGATAGCAACTTTTAATGTCAACTCCATTCGTTCAAGAGTGGAGTTGATCACTACTTGGCTTAGAGATAAAAATCCTATAGACATACTATGTATGCAAGAAATTAAGTGTGAAAATGAACAATTTCCTACTCAAACTTTTGAGAAAGAGAAATACTTTGTAGCAGTAAATGGACAAAAGAGATACAATGGTGTAGCAATCTGCTCTAAATTGCCATTTGATAGCATAAAAATTAAATTTGATGACCCTATACTTGACTTGCAAAAGCGTATGATAGAAGTTCATGTAGAAGATTTGGTCATTATAAATGTATATGTTCCTCATGGAAGTAGCGATGAGACAGATGAAAAATATATATTTAAAATGAAGTTTTATGACGCACTTACCTCTTATGTAAATGAGTTAAAAAATAGATACAAAAAAATCGTGCTGGTCGGGGATTTTAATGTAGCACTTACAGATATAGATGTCTATAATCCTCGACTTTTTCAAGGAAAAGTCGGCTTTTTAAAAAGTGAAAAAAGAAAGTTAAAAACTCTTTTAGATGTTGGACTGCATGACTGTTTTAGAGAAAAATATCCATCTCTTAAGGCTTATACTTGGTGGGATTATCGAACCGCAGGTATATGGAGAGATGAAGGCATGAGAATTGACTATATGCTGGCAACAGATGAAGCGTTTAAAGAGTGTAAAGAGATAGGCGTAGATATTTGGACACGCAAAAGAAAAAGTCCAACTCCAAGCGACCATGCACCACTTATAGGTGAAATTTAACTCCAAATACCAGCGATTTTTCTACCACATTTTGGACAATATCCATTCTCTATGTTGATTTTTTTGACATTATAGTTCGTTCGTTCTATGAGTAATTCGCCACAATCTGGGCAATATGTATTTACATCTCCAGAAACATTTCCTAGGTAAACATAGTGCAATCCGACATCTTTGGCTATTTGTTTGGCTTTTAGTAATGTGCTTGAGTGATCTGTCAACCCTATTTCACACTCAGAATACAACATTCTAAGCAGCTGTTTCCAATCGTAACATTTTTTCCTCAAATTCTACTGGAGATAAATATCCGTTGGCACTATGTGCTCTTTGTCTA
>Ga0256840_1001532_pt1 | contig 21584 bp, 21 predicted proteins | sample 355202metaG_FD_185969 | JGI IMG/M metagenome (GOLD analysis project Ga0256840, IMG submission 185969) | Hydrothermal vent microbial communities from Mid Atlantic Ridge, Atlantic Ocean - 355-202 | ecosystem: Environmental > Aquatic > Marine > Hydrothermal vents | place: Atlantic Ocean: Mid...
CTATTAATTTGAATTTAAAGTGATGACTTTCTAAAACAGCCTGTATAGCACATGAAATGCCGTTTTGAGTTTCTAAAGCAATAAATTATTTTGTTTATGATAAAAACAAAAAACAGAAGTCAAAACGACTTCTGTTTTTTAATTTAATTGCAACACGTTTATTTGTTTTAATTGTTTCTTCGCTATTGTTTGCCTTAGCTCATAGTACAAATTCAAAATATGAGTGGTTACGTTTTTTTGATTTATTTTTGGTAGGTATATCCTATATTTTTACAAAAAAATTATGGTTTCCAATTGCTTTACATTTTAGTTGAAATTTATTTTAAACCTTTTTTGGGTTTTAATGCAAGCGGATAAGATATGCAGTCAATAATAGAAAATAATTTTTTGAATGGCGGCGATTTTGGTTTTGAAGGCTTTATATTATCTATTATTTTTCAAATAATATTTATTGTTATTTGGGCTTATTACCGTAAACAAGAAAGAACACAAACACGTAAAAAACTATAGTATACTTATGTTAGGCATTATGTAAAACCTGTAAAAAAGACTTTTATTATAATTTATGAATATGTATCTTTGTAACTACAAAATATTTTATGAAAACAAAATCAATATTTATTTTAGGGCTTATATTCTTATTTTTTTTAGGATGTAAAACAAATTTAGCCACAACACAAACCAAAATTAATAAAGAACAGCTAAAAATTCCTAAAAGAGAACATACAATTCAAGCATTGCTTTGGCAGCAGCAATCAGCCGAATACAAAGCATTATCACACCAAGCGTTTAATTTAGCTAAACTATATTTAGACAAACTTTTAGAAAACAAATCGTATAAAAAACCATTAGCCATTGTAACCGATATTGACGAAACAGTTTTAGATAACAGTCCGTATAATGCAAGAATGGTTAAAGATAATGCTAACTACACAAGAAAAACTTGGAAATCTTGGGGAGAAGAAAAAAAAGCAAAATCCATTCCAGGTGCATTAGAGTTTTTTAATTACGCTCATAGTAAAAAAGTAGCTATTTTTTACATTTCTAATAGACGAGATAATCAGAAGTTAGAAACAATACAAAATTTAATAAAAAACGGATTTCCAGCTGTTGATGCAGCTCATGTTTTATTAAGAACCAATACAGGAGAAAAACAAGCACGAAGAAATAGCGTTGCTAAAACACATAAAATAGGTATTTTATTAGGTGATAATTTATCCGATTTTTCTAATTTATTTGATAAAAAAACAACCAATGAGCGAAATAATATAGTAAAAAAAATGAAAAATAATTTCGGTACAAAATTCATTATTCTTCCAAACGTAATGTATGGCGATTGGGAAACAGCAGTTTATAATAATAGCTATCACTATACTGAAAAGCAAAAAGACTCCATTCGTAAATCTAAACTAATTGTAGACTAATATGAAAATAGTTGATTTATCAAAACCAATACAGTACAATAAAAATGACCCATGGTTTATGAAGGTTAAAATAAAACATAAACCACACCATAAAGCAAAATGGTTACTTCGCGTTTTAGGTTTACCATTTAAGCTTTTTCCTAAAAATTTTCAAGGTTGGGCAGATGATACCATTACAAAAATGGGTGTACATGCTACAACTCATATTGATGCTCCGTGGCATTATTCACCAACTACAAACGGAAAAAAATCAAAAACTATCGATCAAATGCCATTAGATTTGTGTTATGCAGATGGTTTGGTTATTGATATGAAACATAAAGCCGATTTTGATGCAATTACCATAAGTGATATTGAATTGTTTTTAAAAAAGAACAGTTTATCTATAAAACAAGGCATGATAGTACTTATAAAAACAGGTAGAGATAAATTTAACGGAACAAAAAACTTTCATAAAATAGGCACAGGTATGAGTGCTAAAGCAACCGAATGGTTAATTGATAAAGGTATAAAAGTAATGGGAATTGATTCTTGGGGTTGGGATGTGCCTTTGCCGTATATGATTGAGCAAGCAAAAAAAAGCAAAAATTCAGAGTTGTTTTGGGAAGCTCATTTAGTAGGGCAAAACAAAGAATATTACCACATGGAACAATTAGTAAATTTAGACGTATTGCCTTATTCAGGTTTTAAAGTTGCTGTTTTTCCACTAAATATCGTTGGTGCATCTGCAGCACCAGCAAGAGTAGTTGCAATTTTTGACGAATAAACTTAAATTATGCGCTAATAATAATTATATTTGCAAATGAATACTAAAATTAGGTATTCAAAAAAAAGAAATATTAATTTCTTAGAGGAAGAATTTGACTGATTGCAACCTCATAAAAAAATGCTAAAACAACGTAGTTTATCTACATGCAATCACAACTCTTTTTTTAGGATTAAACACATAATATGTCCTATTTATTTACTTCAGAATCCGTTTCTGAAGGTCATCCAGACAAAGTAGCCGATCAAATTTCGGATGCACTTATTGATAATTTTTTAGCCTTTGACGCTTCGTCAAAAGTAGCTTGCGAAACTTTAGTAACAACAGGTCAAGTAGTATTGGCAGGCGAAGTAAAATCAAAAACGTATTTAGACGTACAAAAAATTGCTCGCGATGTAATTAATAAAATTGGTTATACAAAAAGCGAGTATATGTTTGACGGTAACTCTTGCGGTGTATTTTCGTCCATTCATGAGCAGTCGGCAGATATTAACCAAGGTGTAGAACGTGCTGATGCTGAAAATCAAGGCGCAGGCGATCAAGGTATGATGTTTGGTTACGCAACCGATGAAACTGAAAACTTCATGCCTTTAGCTTTAGATTTATCACATTTAATTTTAATAGAATTAGCAATAATGCGAAGAGAAATGACCGATGTTACTTATCTTCGTCCAGATGCAAAATCGCAAGTTACTATCGAATATTCAGACAATAATATTCCTATTAGAATAGATACTATTGTGGTTTCAACACAACATGACGATTTTATTAAAGGCGATGATAAGAAAAAAGTAGATGCGCAAATGTTAGCAATAATCTATAAAGACATTACAGAAAAATTAATGCCAAGAGTCATTGCAAAACTACCAGTGAAAATTCAAGCATTGTTTAATAACGAAATTACATATCATATAAACCCAACAGGAACCTTTGTAATTGGTGGTCCACATGGAGATACAGGTCTTACAGGTAGAAAAATAATTGTAGATACTTATGGCGGAAAAGGAGCACATGGCGGCGGTGCTTTTTCAGGAAAAGACCCAAGTAAAGTAGATCGGTCAGGAGCTTATGCAACACGCCATATCGCAAAAAATTTAGTAGCGGCAGGTTTATGTAAAGAAGTTTTAGTACAGGTTTCTTATGCAATTGGAGTGGCAAAACCAACAAGTATAAATGTTGATACATACGGAACCGCAACTATTAATTTAACCGATGGAGAAATTAGTAAAAAGGTAGAAGCTATTTTTGATATGCGACCATATTTTATTGAAAAACGATTAAAATTACGAAATCCAATCTATTTAGAAACTGCTGCTTATGGTCATATGGGAAGAACCCCAGAAATAAAAACAGTTCAATTTACTTCACCAAATGGAGAAGTGGTAAAAAAGAAAATAGAAACTTTTACTTGGGAAAAATTAGATTATATTGATAAGGTAAAAGAAGTTTTTGGTTTGTAAGTGAATTTAAATCAAATTACCATACCATCTTTAAATATTGAAAAAGCAATTGTATTTTATCAAAAATTAGGATTAAAATTAATTGTTCATTCAGAGCAAAACTATGCACGATTTGAATGTAGTAATGGAGCTACATTTTCAATTCATCAAGTAGAACAATTGCCTAATATTGATGGTATTTGGGTGTATTTTGAAATAGAAAATTTAGATCAATATGTAGCTGAATTAATTCGTAAAAATATTGAATTTATAGAGTTGCCTAACGATAAACCTTGGCTTTGGAGAGAAGCACGATTAAACGATTTAGACAACAACATTATTATTCTTTATTTTGCAGGCAAGAATAGATTAAATCCACCTTGGAAGATAAAAAATAGAACAGTGTAAAAACTAATACCAGAATTCAACCTAAACTTATAACCTGAGTTCGACCTAAATTTGCAATCAAAGTCTTCAGCCTTTTTCTTAGACGAGGCATGGCTTTGAAGGACTATTTTTAGTTTGAAAAGACATAACGAAGTATAAGGAAAAGGCTAAAAATCCTTTGGAAAGCCTTCTAAACAGCAATCTTTGAACAATAAAAGCCTTAATTTAATATTAAATCTTCGTTTTTATTAACCTACCGAGACTTCGGTATTACTATTTATAAGGCTTCTTTGATGTAAGTTTAGGTCGAACTCAGGTTTATAATTAAAATTTAGGTTAAACTCAGGTTATTAGTTTTTTTTCGCACGTTCTAAATTTTCTTTAGCTCTTTTTAAATTTTCTTTCGCTCTATCTAAATCTCTTTTTGCTCTATTTAAATTACGTTGATCTCGTTCTTGACTTATTTTTTTTCTTTTTTTTGAATCATCTCCAGAAATAATAACCTTTAAATCATCTACTAAAGCACTTATTTTTTCAAAAAATTGATTTGTTACCAAATGCTTATCCACGATTAAAAAAAGTCTTCCTTCATTTAATTCACATTCAAAATCTTCATTTTTAGTATTATTTTTCCAAATAAGTGTGTTTTTTTTAATTTGTAAATTATTACGACCTAATCTATCTAACAAAATTTCTTTAATCTTTAAATTTTTACTTTTATGAAAAGTAGCTTTAAGTCTTAATATATCATCTGAATTTTTTATAGAAACCGAAGAATTATTTGTATAATCATTATCTGAATCTATATTAATTGAGTACGACATAGATGATGAAGTTGTTGATTCTGTATGTGTTTGTGCAGTACAAATTATAGTAAATGCTATGAATACTAATGTTGTTATTAATTTTGTCATGGTGTTTTGTTTTAATTGTTAAAAAATTTAATTACAAGGCAAATGTACAACTGATTTATTAACAAATGTCTTAATTACAATACGTTAACCTTGTGTTAACGTTAACTAATTATTCTAAAATTTTAAATTCCAATCCAATACCTCGAATACTTTTAATAGAAATATTACTATCTTCTTTAAAATATTTACGCAATCTACTTATAAATACATCCATAGATCTACCTGAAAAAAAATCGTCATTTTTCCATACATTAATTAAGATTTCATCTCGTTTTAACAAAGTGTTTTTATACTGAAATAAATAGTTAATAAGGTCACTCTCCTTTTCGGTTAATTGTTGTTTTTTATTATTTATTTCTAATTCTAATCGATGTGTATCGAATGTATATTTTCCTATTTTAAGTACTAAGTTAGTTTTTGTAGTTGTTACATTATGATGACTCCTTTTAATAATATTCTGCAAACGTAAAACCAACTCATCAGCTTCGAATGGTTTAACAATATAATCGTCTGCTCCTAATTTTAACCCTTTTATTTTATCTTCTTTCATTTTTCTTGCGGTCAAGAAAATAAACGGCATTTCAGGATTAATTTTTATTATTTCGTTAGCTAAAGAAAAGCCGTCCATTTTCGGCATCATAACGTCTAAAACACAAATATCAAAATCATTTTTATTTTTAATTGACAACAAGGCAGCTTTACCATCTTTTTTCCATGTAACTTGATATTGATTCATCTCTAAATATTGTTTTAGAATACTACCAAAATCAGAATCGTCTTCCGCTAAAAGAATGTGTTTAGAATTCATAATTTTATTTTTTACATACTTTTTAAACCAAATTAAATACTTACTAAATAGGTAATTTTATAATAAATTCAGTGCCTTTTAACTCTTTACTAATTATTTTAATAGTGCCTTGATGTGCTTTTACAATTTGATTGGTATAATACAAACCAAGACCTAAGCCTTTTACATTATGTTGATTTTTATTATTTACTCTATAAAATTTATCAAAAATATTGGCTTGATTTTTTTTTGAAATTCCTATACCGTTATCTTTTATAGAGAGTATGAATGCATTTTGAGTATTTACAGTTATATTAATATTAACTTTAGCATTATTGTATTTTACAGCATTTTCTAAAATATTTAAAATGGCTGTGGTAAAATAAAACTTATCAATTTTTACTGTTTTATTTTTTATTGAAAACGATGTATTTATTTTTATGTTTTCATTTTGTATTGAAAGTAAAAAATCATCAATAATTGTATTTAAATATGCTTCTATTTCAATATTTTCTTTTTTTATTTGAATTTCTTGATAGCCTAAGCTGTTGTCTAAAACTTGATCGATTAATTTTTGCAATCGTTTGTTTTGTCGCTCAACAGTTAGAATTGTTTTATTTACAATTGCTTCGTTTTTTTTAACTGATGTATTTAATAATATTTTGGTTGCTAATGTTAAAGTTGCTAAAGGGGTTTTTAATTCGTGTGTAATGTTATTGACAAAATCAGTTTTTACATCGGCAATTTTCTTTTGTTTTATTAAATTTTTGATGGAATAAAATAGTAATCCAAAAACAAATAAAAAAATAATTAAAGCTAATGAAAGTACACCAATCATTTTTTTGAGTACAATGTTTTTCCAACCGTCAATATTCATATAATCTGTACTTGAAAATTGCAAATCAAAATTTAAATTTAGAGCTTTTTTATTAATTGTTGTTTCGTAATCATGATCTGTCATCCAAATTGCATTACTCACTTTGTGTCCTTTTATATAATCAAATTTATCACCTATTAAATACATTTTTTCGTTATAACGATCACTAAAAATAGTATCAATTTGAAGTCCGTCTGTTAAAATAATTTCATTTATTCTTCGCTGAATTTTAACATCAAAAAGAAAGCCTTTTTCTTTCATTTCATCGTGATATAGTTTAGTATAAGTAGCACTTAAAGCATTTGCTTTTTTTAAAAGATTTTTAATTAGCAACTTCTTTATTTTTTGGTTTGATGTTACTGAATTTTTAATATTTGTTTCATTGTTTAGATGGTAAAAATAATTTGAATGATATTGCTTTAATTCGTCAATAAAATATTCTTGCCATACTGTATTTATAGAATCTATAGCTGGCGAATAATTATCTAACCTACCTATTTCTTTTCGTGTTTTATTTAAAAAAGCATCTTTTTTTATTTGATACGTATTCTTAATTAAATAACCTTGAATAACAGAAAGTGCAATTAAGCTTACTGTAGATGCTAAAATCAATATTCGCATTTTCTTATTCATCCCTTTATTTTATTACCAAGCATTGATTTATTGTATTTTTTTGAATTGCACTTATTTTTCAAAGGTAAAAAACAATTGCTTAATCGTGCTAAAAAAAGTGTAAGTTAACGTTCTATTAACCTTGATTAATATTGGTATTAACAACAACTCGTTTTTTTAGAATTCATTTTATTTGTTTCTATTTTATCACAACAAGAGCTAACTTGTTTGGTTGGTTTATCTATTGTGCAACAGTTTATTTCTTCTTTTGAACTTGTTTCATTACTACAACAAATTTCCGCTTCAATATTAGTACTGCAAACACCTGTTTCGGGTAACACCAATTGTATGTCTTTTGCTGCTTCAAAATCACCATTTATATATGCAACAATCGAACGTACTTGTTCATAACCTGTAGCCATTAAAAAAGTTGGCGCTCTACCATAACTTTTCATTCCAACAATATAAAAATCCTTTTCTTTTTGTCTTAATTCTGCTTCTCCATGTGGTCTTACTGTTCCGCAACTATGAATATTTGGGTCTATTAATGTAGCCAATTCAGTAACACATTCTATAGATGCATCAGCATCAAAACGGATTTCTCTTAAAAAGCTAAAATCTGGTCGAGTACCTGTATTACTTATTACTTTATCAATGTTTTTTAATACGAATTCTTGCCCATTTTTATATCCTCTTACAATAAGTTTTTTATTGTGTTTTTTAAACTCATTAATAAAAACAGGTGTATGAATTTCTATATTACCAGAATTTACTAATTTTTCAATCCGAATACCTAATTGACCTCTTGACTTAAAACCATCTGCTTCTTGACCGCCATAAACCTCACTTACATTTTTCTTTCTAAGCAACCAATGTATTTGTGTTTTTGGATGTTTTTCTTGAATATTACTTAGTGCTAAAACGGTTCCGATAGCCGAATGTCCGCCGCCAACAACTAAAACAGTTTTATTGGCATACTTTGCTATTAATTTATTACTTACATCTGGCATTCCATAAAAAAAGTGATGTTTGTTTTCTTTTTCTCCAACAGCAAAAACTCCGCCAGAGCCAACAGGATTTGGATTTTGCCAAGTTCCTGACGCATCAATAATTGCCTTTGCTTCATAGATTTTAAAGTGGTTATTTTCGTTTACTTTGATTGAAAAAGGAACATTTTCTCTATTTGCATTTTTCATTTTATCCAAACCTTTTCTACCAATAGAAAGCACTTCTGTATTTAAATGTAGGTTTTGCTTTATTTCTACAATTTCTGACAAAGGTTTTAGATATGCATCAACTAATTGTTTGCCCAAAGGCACTTCTTTTTTATTTGGTATTTTTATTCCGTTTTTTATAAGTAATTTTTCAGCTTCTTTATCTATGTTATATTGCCATGGAGAAAATAATTTTACGTGCGACCAAGTTAAAATATTTGCTCCTACATTTTTCTTTGCTTCAAATAATATAAATTTTTGATGGCTTTTTAATAAATGTACTGCGGTAGCAAGACCAATTGGTCCAGCACCTATAATTGCTACTGGTAAATTTGAGTTTTTCATCGTGTTAATTTTTCAATTCACGTTATAGATGTGTAATATACAAAAAAGACGCAAAGAAAGATAAACTGTTAGCAGCCTGATTTACAGTTGTTACTTTTGTAAGCTATTATATTGCCATAATTATCCGTAGAAATTGTACAACATTTTTCTAATAATGATTTGAGCATTTTTCTACCTCTTTGCACACGTGATTTTGCTCCAGAATAAGAAATATTTGCAATTTTTGCTAATTCTTTTTGAGAAACACCTTCAATTTCGGTCAACCGTATTGCTTCTTGATATTTTAAAGGCAATGCATTTATCATTGGCTTTATACATTCAGAAAATTCACTGGTTAAGTTATCTTCTAAAACTTCTAATTTAACAACTTTGTTTTTTTTGCCAAATTCCTGTTTTCTAAAATATGTATTTATTTCATTTCTTGTTATTTGATAAACCCAAGGTGTGATTTTATCTTTATTTTTTAACGTGTTTAATTTAGAAAAAACCTTTATAAAAACATCATGATTAATATCTTTAGCAAGCTCAATATTATTAACTTTCTGATTGATAAAATTAAATAATTTTTCATTTAAATTATTCCAAATAGCTTGTGTTTCTTTATCCATTTTTACAAATTTACTTTTGTTTTATTGGTTATAGATGTTAAAATTATAAAAAAGACGCAAAATAAAGCAAACATTAGCCCATGGTTTTAAAATTATTACAAAATAAAATTAAGTTATTGATGAAAATAGTTAATAAAGTAAATACAAGCATAGCTTGCATTTTTTCTTGATAAGAAACTAATTAATTTGTAATACTCTTTTAATTTCTGTTTCAATGTGATGAACAGTTAAAACAACATATTTAGGGTTGTCTTTATATTTTATAAATTATTTTTAACATAATTATCCTTGGTAAGGTAAATGTTTTTGTATCTGTAATTATAAACTCGTTTTGGCTGTTACTTTGCTTGTATTTTGCACTAAACAAATTAGTACCACTTATCTCAAAACCCCAAGCACTATTTTCTTTTTGATAAAAAACACTTGCGTTAGCATCTATATAACTATTATCAATATTATGGTCTGTTTTGTTTTTATAGGCATTGTACTCAAAGTTGGCTTCAAAAATAAAATTTTCAAAATCATAATCTAAATAGGTGAAAACGCTTTCGTTAGTGTATTTTGTAATTTGTGTGTTTTGATAGGTAGTAAAGTCTTTTTTATAACCAATTTCAATATTTGGAATTTTTTTAAATTTGGTTTTTATACTTGGTGTTATTGATATGGTGTTACTTGTGTTAAGGCTTTGATTGTTGTTTAGTAGTTGGTAATAATCATTATAACGATAATTAGTACTTACTTTTGCTCTTATTTTTTTAACAGTTTTAGAAAACACACCATTTATGCTCCAATTTATTTCAGGTTCTTCAAACATAATTTGTGTGCTAAATTGATTTATGCCATTTAATTGGTTAACGTTTTTAAAGCTTTTTATTTTTTTATTAAAATTACCACTGATAGAAAAACGATACCCTTTATAAAAATTAAATTTATAATACCGTATTGATAATGAATTATATAATGTGTTTTCTAAGGTGGAATTGCCTTTGTAAACACGATTAAAACTCGATAAAATATATTGATTAGACAACATTTTTATATCTGGAAAATTAGATTTTAGTCTGTATTTAAAAATTAGTTTTTCAGAATTTTTAAAGGCCACTTTTGCAGTGAATTGAGGAAGAAATATTTTTTTAGACGAATAAATTTTATTTTCATTTTTTTGTTGTGTACTCCAATAGTAATTGTGATAAAAAGCTGCTGGTTTAAAAGTTGCTTTTCCAATTTTAAATTTATATTCTAAACCCAAATAAGCATCTAAAAAACTATAATCTAAATCGTTACCAAAATTAGCCGTATTAAAATTATTAATTGTATTGTTTTCTAACAACTGCCAATCTTTATTGTAGAAGCTTGTTTTTGCCTTATTAATACCGATACTTGTATAGATATGATGAAATCGATGTAAGGACCAGTATTCTTTTAATACCGCATTTATATTTTGTAAGCTTATGTTTTTGTTTTGTCTAATTTGGTAATAATTCTCAGTAGTTATTGGTATTAAATTTTCTAACAATTCTTGATTGGTATTCCATGCTAAATTAGGTTTGTCTTTTTGATAGGTATAGTTTATATTTAATGTTAACGTATGTTTTTTTGACAAACTATTATTTAGACTTACATCTTGTTTAAAACTAAAAGTCTCTAAATTAGAAACAGTTTCTACGTTATAATTATTACTTATACTATTTGTTGCTATATTGCCAATACTGTTATTATTAGATAATTTTAGAGAACTGTTAAAGCTATAATCTGTTTTTTTATTAGGGTCATAATCTAAAGTTAATTTACCAATGGTATAAAAATTAGTGGTTTCTTTAGTGTCAGTTCTGTTTTCTGTAAATGGCGTAGTATAAAGATACTGGTTGCTACTTGTGTTTTGTGTACTTGTTACCGCTTTCGCACTTATAACATACATGCTTATATCTATTACTTTACTAAGGCTTTGTCTTAAATTAAATGCACCAAATGTGGTGTTGTCTTTTTTATAATCTTGGTTGTTAAGATAATTGGCAAAATTAGAACTGTATAATTTAAAATAACTACCAGAGTCTGTAAAAAGTTTACTTATTCCTCCTTCAAATTCTATATAATCTTTTATAGTAAAGGCTTTTTTACCTGTATTATTTACATCACCAATAAAATTAGCACTTGTTTTTGGACTGTAATAAAATAATTTTGGATGTACTAAGTATTTATTTTTATGACCAATACCTGTTTCTATATCACCAAAAACAAATTTTTGCTTGTCTTTTTTAAGTTTTATATTTAGGGCTACATTATCATTATCTTGCAGGCCTTTTAGCATAGCAACCTCGTTGTAGTTTTCTAACACTTGTACTTTATCAATAGCATCTGCAGGTATGTTTTTTACACCTAACTTGGTATTACCTCCAAAAAAAGGCTTGTTTTCTACCAAAAGTTTCGTTACTTTTTTACCATTTGCTAAGACATTACCATCTCTATCTACTTCAACGCCAGGTAATTTTTTTAATAAATCTTTAAGTTTACGTTCATTACCTGTAGTAAAACTGCTTGCATTATAAGTAATGGTGTCTTTTTTTACTACAACTGGTATGGTGTATTTTATTTCTATTTCTGCTAATTGGTTTAAATCTTCTTTTAAAACAAAATTATAAATAGTGTCTTTTGTAAAATTAAACACTGTTTTTTTAGCTGTAAAACCTAAATAACTAGTGGTTACATTATACTTTTTATTTTTATGGATTTTTAATTGATACTTTCCGTTTTTATTAGTTGTAGCAAAAGCAATGTTAATTTCTTTATTTTGTGGTACTGCAAATACATTAGCATAAGCTAAAGGTTGGTTTATACTATCTTTTACAACACCTGTTACTTCTATAGTTTGCGCTTGGGTTTGCAAAGAAAAAAATCCTGTTATGATAAACAGGATTAAATATATGTAATAGTGTTTTAATGTCATTTATTAATACCTTTCTCACTCATTGTTTTTTTATAAATTCCATTAATTTTGTCTTTTTGTTTTAATTTTACAAAAATCATCTATTCAGTCGTTTATCCACATTCTCTTTTACTATTTTAGTATATTCTTCAGCAGTTACAACTTTACCATTTACTGGTTTTTTTATTTCTATATTATTAATGGTAAAATCTACCTTTTTCATTTTGTAAGTTGCTTTATTATTAAAAGTTAGCTCTAATATTAATCCTGGTAAATTAGAAAAGCCAATTGGACCAAATTTAACGGGTAACTCAGATGTATACCAAGCTACTATCTCATAGTAATAAGTACTATTTTCACTTTTCTTATATTTTGTAATTGCTTTATAACAAAGATATTTTCCTATTTTTTTATTTTCATTTATAAGAGTCCATTTAATTCTATCTGCTTTATATTTTATAATAAAAGTTTCCCCAAATCTATCTACTTTTCTTAAGCAGTTATATTGATCAGTATAGTAAAAACCAGCACCACCACTTATTTTTGCTGCTAAACTTTCTGATTCAAGACTATTAATTATTTCAAAACTTGATGTGTTATTATTAATTTTTAATTCATATTCTAGGCTTTTTGCAGATTTAACAATCATTTCATATACTGCATTTTTAATTTGATTTACTTTTTCATGCAAGGTGTCTTTAGGCGCAGATTTATTGAATTCTTTTGAATAAATAACTTTACCATTTAATTTTTGTGAAAAAGAATAAGAGAAAATTAAAAAAGAAATAATTAGTAATATTTTTTTCATATTTAAGTTAGATTAAAAGACACTTTGTGATTTTAATAATACATTTTACAAAGTGTCTAAATTTATATATCAATGGTTAATTCCATTCTTCACATGCTTCATAAGCAATATCATAATAACCGTACCATTCATCGTCTCCATTATCTGCATACATAGAAGCTACAATACATGCAATGTCATCGCAATCATAAGTTTGTGCTTTGTCTAAACGTAAAATACTAAAACTCATAAGCGCAAACATTCCTGCTAACGCTACTAAACTAAATAATTTTTTCATAATAAAAAATTTTGTGTTCACTTTTTTTATTTTTTCAAAGTAAACTGGTTAATTAATATTTCAAACATATAATAATTACGTTTTTATACCAACCAAAAAAATGGTACTTTTACCATATATTTAATATTTTAAATTAAGATTACAAATGTCAATAGCAGTAAAATTATTAGAACTACGAAAAAGTAAAGGTTTGTCGCAAGAAGAGTTGGCAGTAGATTTAAGTATTTCGCAATCTACTATTTCAAATTATGAAAAAGGCACTTCAAAACCAGATGTAGATACGTTAAAAAAATACGCCAGTTATTTTCAAGTAGCTTTGAGTGAATTTTTTGTTGACGATAATTATACTTTTTACAACCATGAAAATAAAAATAAAGGTGACATTAATAACTTAGTTATCAACCAGCTTTCAGAGCAGTTGTTAGAGCAGTTTGAAAAACGCATAGACGATAAAGAGTTAATTATTAAATTGCAAAATGACACCATTGTTATTTTAAAAGACACCATTACTGGTTTGCAAAAAGTGATTTTAAAAAAATAGTTGGTATTATATTGCGTATAAAACTCAACCCTTAATTAGTATAAATACTTTTCAAATTGTGTTTTTGTAATTTCTCTTGCGCCCAAACTTGATAAATGTTCATTGTAAACTTGGCAATCTATTAGTTTATAGTTTTCTTTTTCTAACTTGTTTGCTAAAAAAATGAACGCAGTTTTTGAGGCATTACTTACTAAGCTAAACATACTTTCGCCACAAAAAACAGGTATGTTTTGTGTTTTTAAATCAATGCCATACAAACCGCCAACCAATTCGTTATCTAACCAAACTTCAACCGACTTAGCAACACCTAATTTATGGAGTTTAATATAAGCTTGTTTCATTTCATTGGTAATCCAAGTTCCGTCTTGACCTTTACGGTATGTATTTTTACAATGTGAAATGACTGCTTCAAAATTTTGATTAAAAGTAATGGCAAATTTTTTGTTTTTGATAATTTTTCGCATGCTTTTAGAAATTTTTATTTCATTCGGAAATAAAACCATTCTATCGTTAGGCGCATACCAAACAATAGGATCACCAGGATTAAACCATGGAAAAATACCGCTTTTGTAAGCTAATAATAACCGCTCTGTAGACAAATCTCCACCAAAAGCTAAAAGACCATCTTCATTGGATTGATTTGTATTGGGAAACGCTATTTTTTTAGTTAATATATGCATGTAAACCTACGTTTTAACCATCATCACTATATCTAATACTTTTTTTGCCACTGCTACGTTTTCTTCTTTTCTTTTGATTAAAACGATACGTAAAATTTAAGCGTACTTGTCTTTCTCGCCATTGAAATTCGCTATACGTACTTGAAAAACCAGCAATAGATGTTGTTGATCTTCGCTTTCTTGAATTTAACAAATCGCTTGCATTTAATGATAATGTTGCTTTGTCTTTAAACAAATCTTTACTTAATGCCAAATTAATTACAGTAATTGGTTTTATTTTAGATTGAAAATTTTCATACGCTCCACGATAAGTAAATGTAGTTTGCCAGTCAATTTTAAATGGTAAGTTTACACGTGATGTAAAACGTGTATTCCAGCTATTGTCTTTGGAGTTTTGGGTGTAGTTATTTCCGTTTCTATCCATGTGGAAAAAATTAAAATTACTGGTTAATTTTAACCATTTTATGGCTTTATAAGCTATTGAAAACTCCATACCGTATCTATTTTCTGAAGCTATATTTCTTGGTATGGTTCGTATTATCGGAATACCTTCGGCTGTTTGTTGGTTGGTATCTTCTCTAACAAATTGAAAAACATTGTTGGTATAATTATAATACATCGAAGTATTAAAGGTAATTTTTGTCCACTTTTTTAAATAGCCTAAATCAACACCATTAATGTATGATGGGTCTAAATTTGGATTACCTTGAAAAATATTGGTTTGGCTGTATCGAGTTGCAAAGGGATTTAAAAAATAGGCATGCGGTCTTCTAATTCTTCGGTTATAACCTAAAGTGATATTACTTTTGTTAGAAATTTCATAGGCAAGGTTTAGTGTAGGAAACCATTGCAAATATTTTTTATTATTTGGTATTTCTTCACTAATTATTTCAATATTGGTATGTTCTACTCGCAAACCTAATAAAGCGGAGAATTTTTTAAATTTACTTCCATATTGTGAGTAAATTGCCGAAATTTCATTTTTAAAAGTGAAAAAATTAGAAATATTATCATTTCTTATGTATGTTCCATCAGCTTGTTCTTCATTTAAAATAAAATCAGTTTTAATGTCGTTTTTATTGTACATTAGACCAATTTCAAATTTAGAATTTTCGCCAATAGGTAATACGTAATCCGTTTTAAAACTAATACCTTTAGTGTCTTCTAAAGCGATTCTTTTCTCTTTTAATGCAATGCTTTGATTTGGTTTAAACTCTTCGCCAATTATTGTTGCATATTCGTTGTCATTACTAAAATCGTATGTAAAATCAACATTAAGTTTATTGCCGTCTTTTTTAAAATTTTGAGTAAAATTAAATTGATATTCTAACCTTTCATCCTTTCTATCTTCCAATTCTTTTCGAGTAGAAAAACCAGTCTCTACATAATTGTTATTTAGTGTAGCAAGCGAAATACCAGTATTAGATGTTTTATCAGAGTTTCTGTATGAAATACTACCTGTAAGTGATGATTTATCGGTCATTTTATAGGTAACACCAAAACGAGTGTTTGTGTTATTACTAAACCGATCGTAAGTTCTATTTTCAATTCCGTAAGGATTTGTGTTTTCTAACAAATAGGTGTTTTCAAAAAAGGCTTTTCCTGGCACATCTGCGTATTGATAACCGTTGGTGTTAAAGAAATTAATTTTTTTAACTCGATAATTAAAATTTGTAGAAACACCATAACCTTTTAAGTTTGCTGTACTTGCAGTAACGGTACCATTTAAACCTTGTGCTTTTCCTTTGCGCAATACAATGTTAATAATACCCGCTGTTCCTTCGGCTTCGTATCTTGCCGATGGCGAAGTAATTACTTCTACTTTTTTTATGGCGTCGGCAGGTAATTGCCTTAATGCTTCGTCTGCAGTAAAATTAGAAGGCTTACCATTAATTAAAATCCGAACATTATCATTACCTCTTAAACTAATTGTTCCGTCAACATCAACAGTAACCGAAGGTACATTATCTAAAACATCAGAAGCCGTACCGCCTTTTACAGTCATATCTTTACCAACATTGTATATTTTTTTATCTAAACGGATTTCAACGGTACTTTTTTCGGCAATAATTTCAATTTCATCTAAGCTTTCGGCATCTTCTTCTAAATAAATAGTACCTAAATCGGTATTTTTATCAAATGTTTTTAAGCCTAAATCTTTAGTCAAAAACGAAATATATTCAATAGATACTTGGTAAGTGCCTTTTTTTATAGCAACATTAAATTTACCTTTAGCATTAGTTATTCCACCTGTAACGGTAGATTTATCTACTGGTTTTAATATTATGGTAGCATATTCTAATGCTTGTTCCGAATTAACTTCTACAACTGTACCTGTAATGTTTATTTTTTGAGCATTTACATAAAGGCCCATTAATAAGACAGCTAATAATTGTATTATAGTACCGATTCTATTTTTATTCTGCATGTTTTTAAATTAAAGTCCGCTAAAAATAGACAAATTTATTTACAGATACTGTAATACTCACATTACTTTTACTGTTTTATTGATGCTGTAAGTTGAACACTTTTATGAATTCAGTTTATAAGTGCTGTTATTTCATTACGAATTTAGTACCTAAACTTATAATATTTGCAGATAAACCATTACTTCGTTTATAATGCGCATAATTTAAACTAAGGTTTTTAAGACCAAATTTCCAAATTTTATTTTTGGTAAAAACATCGGTGTACTTTATACCTAAACCAAATTGGCTGGAGTTAAATTTTGATAAATCATAGTCGGATGTGTAAAAGTCAAAACTTGACAAGGCTTCTTCGTATCCATAAAAATAATTTGCAGCAGTTTGATTGTAATACCTATAATTAGGATATAAGGTTACTTTTTCAGTAATTTTTATGGGTAATTCTACATTAACGGTATGTGAATTAATACCCCAATCATCAGTGTAATAACGATAATATGTTTTGAATACCAAAAATTCATTTATATAATAATGCAAGCGCATACCAATAGGCGTTTTTAATCGATTATCAGGCAATCGCTCAATATCATCTGCTAATTGAAACACACCATTATTTTTAGTTGGATCGGTATAAAAAGGAATATCACTTGCTTCGCCAATATAAAAATTAGGTCTATCTTTAAAATAAATACGTTGCATTGGGTTTGACAACCATCCTTTTTGCATAATTACATCCGCAAATAGCGAAACCTGTAGATTTTTACTTAATATTTGAGAGAAACTCAAACTGGCAGTATAGGTATTTCTGCCTTTATCAACTACTAAAGTGTTATTTACAGGATGCCAAGCATTGATACTATTTTTATTAATTATAGTTCCGTTTTGGTTTAAAATATCTGTACCATTAAAAAAACCAGCATTTAAATCACCATTATTAAGAACATATGTATGTATTTCTGTAGGATATTCAGGTCGCCAAGCGTCTAAATAAACATTACCTTTCAGACTTAATTCTGTGTTTTTTCTATTGAATTGTTTTGTAATACTTGCACCTAAACCAAATGAAATGTAATCAAATTCGTTTGCAAAGCTTAGATGTGCAGCACTTGTTGTATTTCTGTTATCTGATGTATGACTATATGTCAAACTTCCACTTGCCCAAACATCTTCTTTAGAAGCGCCACTTGCAGCCAACCAAGGCGTTCCTTTTTTTATAGCTGAATTATTACCATCATTATCTCTTCTATCATCATCGTCATCGCCTCCATTACCAGATGCACCAGAATTAAACGGGTTTAAATTACTTGATGATGCCGAAGTATAATAAGATATTGTACCATCAAAAGAAAATACATCGTCGTCATTTAACGGAATAGCAATCGTAATATTTGCAGCAGTATCATCTAATTTTTCAGAACCAATACCGCCAGTTACAGCTGCATTATTACCGTCTTGTGCGTAATAGCTTGCTAACACATCAATTTCAGCACTTTCTAACACTCTTTTTTTATATACTTTAGTAGAGTCTTGCTCTTGCTGAGAGAACATAAAAATGGTACTTAAAAGCAAAATATGTAATAGGTAATTTTTCATTTTATTGTTGATTGAAACTCATGATAACCGTTTTAAAAATAAGGAAATCTAAGTTGTATGTTTTTATTTGTTTAAAAAGATGCTGAAACAAATTTTAAATAACGTTTCGGTAGCAAGAATATTGGCTTCTATTCTAATTTAGAATTAATTACAACCACAACCACCGCCAGATTTACCACCATTTGCACCTGAAGCACCTTCACGATATACTTGAAAAGTAGTTTCAAATTTTTTGCCTTTTCGGTCAGTTAATGCCATATCTGGATCGTTAAGATTCATTTTTTGATATTCTTTTACAGTTACACACGAGCTTGATAATAAAGCCGTAAAGAGAACTAAGAGGATTGCTTTCTTCATTTTAATCGTATTTTTTAATGTTAATTCCGTTTGATTTATGGATGTTTCCGTTGTCGTCAATAATAATTGTTTCAATATTTGGTAATTGATTGATGAGGTTTAAACCGACATCAAAACCCATTACAAAAATAGATGTTGCTAAAGCGTCTGCTAATTCTGCACTTGGTGCAAAAACTGTTGCGCTAATAATACCACTTGCTGGATAACCTGTTTTAGGATTAATAATATGGGTATAACGCACACCATTAAAAACAACAAATTTTTCATAATTACCAGAAGTAACTACCGCACCTTTTTTTAATGGAAACACACCAAATACTTTGTGTTTGTTTAGCGGATTTGTAATTGCAATAGTCCAATCTTTTCCGTTGGGTTGTTTCCCCCAAGTATTCATATCGCCAGAAGCACTTATAATACCTGATTTTACTTCTTTAGAAATAAGTAATTTTTTGGCTTTATCTGCTGCATAACCTTTACCTATTGCACCAAAGCCAATTTTCATTCCTTTTAATTTAAGAAATACAGTTTGTTTATCTTTATCTAAAACAACATTTTGAAACCCCACTTTCTCAACTGATTTTTTTATTTTTTCTTTTGAAGGAAATACGCTCATAGTACCATCAAATTTCCAAATTTTATCCATTGACGCATAACTTATATCAAAAGCACCTTCTGTTAATTTTGAAATTGCTTTTGCTCGTTTAATTAATTCAAATAATTCTACACTTACTTTAACGGTTTTTACACCTGCATTTTGGTTTATTTTTGAAGTTTCAGAATTTTTATCCCAAGAAGATATTATTTTTTCAATTCTTGTAATTTCGTTTACTGCCATATCAATAAACTTATTTGCAGTAATACTGTCTTTTTCAACTACTGTAATATCAAACCTACTACCCATTAATTTAAGGGTTCTTTGATATATTTGTTGCGAAAAACTTGCAAAACTTACAAATATAAGTGCTAAAAATAATAGAGTTTTAGTCATTTTATTTTTCTATTTCTTGAATATATGCTTTTGGCGATATGCTTTTATAGCCTATTTTTTTTAATACTTTACCTTCGTTATTTAAAACAACCACTAAAGGAAAATTACCATTTGGATTGAATTTTTCGGCTAAGCTATCATTTTTTGCTTGCTGTGCTTTATCTAATTTGTTTTTTCTTCGTCTTGGAAAATCAGCTTTAAGCATAACGTAATTTGTAGCCGCATATTCTTTAAATTCTGTTGATTGCCAAATTTCTTGATCTAATTTAATACAAGGTGCACACCAATCTGAACCTTGAAAAACTAAAATTATTTTTTTATTTTCTGCTGTTGCTTGCTTTTTTGCTTGTTCAAAATCGGTTGTCCATGTTTGTGCAAAACTTATTGATGCAATAAATAAAAATAGTGTTGTAAAAAGTGTTTTCATTATTTTTTAATTTGTGTTTATTAATCTCTCAATACTAAAACGAATCAAAGGTATTTAACCCTACCAAAATTATAAATAATTTTATTTTTTAACAAAATAAAAGGCAAACTATTTAAAGTTCACCTTTTAAATTAACCAAAATAATATACAATTTTTATAATAAAAGCCCGCTTTATATTTAAAAACGGACTCTTAAAATCCCCTAACTCATTTTTTATCCGTTATCTCCATCATCATCGTTGTCATCATCATCATCATCATCGCCTCCATTATCACCATCTCCTTCTTGGTCGTCGTCTGTACCATCGCCATCTGCATCATTATCATCGCCATCATCAGTACCATCATTATCTGAATCGGTATCTAAATAATCTGGTGTACCATCATTATCTGAATCATCATCTGATACACTTCCATTATGATCATTGTCTTCATCTGCAGTATCAACACCATCGCCATCATCGTCGGTATCTTGATAATTAGGTATTCCATCGCCATCGGTATCATCATTTTCTGGGTTTCCGTCATGGTCTACATCTTCATCTGCAGTATCAACACCATCGCCATCATCGTCGGTATCTTGGTGGTTTGGTATACCATCGCCATCGGTATCATCGTCTAATTCATTACCGTTTCCATCAGTATCTTCGTCAGTATCATTTATTCCATCATTGTCATCATCTTGATCTTCGTAATTTGGTGTACCATCTTGATCTGCATCACAACTTGTTATAGCTGTTTGAAAATCGGACTCTGTATAAATTGTTTGATTACCAGAAGTTGTAACAATATCAAACGGAAAAGTAATACCATCGATATATTGTGCTGCTGTCATCTGACTAACAATAGCATATAACTCTGTACTATTATTAACTGTAACTTCTACACCATTGTTATAAGATAATGTAATTGGGTATACAAATTTTAAGCAAAAATCAAATTCTAATCGCTGATCTATATTTGAAGCATTGTCGGCTGCATTATTTGTAGATTTATTAAAAAGCCCAACAACTTTTTCTTGTAATCTGGCAGTAACTATTTTTGCAGATTCGCTTTGCTCGTTTTGTTCAGTAGTTTCTACAGTATCTTGTTTACAAGATGTAAATGTAAAAGTAATTATAGCCATTGCTATAAAAAGGTTTCCTAATTTTTGATTGAATAGTTTCATAATGTTTAATTTTAATTTGTGTT
>Ga0256840_1001533_pt1 | contig 21558 bp, 19 predicted proteins | sample 355202metaG_FD_185969 | JGI IMG/M metagenome (GOLD analysis project Ga0256840, IMG submission 185969) | Hydrothermal vent microbial communities from Mid Atlantic Ridge, Atlantic Ocean - 355-202 | ecosystem: Environmental > Aquatic > Marine > Hydrothermal vents | place: Atlantic Ocean: Mid...
GTTTCACCTATTACCATAAAACAAGGACAAAACCGTTTACCATACATGAGCTTGTTTCGAGCAAGACCCATGGCAACACCTTCATTGACATCTTCATTGGGGTTTTGAACCCAATCAAAAGTTTTGTTGACCTTCTCTATAAAAGTCCACGTTTTTTTAAATTCTGCTTGAAACTCAGGTGAGTTCATATCTACAGGTTGCATTAGAATTCCTTATTGATAAAATTAAGAGATTCTACAATATTATTATTAATGCTTACTTGCATTAATATCTAAAAATATATCTTTCATTAAAATATTTATCTGCTGCAACATATTTTTGCTCTTATTTAAATCGATACCAATCTGCTCACCCTCCAGCTGAATGCCCATACCTTCACTCATATTTAGGTCTGAATTTGCTATTTTTGTCTCTATCTCTTTGGCTGTATCTTGCATTTGTACTTCTAATTGCTCAAAAAAATGGCTGGTTTTGTTAATATCAATAACTATCTTTTCATCTTTAAAATCAAATCCGAGTTGATGCAAGAGATCACCCTTCTCTTCTTTACTAATATTTGCTTCTATACCCTCTACTTTTTTAACTTCTACGCTTTTCTCTTTTGCTATGTTCTCTTCTTTGTTCTCACAAGCTGCTAAAAACAGCATCGAAAATATCGTTAGTGATGTCAACAGTAATATATTTACTTTTTTCATACAAAATCCTTATTTAATAAATTGATTATATCATTATTTTCATCAACTCTCTATAATCAAATAAATTGATATAAATTAGATGTCAATATGAGATTATTACACAATTACTACACAATATTTATGTAAATTTGTGATAATTTCAACACAATTCGTTGTAAAAATCTAAAAATTATGAAGGAAGCTTTTTGAGAAGAATCAAGAGAGTTTCTCTTGTGTTATTCGCCACACCTATCCTTTTTACGGGGTGTATGCAAGAGAAGGTATCCACGATTATCCCACCAAAGTCAACGGATAATAGAGTCGTAGTTGAGTCAAATGAGAAAAACCAAACTACCAACCAAGAAAGCAATATCTCTTTAGAAAACAATGTTACTTCTCTTATCATCAATAAAACTATTGAAAAAGAGGTAGAAAAAATTGTTTTATCAAAGAGTGTTCTTGATAGATTGGCTCTGAGCGTTCAATCCAATATGAGTATTGAGATTAAAGGCAATGATCAACTCGTTACTGAAGCTCTAGAAGTAGGAGAGAATTGGGAGGTCATCAGCAAAGAAGATGAAATCTTGGAAACAGCCAAAGAGTTTTTAGGTGTTAAATATGTCTGGGCTGCCAATGGTCCTGAAGCATTTGACTGCTCAGGTTTTACCAAGTATGTTTTTGAGAAACATGGTGTAACCATTCCTCGCTACTCGGGTAACCAAGCCAAAGTAGGTATAAAAGTTGCCTATAACGAACTTGAAAAAGGTGACTTGGTCTTTTTTGGTACAGATAAAAAAGGTATAGTGAACCACGTAGGCATCTTCTTGGGAGATGACAAATTTATCCACGCCAGCTCTGGTGGGAAAAAAGTGATGATTACTTCATTTATAGATAAGAAGTTTTATAAAAATAGATTTCTTCATGGACAACGTATCGTAAAAGCATCAGAAAGTTTCGCTTCACTGTAAACCTACACTCTTTTGCATGGGTTATCCAACCCATGCAAATTCTTTCAACTACCCAAACATCTTTTTAAATGCAGCCAACAGCGTACCAATAAGACCCTTAGGTTTTATCAACTCTCCCAAAAACTCATCATAGTTCACCTCATGCTCTTCTAGAAAAGCTTCTAAGTACGAAAGTGCCCCCTCCATACCATGTTTCTTCTCTATGGTAAGCATGGTAGCATACAACTCTTCTATCTCTTCAACCACCTGATCAGGTACTGCTCGTCTAAAGGCTGTAAATGAAATAATATCCCCATGATTGTCTCTTTTTGGAGAGAAATCAGAAATCACCCAATAGTATTCGCCACTTTTTGCCAAGTTCTTTACCACACCAGAGACTTCTCTTCCTGCCAACAGTGAACTCCAGATCAAATAGAAGATGGATTGGGGCATATCTGGATGTCTAACGGCATTATGATTGGCCCCAATAAGTTCCTCTTCACTGTAACCTGAAATTTCACAAAAGTTTTTATTGATAAAAAGAATATTCCCTTTTAAATCAGTTTTACTTACTATAAATTTCTTTTTAGAGAATCTTATCTCTTTATCAAGAACGATGGGTCTATATATCATTGTTATTACCTCATAATTTCTAATGACTATTTTAACCAACTCTTACTAAAAGTCATCACCTAAAATAATATTTTTATTCTCTTTTATTTATTTATTAAATAGAAACTTTCTATATACATTATAACAAAAAAGAATAAAAAATAAGTATAGATTTTTATATTATTATATGCTAAACTATATCTACTATAAGTTTACCTACAATTTACCTGAAAGGTCTATCATGTTTAAAAACCTATTTATCTCTACCCCCTTAGTTGTCCTGCTCTCTTTTATCGTAGGATGTTCCCAAATTGATGGTATTGGTCCAGGGGATGGTGTCAAAATTACAGGTAGTGTAACCTTTGATAGAGTCCCTGTTAAAGTTGAAACCTACGGAATGCTTAAACTTGACTATGAAAATACTCAAAAAGTAGCAGCAAAAAATATTCTTATTAAAGCCATTGATGAGAATGGACGGTCACTTTCTGAAACAAGCACAGACAAAAATGGAAATTATAATATTTATGTTCCCAAAAATACTGTTGTCAAAATTCGTGTCTATGCTCGAATGTTCAAGAAAGACCGTTGGGACGTAAGTGTCGCTGACAACACTGCTCAAAAAGCGATGTATGTTATAGAAGGTAGCTTCCACGACAGTGGAACCTCTACAACAAAAAGAAACCTACATGCAGCTTCCGGTTGGGGTGGTTATGGCTATACTGGATCTAGAGATGCTGCTCCTTTTGCTATTTTAGATAGTATCAATACGGTTATGAACAAAGTTACCAGTAGTAATTCAAAAGTTGAATTTCCTCAACTAACCGTTAACTGGTCGGTCAACAACGTGGCAGCAGGTGGAGACCAAAGTTTGGGTCAAATTGTAACTTCTAACTATGATGGTAACAGCAACCTATGGATTTTAGGTGATGCCAATTCAGATACCGATGAGTATGATGACCACATTATTATTCATGAGTGGGGTCATTTCTTTGAAGACAAATTCTCACGTTCAGACAGCATAGGTGGTCCTCACTCAGCAGGAGATGCACTCGACATTCGTGTAGCATTTGGAGAAGGTTGGGGAAATGCTCTTTCAGCCATTGCAACCGATAACCCTATATATTTTGATACAGCAGGACACAACCAAGCCACAGGTTGGTCTATGGACATAGAAAATGCCTCACCTTCCAACCCCGGTTGGTTTTCTGAAGCTTCTATTCAACGAATACTCTATGACCTTTATGACTCTAACGATGACAGTGGAGACAACATTGACTTAGGGTTTACACCTATTTTTAACGTCATGGTAGACAAAGAACGTAATACACCAGCCTTTACCAGTATCTTCTCATTTATTCATGCTCTAAAATCTGAAAACTCCAGAGATGCACATGACATTGACCGAGTGGTTGCTTCTGAACAGATCAGCACCATTCGAGATGAGTATGGTAACTACCGAACCAATACAGCCAATGGTACGCATACTCAGCCTATTTATCGTACACTAGAGGTGGGAAAATGGATTACCCAATGTAATAAAAATAGGCATGGTGTCTACAACAAACTGGGGAATCGTACCTTTATAAAAGTACACATTCCAGCATCTGGTTTCTACAGCTTTGATGTACAGCCTTATGGTGGTGAGTATGGTGACCCAGATATTGTCCTTTATAAAGCTGAGTATCCACTAGAATCCATGGGGATGTCTCCACTTGAAGGAACAAGTTCAGATAACCTCTCTATGAACCTTACACCAGGTAACTATTTGGTAGAGGTTTATGACGCGTCCTTTAGCAACAGTTGTTTTAATGTTTCACTCAACAACATGGGTGCCAGCTACAAACCAACCAAAACCTTATCCAAACAACAGATGAACCGTAAACCAAAAATAATGCCTCAATACTAAAAGCGTGTTTCATAACAGAGTATGTAACTATCATTACATACTCTACCCCCTCCAACTAAACAATTTCTTTACAATAGTATGCGACAATAGAAAAAATTATTTTAAAATTAGATTTTTTAACAACTTAGAAAAATAATATTTTTTCAAGTTTTATAAGAACTCTATCCAAAAAGGATATACATTATGCACCATAAATTATCTGCTTTACTGCTTATTATTGCTAGTACACTCTCTCTTCATGCTGTAGATATTTCAGGAACCATAAACTATGAACGCATACACCCTCTTCATAGTGGCTCTTCGACCATATTAGATACCAACAACATCACAACGGAAACAGCCAAACAGATTGTTGTTGAAGCCATTAACAGTTCAGGAACAGCCATTTCCTCTACAACAACCAATGATAATGGACAATACCTCTTAACAAATCTTCCTTCCGATACCAATGTAAAAATTCGTGCCTATGCAAAAATGTTAAAAAGCTCAGGTTGGGATGTAAAAGTGATTGACAACACCAATAATAATGCTCAGTACATTTTAGAAGGAGATTTAATCACAACAGGTTCAAGTGATTCTAGTCGTACCCTTAAAGCCTCAGCTTCTACTAAAAGTTCACCACCTTTTGCCATACTCGACTCTGTCTATCTCGCCATGAAAAAAGTTCTTCTAGCAGATAGTTCTGTTATTTTTCCTCCTCTAAAGATGAATTGGTCAGTAAACAACATAGAATCTGGAACCTACTATGATGGCAATGACAACATTATGATTCAAGGTGACCAACAAGGTGACAGTGATGAGTATGATGACCATATCATGATTCATGAGTGGGGTCACTACTTTGAAGCCAAATTTTCCAGAGCAGACAGCATTGGGGGTTCTCATGGTTCAGGTGACCACTTAGATATTCGTTTAGCCTTTGGTGAAGGGTGGGGAAATGCTCTCTCTGCCATGGTAACCGATGACCCATTTTATTTTGATACAATAGGTACAAGTGGCTGGAACATGAACATTGAAACAGCACAACATAATACCCCTGGTTGGTTCTCAGAGGCTTCTATTCAACGTATACTTTATGACCTTTATGATAGTAATGACGATGGTTCTGACACTTTATCTCTTGGATTTAAACCTATTTACGATTTGCTAACAAGTAAGCAGAAGAAGACTGAAGCATTTACCTCTCTTTTTTCATTTATTACTGAATTAAAAAATGAAAACAGCAGCCACAGTGGTCAAATTGATGGCATCACTGAAAATGAAAATATTGCTACCATTAATGATATTTATGGAAGTAACCGTTTAAATACGGTAAATATAGAAAACCTACCTATTTATAGCAAACTTACTATTAATAAAACACTTACAAATATTTGTACCAGTACTACCTATGGAGTAGTCAACAAACTTAGCAATCATAAACTTATACGATTTACAGTTAATGAAAACAAATCCTATCCTATTAAAGTAATACAGACTAATGGGCGTACATCTGACCCTGATTTTACGCTCTTTCAAACCTCTCCATTTAAACAAATTGCACTAAGTGAAAAACCAACTTTAGCTAAAGAGGAGGCAACTTACACCTTACCTAAAGGGAATTATCTACTAAACATTTATGACGCAAGAGATAGTACAAAAGCATGTTTTAATATTAGCATAGGAGAGCAAAGCACTATTCCAACAGAACCAACTACATCTTCCAACAGTGTTGGTATAGAACTACCCAAAAACCCACTACTTACACTGCTTTTATTTCTTGGGATATCAATTCTTCCCGTATTATTCATACGAAAAGAACTAAAAATATAGTAAGATTAAGAAGAAAAAACATCAATTTAAAAAGGAAAAAAAATGAAAAAAACAAAACTACTACTAGCCCCACTACTTATAGTTATGGGACTAAATGCAAAACCAACGGAGACAACAGAAGTGGAAGCATCAAACGTTAAAACAGGAACAACCATTGGTCACTACCAAAAACCAGGTGCACCCATAGATATGACATACAAATCAGTAACGGTAAATGCAGGTGAAACATCTGACATCAATATTACACTCACCACCACAGTACAAACGGGAACCATGAGTGTCACCATAACTTTAGATGATGAGCTTAACCAAGAGAATAGTGTTGAGCAGAACCTAACGTTTAATATTACTCCTGAACAAAAAGCGTACCCTATTGATATGCAAGTTTCATCGGTAAAAGATGGTCTCTATTACATTAGATTACTCACCAAAATAGACAAAGGTCAAGGTTCTAAACTACGTGCCTTTGCTGTACCTGTATATGTTGGAGCAAATCCACAACCAAAAAGTAAAGGTTTAAATATTATGAAAGCTGCAAGTGGTGAAAACTTATCTGTTTCAAAAGCAGTTGAGACCATTGAAGTTATAAAAGATTAAACTCATCTCAATATTTATCGACCAATAATATAAATGGTCGGTAAACGAACCCTACTTTTACTATAAATTAAAATAATCTCGATATAATACGCGACCTCATTCTCTATGAGCAATACACACGAAAGGAACACACATGCCAAAAATGAAAAGCGTTAAAGGTGCTGTAAAGCGTTTTAAAGTTAAAAAATCTGGTAAAATCAAAAGAGGGACTGCTTTCAGATCTCACATTTTGACAAAAGTTGATGGTGGTCATCACCGTTCAAACAGAAGCCCTAAATATGTTAGTAAGGCTGACTCTGCAAAAATTAAAGAGATGATCGTATAATCTAATTTATACCCATCAACAAGCAAAGACTCCTATTCATTTAGGACAAGTTCAAGTATGACACTTGACACCTATTAGCCACAAGATGGCACACATGGTAAAGGACAACTATGAGAGTAAAAACAGGTACGGTTAGAAGCCGTCGTCATAAAAGATTATTAAAACAAGCTAGAGGATTCTACTCTGGTAGAAGAAAACACTTTAGAAAAGCTAAAGAGCAATTAGAGCGTTCATTAGTATATGCTTATAGAGACAGAAGACAGAAAAAAAGAGACTTCAGAAGACTCTGGATTGTTAGAATCAATGCAGCTTCCCGATTAAATGGTATGAACTACTCAACATTCATGCATGGTCTTAAAGTTGCAAACATCGAACTTGACAGAAAAATTTTAGCCGATATGGCTATGAATGCTCCTGAAGCATTTACAAAAGTAGCAGACGCTTCTAAAGCTGCACTTTCTGCGTAAGTAGAAAACTTTTTATTGAGGAGTTTTTAACTCCTCAACCTCCCCTTATTTATTTTTATAATTAATGGTGCCATACTCTTCCAAAACATACAAGGCCTATCTCTATGAGTACTTTATTAACACGAACCCCAGCACAATCACCCGAATCAAAAATAGCGTTACAACTCGTAGAAGAGCTACAAGCTTATTTTGTAAGTAAACTAGATGACCTTGCCCATACTTTTGGTAAAGGTGAAGTCTGTGAAGCTGTTGAATGGTTTCGGGATGAAGGAAAACATGGTGGTGGGCTACGTTATGAAGCCAGAGATGAAAACATTTTTAACCGAGGTTCGGTCAATGTCTCACAAGTTCACTATGACGATGATGCAACAAAAAAATTGGCTTCAGCCACAGCCATCTCAACCATTATTCACCCTAAAAACCCTCATGCTCCCTCTATGCACATGCACATCTCATGGACACAGATGCGTGATGGAAAAGGGTATTGGCGTATCATGGCTGATTTGAATCCCTCTATGAAAGATGCTGTCTCAACACGAACCTTTGATATGATGCTCGACAAAGCAGCTGCTGAATATGCAGACGAAGGGGTGGAGCAAGGAGATAGGTACTTCAACATACCTCTACTTAATCGTACCCGTGGGGTGAGCCACTTTTACTTAGAAAACTTTAACACAGGTGATTTTGAAGCCGATAAAAAATTTTCTGAAAATATAGGTAAAGAGGTTATTGATGCCTATATTGGTATAGTTTTACAAGCCCTACAGTACTACATTGGCTATACAGCAGAAGAGAAAGCAGCACAACTTGACTACCACACCTTGTACCTTTTTCAAGTCCTCACTTTAGACAGAGGAACAACTTCAGGTCTACTCATACATGACCAAAACGATGTAGGGATTATGGGTTCTATCCCTTCTCATGTCAACCGAGAACTTTTAAGCTCATGGTTGAAGTTAATGCCAAAACCTCAAGACGAACTGGTCAAAGGACTTTTAGAAGCATTACCTAACGAGATGCCCACACCCGTAGATGAAAGCACCAAAAAAGCATTGGCAACTGCTGTCAGAACCCACTATAAAAAATATCCTGAGGCCTTAAAACTTCAAGCGTCAGGAGTAACTATTTCTGATACAGTAGATAATCATCTTTAAGAGACGATACTTATAGTCTCCTCCTTCATTCAGCTCTTCTAAAACCTATAAAAAGTTAAATAATGTTAAAATATATTTTTATATTAAAAAGAAGGAATCCCAAGAACTTATGAAAATAATACACATCAAAACCATTATTTTATTTATACTCTCTCCTCTAGCCATAGCTGCTTTACTCTCTATTGGCTCTTCAGCTGAAAACAAGATAACCATTGGACCAAGAACTGTTAAAGCTACACCTTTAGAAAAAGGGCAAATTTTTGCCTCAACCACAGCAAGCAGTAAGAATAAGAGATGTACAGAACGTCAACCATGTACCCTAGAAAATGCCATTATTATGTTAAATGAGAACAAAGAAAGTAAAAATATTCTCTTTTTAAGAGGAGGTCTTTATAAACTCAATGAGATCATAAAAAACCGAAAATTTATCAATGATACAACAGCCGATACAAAACTCATAAAATGTAAAAAGAGGTGTAAAGAGTGTCCACAGGGTTACAAAAAAGACAAACATCTGAAAATCAAACGAAGTGGAACAGCACTTCATCCCATTATTATAGAGAGTTACCCCAATGAGTGGGCAGTTCTCGATGGGGGAAATGCTTCAGCAGATGATATTAAAAATGAAAAATCCATGGTCGCCATGGGCTTTGAAATTAACAGAGACATCAAAGAGTTAAAAAACATCAGTTTTGTCTATATTAGACGTTTAGAGATTAAAGGGGTACGAACTTATGGCGTTAGAATACGAGGAGACCACAACAAGGTAGAAGGTTGTCACATACACCATAACTTTTTAGAAGGCATCAGTATCGCTCCTAAAAACTTTCAAGAACTTCATACTCAAACCTCTTTTAATATAATCTTAGACAATAAAATCTTTAATAACTCAGATGCTGAACTTGGTTGTAAAGAGGGCCCTTACGATTATGACCAAGGAGAACATGCCGATGGTATCTCTATTACAGCTGGAGAGCATAATGTTATTGCCCACAATGAAGTTTATGCCAATGCTGATGATGGCATAGATACCTTTCAATCAAACTACAGTAAAGTCCAATACAACCTTATATACCATAATGGTCATGGACTCAAGGGAAATGGAAACGGTGTAAAAACAGGAGGTTGTAACCTTCAAGCTGAAGAAAAAAACAAGTGTCATCACTTAGAAATGGGACTTGAGACACTCACCTCACACAACATCGCTTATGAGAATAAAAAGAGTGGCTTTGCCTCGAACTCAGGAACCAACCCCATATTTAAATTTAACACTGCTTATAAGAATGGGAAGTATGGATTCCATGTAGATGAAAAGTCCCTACTTGAATCCAATATCGCTTATGAAAATAAACTGCCCCCTAAAAAGATACTACCTGCCATGCACAAAGATAATTCATGGCAAAAAAAAAATGAAAATTCCATAGACTTTGCCAGTGTTATCCCTGCTTCAGCAAACTTTTTAAGGCTTAAAAACTCTGCTGTTGATTTAGGGGCTTACAGTCAAGAGAAGTAAATAAAATACACGACTCATCTTTGTTACCCCCTTTGGTGTGACTGCTAATGAGTACTACAATGAGCTGGTTTACAAAGATATTACTATTCATAACATCTTAAATTAAGAGACACAGTTACTACTTTTTTAGTTTTTTTAATAGTTTACTTTTTATCAAGCCTTGATTCTCTTGACGTAAAAGTAAATTATAGATAAGTACCACAACAAGCAGCACCTCTAAAACTCCAAAAAAAATCAACTCCCACCAAGAATCAAAACTCTGACTTATACCAACATAGTAACTCAATGCTAAAATAACTACAGCAAAACTAGCCAACTTCCATGAAAAAGCTAATGCATTTTCATTTTTCATCATACGGTTTACCATTATAGGAAAGAGAAAAAGTAGAAGCAAACGTCCTATAAAAATCCCTACAAGAATCATGGCGATAGAACTCTCTATATAGTGATAACCCAAAACAGAAAAAAGTGAACTCAAAGTAATCGAACTGACACCTAAAAGTACTTTAACTTTAATATCAAGACTCAAATCAATTAGAAATGCCTCATTACGAATCAGTAACAGTTGAATCATAATCAAAACAATCAAGAGGTTATTCACTGAACCCAAGAAGAGACCATCTCCAGCCCAAAGTGTTACAAAGCTTTGATTTAAAAGTAAAATACCAGCTCCTACAAAAACAGAAAAAGCCAAAATAAACTCTCGAAGATTTGCAACAATATGCCGACAGGAAGCATACTCTTTGTTTCCAAAGAGTCTACCCACTCCAGGGTTAAAAGAGGAGGTGACAATGGCAGCTACAGAGACACCTGTAAGAACCAAGTAAGCTGTAAAAATATACTGAGAGACCGATGAAGGACTAATAAGAATACTTAGAAAAATAATCTCACTTGCCATCAAAAAACGTGCCACAAATGACCATGCTAACTTCCATGATGAAAATTTAAAAAAAGATTTCAACTCACTTGATTTTGGTTTTAAAGCAGAAAACCATGAGACCCTATTTTTTACTACTACAAAATAAGTGACTCCTCTTAAAATTGTTACAACAACAATACTCACTGCCAACTCTTCTAGCCCATACTTAAAAAAGACCACCATATAGGTAATACAAAAAGCCAAAACAAGCCAAAACATACGAATATAATTACTCAAATATCCTCTATTGGTTCCCACCAAAACTGACTCTGAGATGTTTAAAAGAGGGGTAATAATCAAATTGATTCCCAACAAGGTGATAATGCCCATGACCAAAGCAGCATCTTCAGCATTTACATTCGCAATAAGCGTTGGAGAGAAATAGGCAACCAAAGATATAATCGTCACCAAAATAGGAAGAAAAATAAACCAAACAATAATCGCAGACCCTACAAAACGTTTTTTTTGAGCTTCATCCTCACTACTCTCATAGTTAGCAATCGTCCACTTTAACGCCTGAGCCCCTTTACCATCAGCAATGGCAGCAAAGCCTAAAAACTTCTCTATAGATTTCCAAATTCCAAAATAGTAGGTTCCAAAATAGGTCACCAAAATAGGATTTAAAATAAACGCCGTAATGGTATTAATAAAAAAAAGAATTAACCCCGATTTGGCATTTAATCCTCCCCGTTTAACCAGCTTATCTCGACTGCTTTTTTTAGAAGAGTCCATCTGTTTTTTCCTCAACTTCTGCAATAGAGTTTTTATGAGTATCTATTCTATAAACTTTTACACCCTGTTTGGTACAGATCTCCAACATTTTCTCATAACCTTTAAGATGCTCTTCTAAAAATGACTTTTGTAAAGCAGGGTCTAAATTTTTAATACGATGATATCGCTCACGACCATTAATTCGTTTAGAAAGCACTTCTAGTGGAGCCTCTAAAAAAACTACTTTATCATAATAAGACAACAATTCTTCTAACTCTTTGGCATAAAGAATTTCAAACTCTGGCAGTTCAACCATCAGTTTCATGGTATAGAAAATCGCCCCTTGGTCAAATATAAACTCTCTGTTTTCATCAAATTTTCCCTCTTTTAACTGCTGTAAAAAGATATCTACTTTCATGGCATCTTTAAAAAATTTTACCCTTTTATCTCTGCTTTTGAGGAGTATTTTCATGTACTTGCAACTGTTTTTTAGTAAAAAAGGAGCCACCCCTTGGTTCCCCAAGGCAAATGTAGCATGGGGGTGGGTCTCTTTCAGGTGATTGGTTACAGTTGACTTCCCTGTTGCTGCCAAACCTAAAAGTTCTGCTATCTTTGGTTTTTCGTTTAATGTTTTCCATACTGATTTTAACACTCTATCTTCAACATGCTTGAAACTGTTATCGGTATTAATGACCGTGGTGTTTTTTCTCTTTGAAAAGTCTGCATTCCAAATTTGTCCCGAGCGAATAAGCAACTCATCAGCATCATCTTCAGGACGACGTTGAATGGCTATTTGAGGGTCAAGTTTGAGTACAATCAGCTGGTCTACCCCTGCTATACTCTCATGTAATTTTTTTTCTAAATTAGCAAACCAAGAGTATGAACGACCCAACTCACGTGCTATCTTTGGAGCATCCATTCGATTGACCTCTTTTAGAGGAATACGGTCCAAAATAACAATCCCCCCTTGAGTTTTAATTTTTTGAGCTTTCATAAAGGCTTGTTTACGCTCAATAGCCAAGCCTACATGGTTAATGGCTGTACCCAAATCTTGCAGTTTAAAACGCATGAGCAACTTACCAAAGTTTCTAATTTGTCGCCCCAAAAAGTAGCGTTTAGGCTCGCCTTTTTGATTGGGTCTTCCAATATGTATGGTCTTTACAAAGTAGTGATGACTCAAAACCGATGAGAGCTTTTCAATGTTGGAGCTTTTCCCTGCACCATCTCCCCCCACAAAGGCGATAATTTTTCCTCCATTGGCTGGTATTTTTTTAGATTTTACTCGGTTTTTTAGTACCTTGCCTAAACGGGTCTGATTAATACGGAAAAACGATTTATAGAAACTCACAAATTTAGAGTGATAGCTGTAAGGTTTTAACAACGCTTTCATCTGGGCACTCTTTTCAAAATACTCTTTTAATGAATTGTTCTCCTCTATCACCTCTTCACAAGCATAAAAGAGCTTCTTATCCATAAAAGGGTAGGTGGTATCAAGTGCTTTATCGAGAGCTTTACGGTCGCTACGTTCAGATAAATCGATATACTCTCTGTAAGCAGAGCCTACAACCACCCCTCTATTTTTTGCTCTTCTATAAATGGCATACTGTTTTTTAGGAAAATGCAACAGAAAAGGAAGCAGTGCATTTTTCAACATAAGCCGTATAATGAGCAAAATATACTCATTTTCCACCGTAGGAATATAGACCCTGTTGTCATACTTTTCTCTGCGTTCCAAATAACTCTGAACGATAGGTAAATTGACACTTTTGTCAAAGTCATACCCCACTTCAAGTAAAAAGTGCAAGTGAATCTGTATCATCTTCTGTGCATCAATATCGAGTCCAAAGAAGTGAAAAATCTCATTTTGCCATGAGTCTTTTTCGGAATAGCCTCTCAAAATATTGAACTCTTTAAAGAGCTGATAAATCTTACCTTTATCTTTGGGGTCAACCAAAATGTCCAAATCATCCTCACCTATCAATGCTTTTTCAATATTGGTATTGCTTTTCCAGTGTAGATAGTTAATATCTCTCTCATCGAGTTCATTTAAAAAATTTTCTATAAATTTTGACATCTAAATGGCTCCCTTATTACTGACCAATGAACGGTAAATAGTTTCATATTTTTGCATCATTGATTTAAGCGAGAAATCACTACCGTCATAATCTACTTCTTTCTCTTGTTCCAAAGCATGAAGTATCCCTTCACTTATCATCTCTTCTCTTAAAGGATCAACAAAAGTAACATTAAGCTCTTTGGCATTTAAATTGTAGGCTCTCAATGGATAAGTAAACTGCTCTATATCTGAAACCACAATCTTTGTCTTCATAGAGATGGCTTCTAAGAAGGCTATATTTAATCCCTCTGAGATAGAAGGCATCAAAAAGAGCTCACAACGCTCTAAAAAATTATAGACCTCATCACGCTCTATCAATCCTAAAAATATAACATGATTTTCCAGTTCAAGCAGTTCAATATGCTCTACAATCTCATCTTTTAGTTTTCCATCACCTGCTAGAAGCAGTTTTATTTTAGGATTCTGCTCCATCAGGGGTTTAAATGCAGAGATTATCCGAATATGGTTTTTCTCTCTCACAAAACGTGCAGGATGAAAACAGATAATATCAGAGGCATCAATATTAAATTTTTCATAAACATCACTCTTCACATAGACATAATCTGTCTCTACACCATTTAAAACCACTTCATATTTACCCTCGATAGCTGATTTATACTCCTCTGGTAATACATCATAGAGCATCTGATTAACAAAAATAATTTTATCCGAAGCTTTAAAAATAAACTTCAACAAACGTGCATTAACCTTAGATAAAAAGAGATAGGAGCCATGCACCGTATAAACAGCTTTTCTCTTGGCTATAACATTGCTTATTAAAAAGAGTGCCATCGCTTTGATGTGGTGACCATGCACCACCTCCACCTCTTTGTCCAGTTTAAGAAATTGGTTTCTAAACTGTTTCACACTCAAAAGTTCTATTTGATTTTGTGTAGAGTGTTCATTAAAGTAGTTTGCCCATCTCCAAGGTATGGATGTTTTACTTAGTCCATTGACCATATATACTATTTTCATCTGTTTTCCTAACTTATTTTATAAATATCTCTTTGTACGACTCAACCACTGACGCAAGAGCGTAACGTTCAACCGTCTCTATAATTTTTTCTTTATCATGTTTTACATTTGCATATTTCTCTATCGCCTCTGCAAACGCTCCTACATTTTTATCTTCTACCAAAACCCCATTGAGATTTTCAATAATAATCTCTTCACTTACCCCAGGACAAGCAAAAGCCACCACAAACTTACCACAGACATTGGCTTCTAAAATAACATTGGGGAACCCCTCATAGAGTGAACTAAGCACCACAATATCTGCCTCTTCCATATAGATATAAGGGTTCTTTTGTAGGCCTAAAAGAGTGACTCTATTGGCAATATCTAAACGTTCTATCTTCTCTTCTAAGACTTTTCGTTCTGAACCCTCACCCACAATGCTAAGATGATACTTCTCATCAAGCAGAGGCATCACCTCTAAAAGTTGCTCAAAACCTTTCTGTTTTCGTAACATACCTGTGGCAACGATATTTATTTTATCTTTTGGCAAGCTTTTAGCAGAACCTCTTTGCTCTAATTTTTTAAAGATGCTTTCTTTGTCTAAAGGGTTATTGACCACCGTTACTTTAGCCTCATCAAGATTGTAACTCTTGACAATATCCTCTTTCATGAAGTTTGACTGAGCAATAATGGTCTCAAACCTTGCAATAAATCGCTTATAGAACCTGTCCATCTTTTTAGATTTTTTCATGTATTTGGCACGAACAGTCGGAATGTTCACCTCTCGCGTAATAAACATGGTCTCTTTTAGAAAAAGTTTAAAAAGAGGAATAAAAGCAGCCACCATTAAATTTACATGAGTGATACCCGTAAACACAACAGCTGGTTTCTCTTTTAATATTAATCCAACCAGCTTATGCGTCCCAAATACAACTCTGGATGCTTTTAAATCATGAATAATCACATCCTCTTTTATATTCTCAAGAAGTACGCCTTTTTTATTGAAGAGTGCCAAATGTACCTCAAAAAGTTCTCTGTCTAACCCATTAAGCAGATTGGAGACAACCCGTTGGGCTCCTCCCATGGTCATCTCATGAATAACAAAGAGGATTTTTCTCTTCTCTTGCTTAGACACTTTGTTCCCTTTTATTTTTGCTATTTGCTCTCTTTTTAGCCAACATCTTCCAGTAACGCTTCTCAAACACCCGTTCAATCCTATTTTTAACTCTACTATCAAGTGTTAAATCATCCAATGCAATAAACTTAGAGCCATTTTTTTCTAAAAAACTCTCCAGTCGCATAAACTCTTTTTCACTCATATTGTCAGGGTGAAAGCACGTTGTCCATGTACCCAAAAACATCTCTCTAAATTTCCAAAGTTGCTGTGGAACCCAATGCATACCATGCTCCCAATAGGGAGAGAAAGCAATACCGTCACTTATAATAGTAATGTCACTTTCAGTTTTTAAAGCCTCTATAGTATTCTCATCAAAAGAGTGGGCTGGTGCAACCCATACCCTTGTAGCAATATTATATTTTTTAAAAATTGCTATCCCCTCTTTTATTTTTTGACATTGTTCTTCTAAAGAGACTCCTGCAAATTCCGAATAGTTGTTAATGGGTACAATACTTGGAGCCTCAGTGGCATACTTATGCTCATAACCATGCAAGGCAATTTCCCACTCTTTGGCTTGCCAATTTTTAACTTTATTCCAAAAGTTTTCATCGGCTTCATCAACCATTAACTTCTTATCTTGATTATCAGGTACCACAGCCACAATGGGTTTAATCTTATAATTGTCTAACAATTTTTCCATTCTGTCCCAGTTTTTTTTATTCATCGTAGGACAAGCATCATCTAATCGTATTATATATTTTGCAAACATTATTATTCTCTTCTTAAATTTAAATTTTCACTGCTTTTTCGTGCCACATAATAGATATAGAGCAGAAGAAAAAGCAGTGGTTTTGTAAAGTATGTAACAGTAGCAACATCTAAAGCCAAAAGAATGAAGACCATGACATAAAAATATTTTTTTATTTTAATATTGGGCATTTTATAAATATTACGGATTGTTAACACATAAATGGTATAGAAAAGAGCTGTACCAATGATGCCAATACCAACCAATAGTTCAAGGTAGTTGTTGTGTGCATAACCACCTAAAAAGACTCTAAAGTTGTTTAACCCCACACCAAATATAGGATTTTCAGCAAAGATATTAAACCCTTCATGGAGATAGTGGGCTCTTTCTACGGTACTGGCATCTCCAGATTGACCGTTTAAAGTATCTATCATTCCTGAAAATCTGCTCTCTACCAAGCTGTATACTTTTTCAAGCTGTGCCACATCACCATAGGTGATAAAAAGTTGATAGCCAGCCAGAAGAAGTAAAATAAACATAATGATATTTTGAACTTTAATATGTTTAAAAGAGAAAGAGAGAACAATTAACAGAGGTGCAAGAATCATCGCTTTTTTTGAAACAGTTAAGATGATGATATAGAAGGAGAGCATAATATTGACATAGTTATATATTTTGAACCAGCCCTTTGTTGAGGACATTGAAAGAAAAATCAGTGAGGCAAAGATGGCCAGTATCATAATTTTTGCCAATTTGTTGGAATTTCCAACACTTCCCATTAAACGTCCAAATTGAAAAATCTCATAATTGGGTTCAACTATAGAAAAACCAATCAATATATTGTAAAAAGCACCCAATAATATGCCATAAAGAATGGTCTGTTCTAAGTTATAACGTTCAAAGACAATATAAAGAAAGAAAAAATTAAGGGTGACAATAACCAATCGCGTTGCGAACTTATAAGCAAGATCAAACTCAACAGCCCAAAAAATACTGGAAATTGCAAAGAGTGCAAAAAGTAGATAGGCTATGACAATATCAGGAACAGATACTCTATAATCTTTTTCCAAAAGAAATACAACCCCTATCACTATAAAAAAGAGGACGTTCATTAAGTTATTGTAGAGCACATTCTCAGCAACATCAAAAATAATAAGAGACGCAACAAAAAGTGTCAACAATACTCCTAAAAGATTTCTTTTCAAGTTTACAAACACTAAGAGCCTCCAATCAATAACTTTATATAACATTTTAACACATTATGATTAATTTAGCTTAATTTTTTAGACTAATTAGAAAAAAAATCAATTTGTTTTTTTATGTTTAAATTTATTTTAATTTATTTTATGCTAGAATGTTACTAGAAGAACAGGAAATATCAAAATTTAGGAGCACAACAATGACTTTATCTATCCAAAAATATAATCACCCTTTAACCCTACCTAACAAAAACGAGCTTGCCATGAAAAATATTATAAACAGAAACATGAACCACAAACCAAAAGGCTATACAAAATTTCAATACTTTCAAAAAAGAGTTGTTGATATTGTTGTTGGAGGATCACTTCTTTTAGTTGCTGTTCCTGTTATCCTTTACAGTCTACGTCGTATTAAAAAAGAGTCTCCAGGGGCTATCCTTTTTAAACAATCACGTATTGGATTAAATGGTAAAGCATTTACTTGTTATAAATTTAGAAGTATGCATGAAGATAGCCATTTCAACCCTTATACTCAAGAGAATGATTCTAGAATCTTCCCTTTTGGTAATACCATGAGAAAAATGCGTATTGATGAACTTCCACAGTTGATCAATGTACTTAAAGGTGAGATGCACCTTATTGGTCCTAGAGCAGAGTGGGATATACTTGTAAAAGATTATGAAAAGATTATTCCAAACTACCATGACCGACACCTTGTTGCACCTGGGATTACAGGACTTGCACAAGTTTGCTACCCTTATGGACGTGATGTGGAAGATGCAAAAGAGAAACTTAAATTTGATATGGAATATATCAACAACTGGTCACTATGGAAAGAGATCAAAGTTGTGCTCAAAACCATTGAGGTGGTTCTTGGAAAGCGAGGCATGTAAATGAAAATACTTATCACGGGTACAGCTGGATTTATTGGCTTTCATTTAGCGAAGAAGCTTCTTGAGAGAGGAGATGAAGTTGTTGGCTTAGACAATATCAACGATTACTACGATGTCAATCTTAAATATGCACGACTGGCAGAACTGGGAATTGAAAAAGATGACATTAAAGAGAATAAGCTGACACCATCTTCAAGCAGTCTACATCAATTTATCAAGGCTGATTTAGCAGACACTGAAACCATTAACAAGCTTTTTGAAACAGAGAAATTTGATGCTGTCTGTAATCTTGCAGCACAAGCTGGAGTGAGATACTCCATTGAAAACCCTCATGCTTACATCAACTCTAATGTTGTAGGATTTATGAATATTTTAGAAGCGTGTAGACATAACGGTGTAAAGAATCTATCTTATGCCAGTAGTTCTAGTGTCTATGGTCTCAATAAATCACAACCTTTCAAAACAACAGACCATACGGATCACCCTGTTAGTCTCTATGCTGCAACTAAAAAATCCAATGAGATGATGGCACACACCTACAGTCACCTTTACGATATTTCAACCACAGGTCTACGTTTTTTTACGGTTTATGGACCATGGGGACGACCTGATATGGCACCTTTCTTGTTTGCTGATGCCATTTTAAATAACCGAGCCATAAAAGTTTTTAACCATGGCAACATGAGTCGTGACTTTACCTATATAGATGATATTGTTGATGGTATTATTAAAGTTATTGACAATCCAGCAAAAAATAACAAGAACTGGAATGCCAATAACCCTGAACCAGACAGCTCTTCTGCTCCTTACAAAATTTATAACATTGGAAACAATGCTCCTGTTAACCTTATGGAATTTATTTCAAAAATAGAGAGTGCTATAGGTACTGTGGCTGAAAAAAACTTTATGGAGATTCAACCTGGGGATGTAGAGTCAACCTATGCAGATACTTCTGCACTTATGCATGACTTTAACTACAAACCTTTCACCCCTCTAGAAAACGGTGTTGATGAGTTTATCCAATGGTTCAAAACTTTTTATAAAAAATAAAACCGATGAAAATCATTGAGATTACTGGCATTGCTGGTGTTGGAAAGAGTTATATTATTAAGCTCTTGGCTGAAAGAGAAAACACACTTTTAGACAAAGAGATTATAAAAGAGTATAAACTTAATGATTTTAAACTATTAATATATTTCTTTAAAAATAAAAAAAAATTAGCTATACTGTCACTTACCATTAAAGTGGCATTTTCATTAAAAATGTCACTGTTTCATAAAATAAATTTTATACGAAACACCATGAAAAAATTTGGGAAAAACTATTTTATTACTCAACGATTAAAATTAAAAACAGATGAAACCATCATTATAGATGAGGGTATTAGTCATCTCTATCAAAACATTATTACCCAAGACAGAAGCAATCAAGATGAACTGCTCAAACTCATTAATCAAGTCATTGATCTTGCAGAGATTTCTCATACCATTATCATTGTCAAAGCAAAAAAACAAACGGTCTTTGAACGTTTAAAAAGTCGTGGGCATAAACGTATTCTCAAAGAAGAAGAGATAGTTCCATTTATAGAGATGGGTAAACATAATATTAAAGAACTCAAAGCACATTTTGAAAATACAATTAAAATAAAAAACAATAAAAAAACCAATTTAGACAATCAATTCAAAAAAATATAGGGATATCAAATAATGTATCAACTCTCCAAAGATTTAATAAGCAAGCTTGCAGCAAACAACATTATCTATTGTCACTGGAAAAGCAACCTTCTGCTCAATGAAGCACTTAATGGATATGATGACTTAGACCTTCTAGTTAAAAAAGAGGATATTGCAAAGTTTGAAGCAACCATTTTAGAGATGGGATTCAAAGAAGGCTCAAACAAAAATATCTCTTTCTCAGCTGTCAAACACTTCTATGGACATGATGAGAAAAGTGGAAACATTCTCCATCTCCATGTTTACTATCAAATCAAAACGGGTCCTAGTTGGACAAAATCTTTTCATTTTGATTTTGAACACTACTTTCTAGAGAATCTTATGGAACATGAGAGTGGGATGCCTGTACCAGTAAAACATATTGAACTTCCTATTTTTATCTTTAGAATCATGCTAAAGTACTCTAAAATCAATGAATTTTTACTGGTCAGCAAAGAGGAAGAACGTACCTTTACAGAGATAGATTACCTTCTTAATGAGATGAATCATGCCGAACTAAAAATATTTTTAAAAGAGTATTTCCCTGAAGTCAGCTTTGAAGAGATTCTAAATTATATCAAAATCATTCAAGAAGGAAGTTCGTTAATAAAGTACATTGAAGGAAACAAGCTCAAAAGAAAACTAGAAAACTACAAGTACTTATCATTTTTCCAAGACAACTACAATAACCTACAGCAACTAGGTTATAGAATCACCAACAAACTCTTTTATAAACAGAAGAAAAAGCTGCACAGCTCAGGTATGTTTATTGTTGTGGCAGGGCTTGATGCCACAGGTAAAACCACCATTACCACTGAATTAAAAAAATGGTTGGGTAAAAACTTTACCGTCTCCAACATACACTTTGGTAAACCAGAATCAACCCTCTTGACCCTACCTTTTAACCTACTTATTAGACTTATGCGAAAAAACAATAGCAATGAGAATCTAAAATCAAGTATTCAAAATGATACAGAAAAAGCGAAATCACTTCTTTATGTGGCACGTCAAACGCTTTTAGCTTATGACCGTTATGCTTTAGCTAAAAAGTATTGGAATAAGGCCTCTTTGGGAGAGCTTGTTCTCTGTGACCGATACAAATCAGAAGATTATGGCGTAATGGATTCAAAAAGACTCAAACCAGAACTCTATCAAGGTTTTGCACACAGATTAGCAAAA
>Ga0256840_1001534_pt1 | contig 21556 bp, 19 predicted proteins | sample 355202metaG_FD_185969 | JGI IMG/M metagenome (GOLD analysis project Ga0256840, IMG submission 185969) | Hydrothermal vent microbial communities from Mid Atlantic Ridge, Atlantic Ocean - 355-202 | ecosystem: Environmental > Aquatic > Marine > Hydrothermal vents | place: Atlantic Ocean: Mid...
AGACAGTATTAAAGATGAAGGTGCTGCATTAAATGCTGGCATAGACTTTCTATTTGTTGATTGGGGCTATGGAAAAAGTAGTAAATATACAAAATCTTTTAGTCAAACAAAAGAATTATATAACTATATAACTTCATACTAAACTATTTTTTTAAAGTATCTCGTATCTCATCAAAATATTCTTGTACACCTTTATATATCTCACTCCAAAAGTTTTTGGCAGCAGATTTACTATCTTTATCAAAAAGTTTTACCCATTTATCTAACTCTATAGAGTACTTTAAACTCTCTTTTTTATTTAAAAAAGTATGAATTATATCTATATTTTTTTGTGATTCCCAAAAAATTGGTTTGCCTTGGTCATTTATCTCTAAAGCAAGAGATTTTATGCTATTTGTAAACTCTTTTTGTAGTCCATAAAGATGCCCTATAATCTCAGGAGTCATTTCTTCCACCCAGCCACGATGAAAACGACATACTGAAATATTGTCTATCATAAGTTCAGCTATAAATCTTTGGGCATTTTTATGTCCCAATTCTCTTGGCGGTACAAAATCATTGCCGTAATACATATAGTATTTGCCCATAAGTGCCATAGGAGAAAGAACCCCTGGCGTCCAGTATTGATTTGGAACCATCCAGCCTGTGTTTCCATTTGCATTATATGAAAATGCATCTAGCACCTCTTTACCTCTTATGTTTGAGAGTTTATGTGCCAATACCCTAGCACCTTTAGAAAAATCTAATAGACCTTTTTGTTCTATGATGGCATCAAGTATACTTATGCCAATATTTGCATTATTCATAGATGCTTCAACTACATCAAAATTGTTTTCTTTAAATTGAGGTATATTATTTACTCCAATATCTTCTGGTACTAGAAAGCCTTTATATAAGCATTCCATAAGCCAAGAAATAACACCACCTACAGATATGGCATCAAACCCATATGCATCTGAGTATTTATTGATTTTTTCTGCAGCTCGTTGATCAAATATACCACTCAATGGTCCCATGGCTTGATATGGCTCATAATCTTTTTTATATTTTCCATTCATTTTTTTACACATAGTAGCACAAGGTTCACCACATGTTTTTTGGCTTTTAGTTGCTATGGTCTCTTCATTAAACTGTTTTAGGTAATGTTGTGTAATAAATTTATCGTTTAAATCTACCCTCTGTTTTTCTGTTTTGTAGATACTTCCATAGTTAAAGGAGAGTAGGTCGCCACCTAGAGTAGAGTAGTTCACACCTAGTGTACCTCCAGATTTTAGAATGTTTACGAAGTTGTATTTCTCAGTTACTTTTTTATCTTTTTGATTAAAACTCATTTGATACTTGTCGTTAAACCATCTGTCTATCATTTTGCGGTCTCTAAAACCTCTTGTTTGAGGTACTCCTCCATAGATGATAGCAGCTATGCCGTGTTCGCGTAGCATTTTGCTTCCAAAACCACCTCTGCCAGCCCATGTATCAACAGCTGTAACTTTACCTTTTTTTACAGGAGCTGAACATACTGCTCCAAAATCAGTAGATTGTGCCGATTTTCCTACGGCTAAGATTCTAGGCTCTTTAGTATAATGGTCTGCATATTTATCTAGCATATAAGTCATAAGAGAGTAAATACCACCATCTTCATCTAGCTCTTTATCTGCCCATATTTTGCTAATATCTACCTCTTCTATTTTAGATTCAATTTTGCCATCACATCTATGGTTTAAATACAAAACTGATGGATTTTTTGCTTTACCTATAATAGAAAGCATACTAATATCTAGACTTTCAAATATAAGTCCAGCCCCACCCATAGCAGAAACATAAAAACCATCCCAACAAGGTGAGTTTCCTGTGAACATAAGCCTATTGGAACCAGAAAGTGTTGAGTCAGCAAACAGACCAGTTCCTATGTTTAAACTATTGTTTTTTTTACTTAAATGAAAACCTAAATCAACAGGACCAAAAAAATCGCCTACTTTATAATTTTCTATATAGTTTAGTGAAGTTTCAACATCTATTGTAAAAACTTTTAAATCTTTTTTCATAGCGGATCCTTTTAGTTATATCTTTATAACATTATAATGATTTTACTCTTGTATCTATCTTAAACATTATAATGTTATAACTTAAGTGTTATTTAAAACTAGATGATGTATTATCAAAGGAAAAAGGAAGATTTTGTTTGTAAAAAATGGGATACCTTTATATATACAACTAAAAAATGAGATTCTTAAGGATATACGAGAAAATTATAAACCAGATGATATTATTCCAGCAGAGGGTGAATTAGAAAAATTTTATAAGGTAAGTAGAATCACCGTTAGAAGGGCCATAGAGGAACTTGGTAAAGAGGGAATTCTTGTTAAAAAACAAGGCAAAGGCACCTTTGTAAAAGAAAAAAAGATTTTGTATGATGCAAACTCTATAGGCTCTTTAACGCAAAGGCTTGCAAAACAAAATCATATGTTAAATACTAAATCAATAGAGTATGAAATCATAGAAAACAAACATCCAGTTAAGGAGCTTTTAAGGTGTAACACACTTTTATGTATAAAAAGATTTAGACTCTTAGATGATGTACCTTTTGCTCTTATGAAAAACTATTTGGATATAAATAAGGTTCCAAAGTTAAAAGAAACTTTTTTAATAGAATCACTATATACTTTTTTAAAGGAACAGTACTCCATAGAGTTTTATAATGCCGAAGAGACTGTTGAAGCAAAAGCAGCTACCAACGATGAGGCAATAAAACTAGGTGTAAAAGAAGGCTATCCACTTCTTTCTCTACATAGACTATCCTTTGATAAGGATAATAATCCTATTGAATACTCAGATATACTAATAAAATCTGATATGTATAAACATAAAATTATTTTATCTAATGACAAGATAACAAATATCTAAACAAAATAGCATTAGGGTACCTCTAAAAACCATAATATAATTCAAAGTCAAAAAAAGAGCTACCTTAACTTAAAATATACCAATTAAACCACCATTTTAAGGTATGAAACAGCTTAGAAGTTAATTTGCAAAAAAATAAAAAAAAGCTTGGGAATTGACCCTTTTTTTTGATACAATCATAGCAATTAAAAACATAAGGAGAATTATTAATGTCATTTATTGAAGAATACAATAAGCATGTAGATGATAGATTAAAAGATGGTGTTCCACCACTGCCATTGGATGCTAAACAGACTGCAGAGGTAGTAGAGTTACTTAAAAGTGACAAAGAAGATCAAGAATTTTTACTAAATTTACTAGAAAATAGAGTTCCACCTGGAGTTGATGATGCTGCCTATGTAAAAGCTGCTTTTCTAAATGATATAGTAAAATCAAATGTAAATTGTAGTGCTATAAGTCCTGTAAAAGCTGTTGAAATTTTAGGTACTATGCTTGGAGGATACAATGTTAAACCACTTGTAGATTCTCTTAGTAGTAGTGAAGATATTGCAACTACAGCAGCAAAAGCTTTAAAGAAGATAGTTTTAGTTTATGATGCATTCAATGATGTAGAAGAGCTATCTAAAACTAACTCATATGCTAAAGATGTTTTAACATCATGGGCAAATGCTGAGTGGTTTACAACTCGTGAATCAATCCCTGAAAAAATAACAGTTGCAGTTTTAAAAGTTCCTGGTGAAACAAATACTGATGATTTAAGTCCTGCTAGTGAGGCATTTACAAGAAGTGATATACCTCTGCATGCAAACTCTATGCTTACAGCGAAACTTCCTAATGCAATAGAAAAAATCAAAGAGATGCAAGCAGCTGGTCATGAAGTGGCATATGTTGGAGATGTTGTAGGAACTGGAAGTAGTAGAAAATCTGGCATCAACTCAGTTCAATGGCATATGGGAAGAGAGATTCCATTTGTACCAAATAAAAAGACAGGTGGATTAATACTTGGAAGTATAATAGCACCTATATTTTTCAATACAGCAGAAGATAGTGGGGCACTTCCGATAGAGGTAAATGTTGATGCTCTTGAAACTGGAGATATTATTGATGTTTATCCGCTTAAAGGCAAAATAGAAAAAGATGGTAAAGTTGTATCTACATTTAAATTGTCTCCAAATACATTGGCAGATGAGTACCAAGCTGGTGGTCGTATACCCCTTATTATTGGTCGTGGATTAACTACAAAAGCAAGAGAATCACTCGGTCTGGAATCTCAAGAAGACATATTTGCAAAGCCAGAGCAACCTAAAGATAGTGGAAAAGGTTATACTCAAGCTCAAAAGATGGTTGGAAAAGCATGTGGAGTAAAAGGTGTTCGTCCTGGAATGTATATTGAACCTCAAACTTCAACAGTGGGAAGTCAAGATACGACAGGACCTATGACAAGAGATGAGATTAAAGAACTTGCTGCTCTTGGATTCAATGCTGATCTTGTACTGCAAAGTTTTTGTCATACAGCAGCTTATCCTAAGCCAAGTGATGTAGTTCTTCAACACACACTACCTGACTTTATTCAAAACAGAAGCGGTGTTAGTTTAAGAGCTGGTGATGGTGTTATTCACTCTTGGTTAAATCGTATGGTTCTTCCAGATACTGTTGGAACTGGTGGAGATAGCCATACTCGCTTTCCGATTGGCATCTCTTTTCCAGCTGGCTCTGGCCTTGTTGCATTTGCAGCTGTTACAGGTAGTATGCCACTTAATATGCCAGAATCTGTACTTGTAAGATTTAAAGGTGAACTTCAGCCAGGAATCACTTTAAGAGACTTAGTAAATGCTATTCCATACTATGCAATCAAAAAAGGTCTTTTGACAGTTCCAAAGAAAAATAAGAAAAATATATTTGCAGGTACTGTTCTTGAGATTGAAGGCTTACCAAATCTAAAAGTAGAGCAAGCCTTTGAGTTAAGTGATGCAGCAGCGGAAAGAAGTGCAGCAGCATGTAGTGTACAACTAGATAAAGAACCAATTATAGAGTACCTAAAATCAAATATAACTCTTTTAGAATCTATGATTAAGGCTGGTTATGGTGATGCTGTAACTATTCAAAGAAGAGCAGACAAGATGAAAGCGTGGATAGAAAATCCAGAGCTTGTAAAAGCTGATAGTGATGCTGAATATAAAGAGATTATAGAGATAGACTTAGCAGATGTAAAAGAGCCTATTTTGGCTTGTCCAAATGATCCAGATGATGTGGCAACTCTTAGTGAAATACTTGATGATGAAAATAGACCTCATAATATAGATGAAGTTTTTGTAGGAAGCTGTATGACAAATATTGGTCACTATAGAGCTCTTGGTGAAGTTCTTCAAGGTGAAGGACAAGTCCCTACAAAACTTTGGATAGCTCCACCAACAAAGATGGATAAAGCACAACTAGTAGAAGAGGGATACTACTCAATCTTTGGTGCTTCTGGTGCTAGAATAGAGATACCAGGATGTTCACTATGTATGGGTAATCAAGCAAGAGTAGCAGACAATGCAACAGTGTTCTCAACAAGTACAAGAAACTTTGATAACCGTATAGGGAAAGGTGCTCAGGTATACCTAGGAAGTGCAGAGCTTGCTGCTCTTTGTGCTTTGCTTGGTAGATTACCAACTAAAGATGAGTATATGGATTTAGTTCCTAAAAAACTTGCAGGTAAGACTGATAAAGTTTATAAGTATTTAAATTTTAACCTTATAGAGAATTTTGAGCTACCAAACTAATCATGATGCCGTCTGCTCTTCAGGCGGCACTTCCATATCCCATAAAACTGAAACACCATACTCTTTATCTAGAGTGATGTATTTAAAATACTCTTTTTTTGCACGATAACTATATAGTCTAACATCTACGCTTTCCCCAGCTAGGAGTCGTTTTACTTCATAGATTCCTATACCTCGTTTCCCCCACTTTAAAAGGGAATTTCCCCATATGCGAAATGAACAAGTTGCATCTTTTTTAAGCTCAAATATCTCTCCATCTTCACTATACCAAGAGGCATTGTTGCATGTATATACTTTTGTACTTTTCCCATTGACCTGTTTTTTCTCCATAACTACCATACCATCACCACAGTATGGGCATTTACCAACCACTGACATAATAAAACCTCCTTTGTGCGTATATTTTAACAATTTTTTTTTAATCCAATTAAAAGTATGTCAATCTGAAATATTTTGGTATAATTCGACCAAACAAACAAGGGAAAAAATGAAAAAAATAGTTTTAATCATCGTAGCGTTATTTATAGTCGGTGCTTTAGCAGTACCATTAGTTGTAAAAAAACAAGTGGATGCACAAATACAAAATAATAAGACAATACTTAGAGAGAGTGGAGTTGAGTTAGATGTTACAAAAGATGAGGGATATTTTTCCTCTTACAGGGAGTTTAAGCTTAAGATTGTAAATGGTAGAAAGTTTAGAGATTTTGTTTTAACGCGTTTTGTTGAGAAAAATCCAAACTATAAAGGCTTGACAGAGTTACTCCAAAAACAGAGCAATAACGACATTCGCCCAGCTCTTGATGGAACGACATTTAGTGGTAATATGAAAAATTCAAACCTCTATTTAACTTCGCCACTTATTGAAATTTCTTTAACAAAATTTTCTGATGAGATTATGTCTAGTATTGATGGACATGATGAAGTGGATGATCTTATGAACTCTATTTTAAAAGATAAATTATTTACATTTTTTATAACACTAGATTCAGATCAAAAAATTTCACAAATTGTTATGCAAGATATAGATAAAAACATAGATGATAATGGCAAAACTATCAATGTAAAGCTTAAAAATCATAAACTAGACATTGATATCACCAAAAGCCTAAAAGGTGTATATGCTCTTGGTGAGCAACTTATTAGTGCTGATAATTTTATGTTTGATTTAAAGGGCTTAGAGTACAAATTTGACTATATTACACAGTTTGAAAATAGTAATGAAGTCCATATAAATAGCATAAAATTTAAAGAGAGTAATAGTGTTGTAAAAATAGGAAATATAGATATATCTAACAGCATAAAAGCTTCAACAGATGAAACTTTAGATGCAGATTTAATATATAAAATTAAAGACATATATGCCAATGATAACCAAATATTTGAGTTAGATAGACTACTTTTTGAGCTAAAAGTTTTAGAATTGGATAAAAAGGGCGTTGTTAATGCCTCAAAAGCTTACAATGAGTTAGCATTTAATCCTAGTCAAAATAGTATAAATATAATTACAAACTCTTTACAGAAAATCTTAAATAGAGGCTTTAGGGCAGATTTAGTGACATCTTTAAGCGGACTTCATTTTAAAAATATGAGTTTTGATAATGCAAACTTTAAGCTAAATCTAAAAGTTGATAAAAACAGTTATACTTTACAAAGTAACGACATAGTAAATGCACTTTTAGTCAATGGAAAACTTACTCTCGATGAGAAAAATGTAAAAGATATCATAAAACTAGATAGAAGTTTTATAAAGTTTGCAAAGCTTGGTAAAAAAGAGGGTTCAAAAATTGTATTTGACTACGAGTTTAAAGATGGCAAATTGTTATTGAATGGGAAAAAGATTTAATGTTAAAACAGAAGATAAAAAATCAAGAGAGTGGTATACTTTTTTATGGCATGACACCACCAAGAGCAAAAAACTCTAAAGAAGATTTAGATGTTATTGCTCAAAAACACATAGATAGAATTAAAAACTTAGATATAGATGGACTTATATTATATGATATACAAGATGAAAGCGATAGAACAGATAAAGAGAGACCTTTTCCTTTTATAGAGACATTAGACCCTTGTGACTATGCTAAAAACTATCTTGATGCACCTCTCCATGTGCCTGTTATCATATATAGAGCTGTTGGAAAGTATGAAAAAGATGAGTTTAAAAAGTGGATAGAGAACAGAAAAGGTAGAGATTTTTTCTCTGTTTTTGTAGGAGCTGCAAGTAAAAAAACAAAAACAACTATCTCAATGCAAGAGGCGTATGAGCTCAAAAAAGAGATAAATGATGAGATGATAATCGGAGGTATAACTATACCAGAACGACACAGCATAAAACAAGATGAGCACCTAAGAGTTTTCAGAAAGATTCAGAGTGGTTGTGAGTTTTTTGTTTCGCAGTGCGTGTATGACCTGATGGCTACAAAAAGATTTTTGGATGACTATGCAAAGTATGCAAAAGAAAACGGTCAAAAGATGGTGCCTATTATCTTGACTATCACGCCTTGTGGCTCTACTAAAACTTTGGAGTTTATGAAGTGGCTTGGGATTCATATACCACCACATCTTGAGGAGAGGCTGAAAAACTCTGAAGATATTTTGGAAGAGTCTGTAAAACTTAGTAGAGATATATTTGAGATACTATACTTCTATGCAAAAGGAAAAGGCATACCACTTGGGTGCAATGTAGAAAGTGTAGCTATACGAAAAGCAGAGATTGATGCTTCGATTGAACTGCTTAGTGAGATAAAGAAGATAATGTCTTGAGCGATATTGTTCTTTGTACTTTTAATGCCCGATATACACACACATCAATAGGGCTTAGATACCTATATGCAAATTTAAAAGAACTTCAATCAAATGCTACCATAAAAGAGTTTGTAATAAACTCTCAAGTTGCAGATGCAGTTGAAACTATTTTGAAGGAAAATCCAAAGATAGTTGGAGTTGGAGCTTACATTTGGAATGCAAACGAAGTTGGAGAATTTATAGAAGTTCTAAAAAAAGTGGCACCTAGTATAATCATAGTTGCAGGAGGTCCAGAGGCTAGTTACTTCCCTCATAGGGTTGATTTCAGTAAAGCTGATTACTTTATACAAGGGGAGGGTGATATAGCCTTTTATGAGCTTTGTAGAGCTATCTTAGATAGAGATGCACCAAAGAGCAAAATCATAAAAGCTGATATAGTTGATTTAAGTAAAATCGAATTGCCTTACAAGTACTACAGCGATGAAGATGTAGTAAATAGGCAGTGTTATGTTGAAGCGAGTAGGGGTTGTCCATACTCTTGTGAGTTTTGTCTCTCCTCTTTAGATAAAAAAGTACGAAAGATAGATACAGATATTTTTTTAAAAGAGATGGAGATTCTTTGGGATAGAGGAGTGCGAAGTTTTAAGTTTATAGATAGAACTTTTAACCAAGGTATCACAACTGCCAATAGACTTATGGACTTTTTTCTTTCAAAAGAACCACCATACTTTATACACTTTGAGGTTATACCAGACAACTTTCCAAGTTCGATTAAAAAGCGTATTAAGGAGTTTCCTCCAGCTTCATTACAGTTAGAAGTTGGGATACAAACACTTGATCCCAAAATATCCCAAAATATATATAGAAAATTAAACATAGAAAAAATACGAGAAAATTTAGAGTTTTTAGAAAACGAAACAAAAGCTCATCTACATGTAGACCTAATTATAGGACTTCCTGGCGAGAGTTTAGAACAGTTTGGAAAAAATTTGGATTTGCTTTACTCTATGACCAGGTGTGAGATTCAGCTTGGTATATTGAAAAAATTATCAGGAACAACGCTAAACAGACATGATGAAGAAGAAGGTATGGTTTACTCGGACAGACCACCATATGATATACTCCAAAACAACCAAATACCTTATGAGATGATGCAAAAAATGAAACGCTTTACTAGGTTTTGGGATATGGTATATAACAGCGGAAACTTTAAAAAGTCAGCTACATATCTTTTTAAAGATGGCAAAGTATATGATGGTTTTTTTGCATTTAGTGAGTGGATATACTCTCAAACCCAGTCAACATGGCAAATTTCACTAGATAGACTTGCTCATCTAATTTTTAACTATGTTATAGAGGTTTTGCATATAGATAGGGATGAGTTTAAACAAGTGATGACAAGCGATATTATGGTGGTTAGAGGTAGAAAACTACCAAAGTTTTTAAGAGTAGAAGTAGAAAATAAAAAAAGTAGAAAACAAGAAAAAAATACTTTTAATAAAAGACAATTAAAACACAAGGATAGCAGATGAATAAAAGTTTAATAACAGACATAGTAAGTATAGCATTTATAGCTATTTCATTCTTGGCAGTACCATACAGTGAAATTTTTCTTTACATCGGTCTTTTTGCTCTTTCAGGGGCTGTTACAAATCAGATTGCAATTCATATGCTTTTTGAAAAGGTTCCTTTTCTCTATGGAAGTGGTGTTATTCAGCTCCGTTTTGATGCCTTTAAAAAGTCAATAAAAGATTTGATGATGAATCAGTTTTTTACAACAGAGCAACTCAATACTTTTTTTGCTCAAGAAGAAAAAAAGATAGAATTAACACCTATTATAGAAAATACAGATTTTTCTCCTGCCTACGATGCCTTAACAAAAACAGTTATGGAATCACAGTTTGGTAGTATGCTTGGTATGTTTGGAGGGGAAAAAGCTCTTGAGAGTATGCGAGAGCCATTTACGAACAAACTGAAAGTGGCAGTTATAAAAATAGTTCAAAGTGATGGATTTAATGCCGAATTGTCTAAAAACCTAAGAAATTCATCACTAAGTAGCGATATGTTAAGCTCAATAGAGACTATGATAGATGCAAGACTAGCAGAGCTGACGCCACAGATGGTCAAAGAGATAGTTCAAAACTTCATCAAAGAACACTTAGGCTGGTTAGTTGTTTGGGGTGGATTTTTTGGAGGTCTTATTGGACTTTTATCATCGTTTTTGATTCGTTAAAAAATCAACTATGCGTTTTTCTAGCCAGTAAGTGGGATTAAAAATAGTTCCACTTACAAAACCAACATGTCCACCATATCTCTCTACTTGGAGCTCTATATGAGAGGAGAGTTCTTTTTTGGTAGGTAAAATTTCATTTGTCATAAATGGATCATCTAAAGCATGTAAAATCAAAGTTTTCGTTTTGATGTGCTTTAGATACTGTTTTGCGCTAGAGAGTTTATAGTAGTTTTCTGCTGTTTTAAAGCCATGAATTTTTGCAGTGTAGAGATTGTCAAAATCTCTTATAGTCGCTATGTTTTGTACCTCTTTTTTACTTATTCCAATTATATTTTTCATATCATGTTTAGCATACTTTTCTAAAAGTGAGTTCTTTAGATGTTTGAGTAGATGTTTCTGATATATTTTAGCAAATCCTGAGTCAATTGTAGCTGCACTAATATCAAGTTGCATAGGTGCTGAGATAGATATGGCAGATTGTAAGGGAGAGTTTTCTTTCCATTCTCCTAAAAGTTTTAAAAGCATATTGCCACCTAAAGAGTAGCCTATGGCATGGAGCTTACTATGCGAGTGTTTTATAGCCAAGCTTTCTATATATGCTTTTGCATCTGCTGTGTCACCACTATGGTATGCTCTTGGTAGTCTATTTTGTCTTCCAGAACACCCTCTAAAGTGCATAAGAACAGAGTGGAAGCCAGCAGATTCAAGTGCAACCATAATTCCTTTAATATAAGAAGATTTATATGAGCCTTCAAGCCCATGAAAAAGGATAACAATGTCTTTGTTATCTTGTGGAATGTTCTTATGCCAATAACAATCTACAAAATCCCCATCTTCAAGCTCAAAAACTTCAACTTGAGTTTTAGGTTGGTTCTGTTTTCTAAAAAGAGCTGGAAAGAGTGTTTGAATATGTCTGTTTCTCAAACAAAATGATGGTTTAAACAAAGCTATAGCAAGTTTTCTATATCTTTTTCTATTGATTCAGGGGCACTAGATGGGGCATATCGTTTTACAATTTTTCCATTTTTGTCTACTAAAAACTTTGTAAAGTTCCACTTGATTCCCTCAGTCCACAAAAAGCCTCTCTTTTCACCTTTTAAAAACTTATAAAGAGGGTTTGCATCAGCTCCATTGACCATTGTTTTTGCAAATAAATCAAAAGTGACTCCATAGTTTTTTTGACAAAACTTTTTTATCTCTTTGTTTGAACCTTTTTCTTGCTGATTGAACTCATTTGATGGGAAAGCTAGTATTTTTAGTCCATTTTTTTTGTATTTTTTGTATAGTTTTTCAAAACCTTCGTATTGTGGTGTCATGCCACATGTGCTTGCGACATTGACAATAAGAAGAACTTTGTTTTTGTAAATCTCCATTGAAATATCTTTGCCATCTATATTTTTTACTTTAAAATCATATATACTATTCAATTTTATCTCCCAAGTCAATAATAGGATGAGGCCTTTCTACAGCATAACCTTGTGCATAGTGGATTCCTATTTTTTTAAGTTCGGCAATTATATCATTATTTTCTGCGTATTCTGCAATGATTTTTAATCCCATCATTGACCCAATTTTATATATGGCTTCTACCATGCCTCGATCAATTGGATCGGTTAATATATCTTTTATGAAGGTTCCATCTATTTTAAGGTAGTTGATTGGCATATTTTTTAAATACTCAAAAGAGGAAAGTCCTGTACCAAAGTCATCTAAAGAGAATTTAAAACCTTTTTCGGAAAGTAGTGAAAAAAATCTTTTTGATTGATCAATGTTAGCAATAGCAGTTGTTTCTGTAATTTCAAATATAATTTTTTTTGGGTCAATATTGTATCTATTTACTAGATTCAATATATTTTTTAAAAAATTCTTATTTGAAATACTTTGACCTGTTATATTGATTGAAAATAAAAGATTTTTATTTAAGGTATCTTTATTTAGATTAAACCAATTAAAAAAAGTTTCAATGACATAGTTGTCTATCTCATACATCAATGAATACTTTTCAGCATATGGTAAAAAAGTATTTGGAAATATCATATTTCCATCTTCGTCATACATTCTTAATAGTATTTCGTAGTGGTCATTATCTTGACTTAAATCTTTAATTTTTTGAATATATAGAATAAATTTATTATTTTTTAGAGCACTGTTAATTTTAGAAATCCAATTTAAACCAAACTCTTTGTTTAGTTGTTCTAAGTCTTCTGCACTTGCAATATGAAATCTATTTCTACCACTATTTTTTGCTAAATAACAAGCAAAATCTGCGCTACTTAATATATCTTTGAAATCACAGTGTTCTGAGTTTATTTTAGATATTCCTATACTAAGTCCTATTTGAAAGACTCTCTCATTAACATCTATTTTATACTCAGATACTTTATCTATAAAATTTTGTGCAATTTTTGTGGCAGAATTAATATCACAATCAAAAAGTATTACACCAAATTCATCTCCACCAAATCTAAAAATAAAATCGTTTTCTCTAAGATTGTTTTTTAGGAGTATGGCTATATCTTTAAGAACTTGATCTCCAACTATATGACCAACTGTATCGTTTATAATTTTAAACTTATCCAAGTCCATAAAGAAAAATACATGTGAAGAGGAGTCACGCTTTACTCTTTTTATTAAGTTTGATAAGACTACATCAAAAGCTATTCGGTTACTTAGCTTTGTAAGTGAATCATGGGTAGCATTCCATCTCATATCTATCTGTGTTTTTCTCTCTTCACTTGCATCATGAATAACTAAAACAGCACCTTCAATAGCACCATCAATACCAACGATAGGAGATGCAGATTTCTCTATATAAAACTTCTCTAAATTTCTATTTACAAGAATAATACTATCTTTATTTCGAATAACTTTTTTTCTTTTCATTGCTTTATAAACCGATGATTTTAATTTACTATTGGTATTTTCACAGTAAAGTTCAAATAACTCATCAATTTTCAATGTGTAGGCCTCATATTTACTATAAGCCAATATCTTTTCTGCAGGTGGGTTTATAAAGGTTACATTTCCATCTTTATTTGTAACAATAACACTATCACCAATCGAGCTTAATGTGACTTCTGCTAAAGTTTTCTCTTTGTATATAATCTTGTTACTTCTTTTAAGTTCACCAATATAATCTTGTATTGATTTTTTCATAATTATAAATGCTCTTAATACCTTTGAAACTTCATCATTGTTTGTAGGTAGTTCTAGTTCTATAGAAAAGTTTTTATTTGATATCTCCTCTGCAACCATTGAAGCTATTTGTAGTTTTTTTGTCATAGCTTGCATGCTAAGCCATGCAAAAATTGCTCCTAATAAAATTGCTATAAAAACATATAATAAGCCTTTACTTGTCATAATTTTTAGTTGATTTGTAAGAGCTTTTTTGTCTATTAAAGTTCTAACATAACCAATGACTTTATTGTTGACTTTTATATTATGAATTGTATCTATAAGATTGCTATGTGTCATTTGAAAATAGTTATTGCTAGATTTTTCTAACTTCAACACTATATCAAGACTTATTTTATCATCTAGTGTTTTATTGAAATAGTCACTGCTAGTTGAGGCTTTAACTTTTAATCTCTTATCTAATATAAAAATTTCTTTTATATTAGTTATATTATCTGTATCTGTTATAAGCTCTTTTAGTGCGATTAAGTCATTGTTTAAAAAAGGAACAACAGCACTTTTAGAAAGTATAGAAGTTAAGTCATGTCCTTTTTGAGAAAGTTGTTTTTTCATAAAACTTGCTTCTCTATCGTATAAATCGTAAACAATAAAACCCATTAGAACAGCATGAATAAGAATCACATTAACTATGAGCTTAGATCTTACACTGTCTTTATAGTTAAGCCATAATTTTTTTAAATTCATTGTGAAAAACCTATATTTTTTTCATATTTATCTATAAACTTTTTTACTATATTAAAGTCAGAATTTTTTGAATATACAAAACCATCAAAACCAGCATTGAGTAGTAGCTTTTTACCCTCTTTTGTATCATCTAGTTGGACAAGTATATTCATAATATCGACCAACAACTGCTTATCTATATCTTTTTTAGCAATAAAACCAGGATTAATCAAAGGTTCTGTCTGCCATACAACCTCCAGCTCTTTTGCTTTTATTGGATTATCTTTTTGCCATGTTTGCCAAGATGTAGGCCAAGTAGCTCCAGCAATAGTATATTTGCTGTATGCATTTAGTATAGAAGAGTATTGTGATCCTACATACATTGGAACAATATCTTTTTTTACATCTAACCCATGCTCATATAGATAATATAATGGCATCATGGTAGCAGCAAGTGCTGTTGGAGCAGGAAAGCTTATTTTATGACCTATAAGTTGCTTAATATTTTTTATATTACTATCTTTTCTAACTACAAATATACCTCTAAAGTTATAGTCATTTTTCATTCTTCCAATAACAGTATAACCATAAGATAGTGCTTTATATGTTTGATATGGATTTGGTAATGAAAAATCAAAGTGACTACCATATAGTTTTTTATCATATTGTGCATAACTTTGTGAAGTTTCAAGTATAAAAATTGTATTTTTTATATTCTCTTCTAAAAAATCAAGTATTGGCCTGTATGAACTGTACATCTGTTTTGAGTTTTGGTAAGGATGAATACCAACTATATATGTTTTTATATCTACGAAGGATGCTGTTGGTTTATATTCTTTTTTCTTTGTATCTGCACAACCTAGAAAAAGAAATAAAAAAGTTATAAATAGATACGATTTTAAATTTTTCATATAATATTTTATCATAATAACATGTATGTGAGTTTATATAATAACCAAAATATAGATATATTTTGGTTATTATTATACTATTTAGATAAAATAACAGCTAAATTACTTAGGATGAACTATGAACTGTAAACACTTTGGTATATGTGGGAGTTGTAAAAACTATGAGCTTAGCTATGAAGAACAAGTTGATAAAAAGCAGAGCCATATAAAAGAGCTTTTTAAACCTCTACATGTAGAGCATATAGACACTTTCCTTTCGCCAGATATTCACTATAGAAATAGAGCAGAGTTTAGAGTTTGGCATGATAGTGATACTATTTCATATGCTATGAATGGTGTAGATAAAAAAGATATAGTACTAATCGAGTCGTGTCCAAAAGTTACAAAGAAGATTGCGGATTTAATGATGCCACTAAAAATGGAGATTGAATCGGATGAAATATTAAGAAATAGATTATTTTCTATAGAGTTTTTATCCTCTTCAACAAATATTTTAGTCTCACTGCTTTATCATAAAAAAATAGATCAAAGTTGGGATATACATGCAAAAAAACTTGAAGATAAGTTTGGTATAGCTGTTATTGGTCGGAGTAAAAAAGTTAAAAGAGTTATCTCGGATGATTTTGTATTAGATGAGTTAAAAGTAGGAACAAAATACTATACTTATAAGATTATTGAGGGCGGATTTTCTCAGCCAAATAGCTTTGTAAATGCCCAGATGATAGAGTGGGCAACTTTACATGTAGAGGACTCAAGAGATCTTTTGGAACTTTATTGTGGACATGGAAATTTTACAATACCTTTTGCTAGAAAGTTTAGAAAAGTACTTGCTACTGAAATTTCAAAATCATCAATCAAATCAGCAAAGTTTAGTTGCGATATGAATCGTGTTGAAAATATTGAATTTGTAAGGATGAGTGTAGAAGATCTTACAAGTGCACTTAAAAAAGAGAGAGAGTTTGTGCGCCTAAAAGATATAAATCTTGATGACTATGACTTTTCCCATGTCTTTGTAGACCCTCCAAGAGCAGGTATAGACGAGAAGAGTTTGAATTTTATTGCTCAATTTGATACAATCATATACATATCTTGTAATCCAGATACACTTAGAAGAGATTTAGAGTTTTTAAAAGATAGGTTCAATATAGAAAAATTTGCTATGTTTGACCAATTTCCATATACTGACCATATAGAGTCAGGCGTTATATTAAAAAGGAAGTAGTTATGGAATGCCCAATGCCAACAGTAAATACAAATGATGAAAAAATATTAAAGCAGATTTTTAAAAATTGTGAAAATATTGCTATAATCGGTTTATCTCCGGATGAAACTAAAGCTAGTAATAAAGTAGCAAGATATCTTCAAAATGTAGGCTACAAAATAATACCTGTATATCCAAAAGGAGATATAATACTTGGAGAAAAAGTATATAGAAGTTTAGAAGAGATACAAGAGAGAGTAGATATGGTTGATATGTTTAGAAAAGCTTCATTTGCAGATGAGTTAGTGGAAGTTGCTAAAAGTAGGGGTGATGTAAAATACTTTTGGATTCAACTTGGACTTGTAAATGATGATGCATTTAAAAAAGCGACAGATTACGGCATGATTGCTGTTCAAAACAAATGTACAAAAATAGAACATAATAGGATATTTAACTAATGATAGCACTAAGCGAAATAGTTCAAGCAAAAAGAAAAATAGGTAAAATAGTAAACAAAACACCATTTGTTTATGCTCCAATACTTAGCGAAGAGACACAAACAAAAGTATTTTTAAAAAAAGAGAACCTGCAACTAACAGGTGCATACAAAATTCGTGGTGCTTACAATAAAATTGCATCATTAAATGAAAAGGAGAGGTTAAAGGGGGTAGTAGCAGCAAGTGCAGGTAATCATGCACAAGGTGTAGGTTACAGTGCAAGAGAGTTTGGCATAAAAGCTACAATTATCATGCCTGAAGCTACTCCTCTTTTAAAAGTAACTGGTACCAAAGATTTAGGTGCAGAAGTGATTTTGCATGGTGATAACTATGATGAAGCATATTCATATGCGTTGGACTATGCAAGAGAAAATGACTTGACTTTTATACATCCTTTTGAAGATGAAAAAGTTATTGCAGGACAAGGAACTGTTGCTTTGGAGATGTTAGATGAAGTTAATGATTTAGATTTTATAGTTGTACCAATCGGAGGAGGAGGGCTTATTAGTGGAATTGCAAGTGCTATAAAACAGCTTGATCCTAAAATAAAAATCATAGGTGTAAATGCAAGTGGTGCTAGTGCTATGTATGAATCTTTTAAAGCAAAAAAAGTAATCAACTCAAAAAGTGTTAGAACAATTGCAGATGGTATAGCTGTTAGAGATGTAAGCCAAAATAATCTTGAGCATATTATAGAGTGTGTAGATGAAATCGTGCAAGTAGATGATGAAGAGATTGCAAATGCAATTTTGTTTCTCTTAGAGCGACAAAAGTTAGTTGTAGAGGGTGGTGGTGCTGCTAGTGTAGCTGCAATTATGCATAATAAATTTAAATTTAATAAAAATTCTAAAATTGGTGCAGTCTTGAGTGGTGGAAATATAGATGTTCAAATGCTTTCTGTTATTATAGAAAAAGGTTTAATAAAATCCCATCGAAAAATGAAACTTCTTATTACACTGATAGATAAACCTGGTGCTTTAATGGGTCTTACAGATACTCTAAGACTAGCTAATGCTAACATCATTGAGATAGACTATGATAGAACATCAACAAAGCTTTCATATGGTGATGCTAAAATCACTATTGTTTTAGAAACAAAAGGTAAAGATCATCAAAATAAAGTTATGAAAATGTTAAATAAAAACGGATATGAAGCTCAAATTGAGATTTAGAAATATATGCCTTATAGAATAATGAATTCATTTTCTAAAAGATTTGTAATCAAAATCTTATCTTCAAGGCATTCACCTAAATTTAGTAATTTTTTAATTGCTTCTGCACTCTGTATAGACGCTGCAAATGTAACAGAAAATGCAGGATTTCCAATGCTAGACTCAATTCCAGATGATCCATCTCTATATAAATTTTCTAGTGTAGAGCATGTTGTGAACTGACCATTTAAGCCAGCAATTGCACCATGTATAAAGTCTATACTATTGTCTTTGCAAACTTTAGCTAGCTCTAACTTTGTTTGAGGGTTGTCAAGTGCATCAATAACAATATTGGCATCTTTTATCATATTGAAATCTTCAAAAGGTTTAAATTTATGTATATATGCCTCTACATGTAGAGCAGGGTTTATTGCCTCTATGCCATTTTTGACAACTATCACTTTCTCTTTACCAAGAGCATTAATATTTGAAAAATTTTGTCTGTTTAGGTTATGTTCTTCAAATATATCAAAGTCAAATAGACTCAATTTCCCAACCCCAATACGAGTTAAAATCTCTGCAATATGACCCCCTAAACCACCACAGCCTACGATAGCTACATGTGAATTTAGAAGTTTAAGTTGAGAAGAGGGCGATATAGTGGTTTGATTTCTTTTGTATCTTAGTGGTGTTATGTTCATCTTAAGTGCTATTTGTTCCACTTCTTTATATGACATTTCATATGTATTGCAAATCTTTTTTTCAACTTCATATGGTAAAAAATTCTCAATTGAGTCTTTTTTTATGTTTTCTATAACTTCTTCTAGCATTATAATCCTTTATATGATATCATTAGATTATGATAAAAATTACATTTAATGCATTCTCTTTTTTAAGAGAACACTTGAAAAAACGAAATATTCCTTTTGTTAATCACATAATGGAAATTCCTAAAGATTGTACGGCAAATGAGCTTATAGACAATCTTGGATTTCAAAAGGGCAAAGTTGAGTTTGTTTTTATAAATGGCAAGGTTCTTCCAAAAGATACTAGACTAAAAGATGGCGATAGAGTTGCATTCGTCCCTCCTGGGACTCCTGGCTCATATCGCCTTATGCTTGGAGCAAAAAAGGTAGAGAAGGGGAATTAACCCCCTCCAACCTTAGGAAAGAGGGCAACTATGTCACCATCTTGTAAGACATATTCTTCTTTTTCATGTCTTGAATTTACCATTAAAACACCAAGTGGAAGTCTATGTTCACTAATACCTAGCTCATCTAGTATATCTTGAGCAGTAGTACCACGCTCATAAACTCTTTGCTCTACCTTAAATCTATCGTCTCTATACTGTGCAAACAGTTTTAGCGTAATATTAATGCTTTTACTCATCAGAAGTTCCAGAACTCATCTATCTCTTCATTTGTAAAATCCCAAACTACATCATGAGGAGGGAGTTTTTCATACTTCATAAACTCAGGTATTCTATCATCAGCACTTGAAAGACCAGCTTTAAGATTGAATTCATGCTCTATTTTTAGTATATTTTTACCAAGGTTTGTAACATCATCACCTGATAGATTTATACCAAATCTAGCATTTAACATATCTATAAGTGCAGGTAAACAAGCAGGATCATCAAGAGCAGGGAAGGCTACAAATATACACATACCTGTACTGTCAACTGCTGCTGAAGCAATTTGAAGGTTACGAGCAAGTTCTACTTGACCATCTTTCTTTAAAGGATCAACATATCCACCACTATTTAAAATATTTGTAGCAACAGCATATCCAGCAGTATGATCAGCACCCATTGGAGTTGTAACATATGTTACTCCCTGACCTTTAATAGCTCTAGGCTCATATGCAGGAATTGCTTGGTTTTTAACAACAGGAACTCTTACAAGTCCATAAATCTTACCAAGATTTCCAGTACCACTTCCAAGTATACGACCAATTGGAGTACCGTTTGCTAACTCATCTTTAATAAGTCTGAATGCCTCTTTGCCATCACCATACTCTAAGATTCCTGCATCAACAGCAAGTCCAAGACAAACACCCATTTCAATAGCATCAAGTCCTAAATCATCCATAAGAGCATCTATTTCAGCTATCAAATCTAAATCATTGATACCTAAGTTTGCACCAAAAGCCCAAATCATTTCATACTCAAAACCTGAACTTAGATAGTTTCCTTCTTTGTCATTATAAGTTTGAGAGCATTGTATAACACAACCTGCATGGCAACCGTGAGTTGTACTTCCACCTCTCTCTTTAATATTTTCAGCCATAGTCTCGCCACAAATAGCTTCTGCATTTTCTGAACTACCTGTTCTAAAGTTTCTAGTAGGTAATCCGCCAGCTTCGTTAATAATATTAACCAGTACATTTGTACCAAATGCAGGAAGTCCTTCACCACTAATTGGGTTTTCTTGAAGTGCTTTAGTAAAAACTTTACTAGCAGCTTTAAACTTATCGCTATCTGCATAAGTTACTTCTTTGTAGTTTTCAGCATCTACAGTGATACATTTGATTTTTTTAGAGCCCATAACAGCACCAAGTCCACCACGACCATGACTTCTTAGTTTGCCTTTAGGGTCACGAACAGATATATTTGAAACGAGCATTTTCATCTCACCTGGACGACCAATGGTCATGACAGCTACTTTTTTGTTATATTTTTCTTCCATAGCATCAAGTACAAAGTAGTTGTCTTTGCCAACAAGCTCAGGAACAGCTGTAATCTCCACTTTCTCTTTACTTACATGGACATGATAAAAAGTAGAATCATCTTCAGGAATCCCTTCAATTATCAGTGCTTTTACGCCAAGTTTAGCCATAATACCTGCAATAGTACCACCAACATTACTCTCTTTGATACCACCTGTAAGAGGGCTCTTTGCACCAAGAGAGTTTCTTCCACTGTTTGCTGCACTTGTTCCAGAAAGTAGACCTGGAGCAAAAACCATCTTGTTATTTGGTCCAAGAGGGTGACACTCTGGATCAACTTCAGCCGCAACGATTGTTGAAGTAAGTCCACGACCTCCAAGTCCCATCCAGTCAGCTGGAACATCTTCAATCTTAAAACTCATATCGTTCATATTTACGCGATAAATTTTATCTGCCATACTATCTCCTTATAATTATATATGTACCTACATAATAGCCTATTTTTCATAATTTTAGAAATTATTATCAAAAGAAAAAATATGCTAAATTTGCATATAACTTATTTACACACTTTTATTATTATTTTGAAATTTGGCAGGGTTAATTAACTGTGAAAATTACAGTTTTCAA
>Ga0256840_1001535_pt1 | contig 21547 bp, 21 predicted proteins | sample 355202metaG_FD_185969 | JGI IMG/M metagenome (GOLD analysis project Ga0256840, IMG submission 185969) | Hydrothermal vent microbial communities from Mid Atlantic Ridge, Atlantic Ocean - 355-202 | ecosystem: Environmental > Aquatic > Marine > Hydrothermal vents | place: Atlantic Ocean: Mid...
ATTTTAGCTTTTTTATTTATGCAGTTTACCCAAGAACAAATACAACTATAAAAATTAGCTCAATTATTAATGCAATTACTGATACTTTAATAAAACATAAAATATTAAGTTTTGAAAATAAACATTTAGTTTTCAAAAAAATATCTGATGAAATTATTTTTATACTAGAAAAATACAACTTGAAACCATATACTCAAATTGAAACTTCTTATTTATTATTAACTCTTTCAGAAATGGGTAAATATTACAAACTCAATGAATATAGTTTATTTAAATATTTTCAGCTTAGAGATAAATCTATTCAATTGGATTATTTGTCAATTATTATATTACTTTATTATATAAAAAATATAAAAAGATATAAAAATATAAAAAGATATATTAAAATCCATATTTTAAGACTTTTTGAAAAAAATAAGGGCAATATTAATAAAAATACAGAGACTATTTTACTTTTTTTTGATATAATAAGTTGTCCATTTTTGGAGGATTCATTTAAGATGAAAATATTGAAAAACTATTTCAATATAACCAATAGTAGTCTTCAAAATGAAGTAATAAATGAAGGGAAATATTGGTTTGTAAAATGGCAAAATTTAAATTATAAAAAAGAATTAAATAGTAAAAAAAGTATGGAAGTTTATTCATAATGCTCACAGTCTAAATTTTAGTAAAACATTTTTGTTTTACACACACAAGAGCAAGTAGTTATTAAGAGAAAAATTAGTAACTATAAAAATAGCAGGGACTGGCTATTTCAATAATCATTATAACAAATCATTGAGACTGTGAACTTAGTCTATTTCACCCTTAATTTAGCCTAAATTCTCAACTCATTTTTTACAAATATCTCACTTTTTTACAGATATTTTGTAAAAATAAAAATATCTGTAAAAATAGGCTAAATTAACTCCAGACATCAAGATATAAGCTGCTATCTCTTCTCTTATCTTGGTTAAATCATTCATTTTTATAGCTATGCAGAGTTTCTTAAACAGAGCTATCCCTATGAGATTGAGTAATCTTCTAAAGTTGTAAGTAAACATTATAAGAGCATTCTCCCCTAATACTTTCTTTTTAGTTCTTACAAGGAAGTGATCCCAGCCTAGTGTTCTTTTTATAGTTCCAAATGGGTGTTCTACGATCGAACCTCGCTTTTTGACTATTGCTTTTGCTTCTTGGGTATTCATTTTCTTTGTATAGCTATCTATAATATTTTCATGTTCCCATCTATACATCTGTTTGTTTGGTGTTGCATCTGATAGACAGTTTTTCTTTAGAGGGCAAATTCTGCAGTAGCTACTAGATACTCTGTAGACATCTAGCATTCTTCCATCTCTTTCATACTGTTTTTCTATCTTTTTTAGCTCTTGATCATTTGGACAGATATAACAATCTTTATCATGATTGTAGATAAATTGGTTTTTAGAAAATCTAGCACTCTTTATCTTTTTGGTTTTTGCTGTAGCTCTTGGTGGTACAATAGTTTCTATACCAGCTTCTATGCACTTTTTTAGCTCTTTGGAGCTGTAGTAACCTTTATCTGCTGTTACTATTATATTTGGATTGTTTGTTATCTCTTTAGATTTAGTTGCCATATTGTGAAGTTGGTCTAAGTCGTGACCGCTGGTAGATATATCTGTAGCTACAATAAATTTATAAGTATCATCAACTGCTATTTGAGAGTTATATGCCATAAGGTTATGGGCAGGTTTACTCATAACTGTTGCATCATGATCTGTTTTGTTGTGCTGCTCTTTGCCTAGAGCATCTAGCATATCTAAATCTTCTTGGAACTGCTCTTTTTTTTCGAGAAGTTTATCTATCTCATCTTTTGAGATTTTTAGGTTTGTAGTGTTCTTATCCTCTTTATCTAGTGTTTCAAGAAGTGTCATATAGTTTTTTATATCTTCATCTATTTTAGCTATATCTTTTTTAAGAGTTTTTCTCATAATAAGAGTATTTTTACTGGCATTTGCTCGTAAAAATGCTCCATCTATTGCAACCAAATCACCTGTTATAAGTTTTATGTCTTTAAGAAGCAGGCTAAACTCTTTAAATATAGTTTGCAAAGCTTTAGGGTTGTCTTTGCGAAAGTTGGCGATAGTTTTATATGATGGTCTTAATCCCTGCGTGAGCCACATCATCTCTATGTTTCTATTTATCTCCTGTTCAAGTTTTCTGCTACTTCTTATCTTGTTTAGGTAGCCATAGATATAGATTTTTAAGAGTAACTTTGGATGAAATGCGGGTTGACCATCTTTTATAAGACTTTTTTTAGTTCTTATATTTAGTTTAGAGATATCTAATGTATCTATATATGCTTCTATTGCACGAACTATATTATCTTCATCTACTAGTTCATCTAAACTTGGTGGAAACATGAGTTGCTGTTTACGGTTTAAACCTTGTTTGTATATGCCCATTTTAGCCCTTTATCTGTAGGGATATTATATCCTTTTAGTGGTTTTATTATGGTTAAAATTATGTTTGTTTTAGGGTAAAAGTAGTAGAATATTTTTATATGTGTTGAGGGGTGGGTTCTTTCGCAGTCTCGTAGGAACGAATAATTTACCCTAGCGGCTCAAATATTTCTCAATTCAGTCGTTATCTCGGATGCTGTTGCATCCGAGATAACTGATAGAATATGTGTTTTGACATATGTGATGATCCTATAAAAAAACATCTGCTGTTTGGTTTTTGTACCATCCTACAGCATATTCTGCTTCTAACATCCTATACTCTTTTGATGCTTCTAGTGGGCTTAAGCCACCTGAGCCTTTGACTTTGTTTATAATTTTATCTCCAACTTCATAAACTGCAGCTACAGAAATTCCATATGTGGGAGATAGTAAGCTATAGCAAGTGTTTGCCAATTTTGGTGGTCTTACAATATCTAGTCCTTGCAAAATTCTTGCTATTTGCATTGCAGCAATTTTTGCTTGTGAGTTTGCAGAAAAACCAGATTTTGGCATTTTAGTTGCTATTGAGGCATCGCCTATGACATAGACATCTTTTACTAGTTTTGATTCAAAAGTCATTGGGTTAACAGGACACCAATCACCCTTAGTTAGTTTAGAGTCAAAGGCTAATTTACCAGCTTTTTGAGATGGAATATAGTTCAGCACATCTGCTTTTATTACTTCATCTTCAGTTTGTAAAGTTAAATTTTTAGGATTTACAGAGGAGACAATACCACCAAAATCTGCACTTCTCCAATCTATCATATCTTCATATAGCGCATCCCAACCCTCCATAAATAAAGACTGTTTTGAAAAACCATTTTTTTGGTCTAAAATAATGATTTTTGAATTTGGCTTATGCTTTTTAAAGTAGTGTGCTATTAAAGAGACTCTCTCATATGGTCCAGGAGGACATCTAAAAGGATTTGGTGGGGCAACCATTACAAATGTTCCACCATCTCTCATATCTTCTAATTGTTTTCTTAGAAGAGTTGTTTGTGCTCCTGCTTTATATGCGTGAGGAGCTAGTAGTTCAGAACCTTTTTTATACCCTTTTTCATATTTAAAATCTATTCCAGGAGATACTATGGCTTTTGTATAGGTTATCTCCTCTTCATTTTCTAAAATAACTTTATGATTATCTCCATCAACTCTTTTTACTCTTTTATGTATAATATTTATACCATATTTTTTAGATAGGGTTTTATAGTCATGCTTAATGTAGTTTATATCATTTATACCTGCTATTACAGTATTGCCAAAAGGACATGTGTAATAGTGCTCATTTTGTTCTATTAAAACGACATCAAGTGTAGGATCAAATTTTTTAAGGTATTTTGCAGCCGTAGCTCCACCAAATCCACCTCCAATGACAACCACCCTTTTACTATTTTTTTTACTAGGTTTGGTGCTACTCATAATAGAACTACAAGCACTAAACGATAATGCAGTGGTTCCAAGAATGATTTTATTAAATAATCTTCTATTCATTTTAATCTCCTATCTTTCATTTTTTGAGAAATAGTAGGCAATCTGCTCAATCTCATAATCACTAAAGCCTTTTGCATGTTTTTGCATCATAGTGCCAGTGATATGACCATTTTTAAATCCCATAAGCATTGTTTGGATGGCAACTTTACCCATTCCTGCGATACTTGGCATGATACCAACAGATTTTCCATCTGTACCATGACAAGATACACAAGATAGAGATAACATTTGACCTCTTATTGGATCATAATTTGCTCCAAAAAGAGAGATAGTCCCAGTAAAAACTAAGATCAACAGTAGTTTTTTCATTTGTTTACTCCTTATAAAAGTTAACTTATTCACTTAAAAGTGATAAAGTAGTTACAGTTTAATATAACTGATAAAACTATTCTACTCAATTAATTCTTAAATGATTAGCAATAAGTCACAATTTTGTTATTTTTTTAAAATTTGTATCAATTATTCTCAAATTATGTAATATGGGTCGATAAAAGTTTTTTAGAAACCTTTTTTTATTTTGAAAAATTTTGATGTGAAATTTCTTTAACAGCAATTTTAAAGTAACAAGGGGGTAGAATTGTACTAACTTTTTGTATAAGGCATATAAATTATGGCATTCATATGGGTTGATGGAAAAAAGATTGAAGCAAAAGATGGCTCACTACTAATAGATGTTCTTTTTGCAAACAATATCCATATCCCTCACTTTTGCTACCATCCTGCACTTGGAAAAGATGGAAACTGTAGAATGTGTATGGTTGAAATTGAAGGAAAAAAAAGACCTCAAATAGCTTGCGATACGCCAGTTGTAGATGGGATGAATATAAAAACAAAAGGTGAAAACATTGATAGAGTTAAAAAACAGATTCTAGAGTTAGAGTTAATCAATCACCCAATAGATTGTCCAATATGTGATCAAGCAGGCGAGTGCTCCTTGCAGGATTATTATATGGATGTTGGTTTGTATGATTCTAGGTTAAATACATCTAAAAATAGGGCAATAAAAAGGGTTGATTTAGGTAGTAATGTTGTTTTAGACCAAGAGAGATGTGTATTGTGTACGAGATGTGTAAGATTTACTAAAAATATAACAAAAACCAATGAATTAGGAGTTATACACAGAAGTGACAGATCGGTTATATCTACATTTGATGATAATCCTCTTAAAAATCCCTATGCTATGAATGTTGTTGATTTATGTCCTGTTGGAGCATTAACTAGTAAAGATTTTAGATTTAAAAAGAGAGTTTGGTTTTTAAATAGCTTTGAATCTATTTGCAATAAGTGTTCAAAAGGATGCAATATATATGTAGATCATAGCAAATCAAAATATGAAGAGGATAAAATTTATAGATATAGACCAAGATACAATAAATTTATAAATGGCTACTTTATATGTGATGTTGGTAGGCTTAGCTACAAAGAAGAGAATGAAAATACTAAAGTAAATACACTTTTGAGAGGAAATCTGAGTGAATATGAATATGCAAATTCAAAATTTTTAAGACTTTTAAAAAGATTTTACTCAAAAATTTTGTTTTTAATTTCTCCATCATTAAGTTTAGAGGAGATGTATAGAATTTGTAAACTCACTAAAAAATTTGGTGCAAACATAAGTGGTTTTGATTTGTGTGAATATGATAAAAATTTTGGAGATGACTTTTTGAGGTGCAATGATTTATCTACCAACAGAAGAGCTTTAAAGATTTTAAATATATCCCAAAGTAAAGAGGAGCTAGATAAATATTTGAGTATCGCTTCTTTGGTTGTATTTGTCGGCAGAGAGGATTATGATTTGCTTAAAGGGTTTGGACAAATTGAAAATAGTATTCTTGTGAACCAAGCTATGCCAAGTATGCCAGATTTTTGGGATCTGTTTTTACCCTATAAGACATTCGCTAGCAAAGAGGGGAGCTATATAAATATAGATGGTTATTTGCAGTATGTTGATGCTAAGGTTGGGTATGCTAATGAGGTGAGTAGTTTAAATGAAATTATAGAGAGTTGTTTGCAAGATGGGGTTAGCACATGTAGAGATATTTGGAAAAGTGGTTTAGAAAATTTTTTTGATGAGATATCATTTGATGATATTGTTAAGAATACTCCTAAAATAGAGTTATGATGGTCACGCTATTTGTAGTAATCTTAAATGTAGTAATAGCACTACTATTTTCTTTGGGACAAGCTCCAATACTAGTTTGGATGGAAAGAAGAGTTGCAGGATTTATCCAAGATAGATTGGGTCCAAATAGGTGTCATATTGGTGGCTTTAGATTGGGAGGATTGGTGCAATCCTTTGCGGATATGTTAAAACTTGTATTTAAAGAGGATTTTAGAGCAAAATCTATAAAGGAAAAAAGATTTTTTACATTTGCACCAGTTATAGTTTTTGTTTGCTCTTTTTTAACTTATATGGTCATACCATTTGCTGATGATTTAGTTTTAAAAGATAAAACCTTTATAATGCAAGGTTTGCCAATAGAATCTGGTGTCTTATGGTTTTTGGCATTTGCAGGACTAAGTGTTTATGGAATTATAATAGGTGGCTGGGCAAGTAATAATAAGTACTCTCTTTTGGGTGGACTTAGAGCAGCAGCACAAGTTATAAGTTATGAGGCTGCGATGGGTCTCTCTTTAGTATCTATTTTGATTGTCTATGGCTCAGTACATCTTGGAGATATTGCACGATATCAAGGTGAATTAATTTTTGGATTTATTCCTGCTTGGGGGATTTTTCTTCAGCCTATAGCTGCAATACTATTTATAATCACATCATTTGCTGAAACAAATAGAGCTCCATTTGATATTGCAGAGGGTGAAAGTGAGATTGTTGGAGGGTTTCATACAGAGTATAGTGCTATGAGATTTGGACTCTTTTTTGTTGGTGAGTATATAGCAATGAGTGCAGCAAGTGCATTGATAGTAACACTATTTTTTGGTGGATATCAGATTCCATGGTTAAATACTGATACACTAAAAGAAAATTTAGAACTTGTTTTGATCTTTTTGATTCTGTTTTTAGTTTTTATAAGCTTAATCTTTATTGGTTGGATTAAAAAAAATAACAGATGGATTAAGCAAGATGATATAAGAAATAAAGAGTCGAAATGGTTAATTAGAATTATACTTTTTATCAATATTCTATCTATTGTAGTAGTTGCCTATTTCGAATTGATTGGTTTTAGTAATGATAGCAGAAGTATATTTGTGGCTTTTTTGCAGGTAATGACTTTTGCAATTAAGCTTATGATTATGAATTTTATATTTATATGGGTTAGGTGGACCCTGCCAAGGTTTAGGTATGATAAGCTTCAAGAGCTTGGATGGAAGGTATTACTTCCTGTTGCTTTAGCAAATATTTTTTTAACTGCTACCTTTGTAGTGGTTTTAGGGGTATAACATATGGGTATAAAAATTGTTCCAAGGAGTGGGGATAGTTTTAGAGAGAAGCTATATCTACCAGCAGTATTTAGTGGAATGAGAGTTACCTTTTCTCATTTTATAAAAAATTTAAAAGATACATCAAATATAAAAACTATGCAATATCCAGAAGAAAAGCCAAAAGACATAACAACAAGATATAGAGGATTGCATAGATTAACAAAGCGAGATGATGGAAGTATTAGGTGTGTGGCTTGCTATATGTGTGCTACAGCGTGTCCATCAGAGTGCATTTTTATAGAAGCTACTTCAAGGGAAGATGGAATTGATGAGAAAATGCCTTTGAAGTTCAATATAGACTTGCTTGAGTGTGTATTTTGTGGGGGTTGTGTTGAGGCTTGTCCATGTGATGCAATTAGAATGGATACTGGAATTTTTAGCTTTGTTAAATTTAAGAGAGAGGATTTTATTATAGATAGAGATACTTTGCTCTCTAATAAGCCTATGAAGGAAGATAAATGATCGATATTATTTTTATAATGTTATCATTTTTAGCAATAGCAGGAGGCGTAGGGATGATTTTATTTGCTCAGCCTGTTCATAGTGCACTTAGTCTTATAGTGTGTATTGTAGCACTTTCTGGTATTTATGCACTTTTGAGTGCTTCTTTTATGTTTATGGTACAAATAATATTGTATGCCGGAGCAATTATAGCATTGCTGCTTTTTATAATAATGTTTTTAAATGTCAAAGATGAAGCTCTGCCAGATGAGCCAAATAAAAATACAACAATATTTTTTGGAGCAATACTCTTAATTCCTTTTAATTTTTTGATTTTGAAAGCATTTTACACTCTACCAATAAAACAAATGGATATACTTGACTCTGATTTTGGTGGAATAAAACTTTTTGGTCATGAGCTGTTTCGAAAATGGTTGGTTCCTTTTGAGCTAATTTCTATTCTTCTGTTGTGTGCGCTTATTGGTGCTGTTGTTTATGCAAGGAAGGATAAAAAAAATGGCTAATATGTTGATATCATACATTACTTTAGCCATGATACTCTTTTCCATAGGTTTTTTGGGAGTTATAAGCAGAAAAAATATTTTTATTGTATATATGTCAATTGAGCTTATGTTAAATGCTGTCAATCTTATCTTTATCTCTTTGGGTAGATACTATGAAAGTATGACACCGCAAGTCATATCAATGTTGATAATTGCAATCGCTGCTGCTGAAGCTGCTGTTTTTTTATCTATGATAGTAGTTCTTTATAGAAAGAGAAAGACATTAAATGCAGATAAATTTACCATTTTATCTCAGAAGGATGCACTATGACAAGTTTTTTAGTTGCATTAATTGTTCTACTTCCTCTTTTGAGTGCTATATTTTTGGGATTATTATATCTTTATTGTATAAAAATTAAGAAAGTTCCTAATTGGTTATTTGATACTTTTGGATTAAGTGCTCCTTTTTTAAGCTTTTTAATAACGCTCTATTTTTTACCTAAAATGATAGATGATAGTGAAAAAGTATTTTTCTATACGGCTTATAAATGGCTTAGCATTTATGGATATGATATAAATATGGGTTTTATGCTAGATAGACTCTCTTTATTTATGGCAATGTTCATAACTTTTGTTGGCTGGCTTATACATATATATGCAAGTGGATATATGAGAAGTGATAGTGGATATGGTAAATTTTTCTTCTACTTTAACCTTTTTTTAGCCTCTATGTTGCTTTTGGTTTTGGCAGATAGTCCTTTGATTATGTTTATAGGCTGGGAGGGAGTTGGGGTATGTTCTTACTTTTTGATTAGCTACTACTATAAAGATGCTCAAAATGTAAAAGCAGGAAATAAAGCTTTTATAGTTAATCGTGTTGGTGATTTTGGATTTGTTGTAGCATTGATTACCCTTTTTTATTATGCAGGAGCAAATGGATTTGACTATAAAAATTTGGCTATTGGGGTGCAAGGATTGCCAATAGAAGTTTTGACCTTTATTGGTATGTCTCTTTTTATTGGAGCTATTGGTAAATCTGCTCAAATTCCACTTCATGTGTGGTTGCCAGATGCCATGGCTGGTCCAACTCCAGTTTCAGCTTTAATTCATGCCGCAACTATGGTAACAGCTGGTGTTTATATGGTTGTAAGATTTTCATTTTTATATGATTTGATTCCAAGTGTTGGCGTGTTTATTTCATATATTGGAGCATTTTCGGCACTTTTTGCAGCACTAATTGCTACAAAACAGACAGATATTAAAAAGATTTTGGCATATTCAACAATGAGTCAATTAGGATATATGTTTATGGCAGTTGGTTTGGGTAGTTATAGTGTTGGAATTTTTCATGTCTTTACTCACGCCTTTTTTAAGGCCCTTTTATTTATGGGAGCAGGTGCGATAATAGTAGCACTAAATCATGAACAAAATATTTTTAAGATGGGTGGATTGAAAAAAAGATTACCACTAGTTTGTTTTACAATGCTCATAGCTACATTAGCAATTTCTGGCATACCGCCATTTGCTGGTTTTTTTAGTAAAGATGAAATTTTATTGAGTGCATTTGCAAATCAGAAGTATGTCATATGGCTACTAGGACTCATAACGGCTTTTTTTACCTCTTATTATATGTTTAGACTATTTTTCATAGTTTTTTTTGCAAAAAATTGTAAATATTTTACAAAGTTGCAAACTCTATCAAGAAGTATGAAAATTCCTCTGATTGTTTTAGCTTTTGGTTCGTTATTTTCTGGTTTTATAGGGATACCAAAAGTTTTGGGTGGTTCTAATTTTATAGGAAATTTTTTGAATGATTGGAATTTGCATGTTGGGGGAGTATCTCACACTTTAGAATTAGGACTTATGGGATTAAATATCTTAATCGCATTAGTTGGTATAGCAGTGGCATATAAGAAATTTTTTCAATATGACTTAACTCTTAATCCAGAACTCAAAGGTGTAATTTGGCATAAATTTTATGTAGATGAGATTTATGAAAGGATTTTTATAAGAGGTATAAAAAAACTTAGTATATTTTTTACGATCAATATAGATAAAAACATAATAGACAGATTAGTTATGAGTAGCTCTTTAGGATTTATTAAAATGGGCTGGGTCGTTTCAAAAATGCAAAGTGCGGTTACTAGATATTATGCTATATTTATGATGATTGGTGTGAGTATAATTTCGATATATTTGTTGATTGTTTTAGGATATATATTATGAATGTTGGTATTTTATCTATAATCATCTTTTTACCAGTGCTAGTTGCTTTTAGCTTGCTTCTTTTGCCTGTTGGTGCCAAAGGTAGTAGAAATGCTGCATTTTTTACATCTTTGGTTATCTTTGTACTTGCATTTATAATTTATGAAAAGTTTGAATTAATGGGATTTATGCAGTTTAAAGAACACTATAATTGGATAACTAGTTATGGAATTAGTTACAGCTTGGGTATTGATGGCTTTTCTCTTATAATTTTGATGTTAATTGCAACTTTGATTCCAAGTGCATATCTTTGGTTATGGGAGGGAAGAACCAAAGGTTATTGGGTTAGTATGTTGCTTATTCAGGCTGGAATTTCTGGAACTCTATTTTCTCAAGATTTGATTTTGTTTTATTTCTTTTGGGAAACAATGCTTCTGCCAGTTTTTATAATTATAGGTATGTATGGAACAGGCAATAGAATTTTTTCAACTATTAAGGTAACTGTATATACTATTGTGGGTTCACTCTTTATGCTTATTTCCATACTCTACATGGGAGTAGCTCATTTTAATGAGTTTGGAGTTTGGAGCTTTTCACTGCAAGATTTAGTTAGTATAACAGATCTTAGTAGGGTTGAGAAAATTTGGTTATTTTTTGGTTTTATGTTAGCATTTGCCATAAAGATTCCTCTTTTCCCATTTCATTCATGGCTTCTTCAAACATACTCTAATTCTCCAACAGGCGGAGTTTTTTTACTATCTGCAATTATGGCGAAATTGGGTGTGTATGGGATTGTTAGATTTATTATGCCACTCTTTCCTGAACTCTATAAGGAGTTTGCACCATATTTTGTTTGGATAGGGATATTTGGTTTAATATATTTTGGTATAGCAGCTATTATGCAGGTAAATATTAAGAAAATGTTTGCTTACTCTTCGGCTTCTCATTTAGGATTTATAGTTGCAGGAATTTTTTCACTTAATGTATATGGTATGACGGGTGCAGCTTATTTGATAATAGCTCATGCAATGGCAACAGGAGGTCTTTTTTTGTTGGTTGGCAAGATTGAGTATGATTTAGGAATAAAATCAATTTCTGCACTAGGAGGGATTGCATCAAAAGCTCCAATATTTACAGTATATTTTGCAATAATGCTTCTATGTATAGTGGGGCTTCCTGGAACCAATGGTTTTGTTAGTGAATTCTTGATAATCTTGGGTATATTTGGTTTTGAACATAGTGCTGGAATTGTTTCAGCACTTAGCATTTTGGTTGCCGCAAGTTTTATGTTTTGGATGTTTCAAAGAGCAATTTTACAAGAAAACAGTAATAAAACATCTAAAATAAAAGATATTAATAAAAAAGAGATTTTGGGTATGTTTCCTTTAGCTTTTTTAATTATTGCTATGGGGGTTTATCCAGACTGGTTTTTCCATAAAATTGATCCTACAATACAGCATTACTTAAAAGATATTTTAAGTTTAAGGATAGATGGATGAAACTACCTGATATAATCTATATTTTACCTTTGATCTTTGTAGTAACAGGCGCAGTTAGTCTTATGCTTTTGAGTACCTTTAAAAGCATTACAATTAGAAGAGGGATATATTTTACACTTCTCTTTTTAGTTTTAGCATTTGTATCAAATTTGATAAATATGAATAGTTTTGATGAAGCTTACTCTGTATATCCTTTTGCTGATCTATTTAATAAAATGATAGTCATAGATACTTTCTCAGACTATTTCACAGTTTTTTTACTTTTGGGTGGAATTTTAACAATGCTAATAGGATTACACTATTTTGAAAATCATAAAAATTTTAGTGTGGAGTTTTTTTCACTATTTTTATTTTCACTCTTTGGTATGATTCTTCTTGTCCACTCAAATGAGTTAGTAACTGCATATATAGCACTTGAGATTGCATCTATCTCAATGTATATTCTTATAGGATTTGAAAAAGTTAAAAATAAGAGGATAGAGGCAAGTTACAAGTACTTGGTTCTAGGTTCACTAGCGGGAGTATTTTTTATATTTGGTGCATCACTTATCTATGCAAGTACTCAAACTACCGTTATAGGTGAAGTTGGTGGCTTTATATCTAAAAATATCAATATGGATGCATCTCTCTTTTTTATTGGTGGAACGATGATTTTGATCACCTTTTTATTTAAAATAGCAGCTTTTCCATTTCAAAACTGGGCAATAGATGTTTATGATGGAGCCTCTCTTCCTGTTACTGCATATATGGCTGCAACCTTTAAAATGGCAATTTTTGGTTTTATGCTTAGGCTTGTGCTTATTGATTTTGGTTCTATAAGGGATGAGTGGTATGGAATTTTGGTATATGTAATCATTTTAACTCTTGTTTATGGTAGTTTTTTAGCCATAATTCAGAGATCTTTAAAAAGAATGTTAGCTGCTTCTAGCATGGTTCATACAGGATATATGCTAATAGCATTTGTTTCTGTTAGTGCATTAGGAGAGAGTGCGGCAAGTTCAATTATTTTTTATTTAGTAGCATATTTTTTATCTTCTATTGGTGCTTTTGGATTGATCTCGTACATCTCTAGTGATGATAAATTGAGAATAACCTATGATGATTTTAGAGGTTTTGCTCATATTAGACCTTATATGGCTGCTATGCTTAGTATTTTTATGCTATCTTTGGCTGGAATACCTTCTACCATCGGGTTTATAGGAAAATTTTATATATTTACAGGAGCTATAGAATCGGGTCACGCAATTTTAGCAATATTTGCAATTTTAGCAACTTTTGTTTCAGTTTATTATTACTTTAAACTCATTGCGGTAATGTACTTTTTCCCAAGCGCACAGATGAAAGGTGAAATTCCACCATTAAAAGGTGTAGCCCCAATCGTTATAGCGTTTATTGCTGTTGCCATAATTTGGGGAGGAATTGGAAATACATTTGTAGCATATTTTCCAGGTGTTGATTTCCTAATCAATACTGCAAAAGAAGCGTATGAATCACTATTTATAAATTGTTATTTGGTTCAATGTTTATGAGCTTATGCAGCATGCAAATAGATCACTTAACCTCTTTTTGTCGAGTATTTGTACACCTTTTGTATCATATGATATAATTTTCTCATTTTGAAGCTTTTTTAAGTTTCTTGAAAAGGTTTCTGGTGCCATATTTAGTATTGCTGCAATTTTATATTTTTTGAGTTTTGAAAAAATTTCTGGATTTTCAAAGATTAATTCAGCCAATTTTTGCATAGATGTTTTTTGCATATTTGAGTTCATGAGCTTTTTTACTTTAGTGATTAGTTGCATGATGATTCCCAAAGAGATTTTAGGATCGCTTAGAAAATCTTTTTCAAACTCTTCAAATGGGACAATTAAAATACTACATTCAGTTTCACACTCTGCTGTAACTTGGTGAGGAGTTTTTTGAAGAGTTGCAGCTTCTCCAATAAGGGCTTGGTAGTAGTAGTATGTCAGTATATTTATATTGTTGTTTTTATCATACCTATAAAGTTTAACTAGACCATCAATTAAGAAAAATAAATTTTTTGGCTCATCGCCCTCATAAAATAAAATATTAGACGGTTTAAAGGTTTTAATGGTACTTATTTTGCATAGTTTTTCTAATTGAGCATTATTAAGTGATCCAAAAAGACATATATCTTTTAGTTTTGATTTCATCTACTATCCTTCAAAAGTGACAAAAACTCACCTTTGAATTTTTCAATATAGCTAGTGGCAATATAAGCAACAGAGGGTGCAAATACACAGATAGTTTTCCCATTTAGTACTTCACACATATCTAAAATTGTATCCAAATCCTCCTTTGTGCCATTTTTGGATAGAATTTTATCTAGTAGTTTATCTATCCATCCGCATCCCTCTCTACAAGGAGTACACTGTCCACAACTCTCATGATGATAAAACTCAACAAGATTTTTCATAACTTCAGGAATAGATGTCTCTTCATCTATAATTATCATTCCTCCAGTTCCTAAACTAGAGCCGTGAGATTTTAATGATTCATAATCAAGCGTAATATCTTCAATTTCATCAGCTCTTAAAATGTGACAGGATGAGCCTCCCGGAATTACAGCTTTTAATTTTTTATTGTTTTTGATTCCACCGCCAAGTTTTTCTATAACATCTTTCATCTTTAAACCATATGGTAGCTCATAAATTCCAGGATTATTTATATGCCCACTCAATCCAAAAAGCATAGTTCCAGGTGACTTTTTTGTTCCATACTTTCTATAAGCTTCAAATCCATTGTTAATTATATATGGAACGCTAGCTATAGTTTCAACATTGTTAACAATAGTAGGGCAACCAAAAAACCACTCAGGTTCTTTTTGCTGAGGTTTTAATCTAGGATGACCTCTCTTTCCTTCTAAAGACTCAAGAAGAGCACTTTTTTCACCACAAATATACGCTCCAGCCCCTCTATGAAGCGTCAACTCTAATCTATATCCAAACCCACCAACACTCTCTCCTAGGAAACCAGCTTCATAAGCCTCCTCTATAGCCTCATTAAGCCTCTTTGCCCAAAAAGCATACTCTCCTCTGATATAAATATAGGCATTGTTTGCGCCGATTGCGTATGCTGAGTTGATTATGCCTTCGATAAGTAGATGGGGATCAAATTCCATAATTTGTCTATCTTTAAAGGTGCCAGGTTCACTCTCATCCGCATTTACTACTAAGTAGGTAGGTTTTGAATTATCATTTACTTTATGTATGAGTTTCCATTTCTCACCCGTTAATGCACCTCCGCCGCCTTTGCCTCTGAGTCCACTCTCTTGTATCTCTTGTATGACTTTATCAGGTTTCATTGAAAAGAGTTTTTTTAGGGTTGTATATCTTCCATGTTTTAGTGCAACATTTAGTTTATGTGAGTTTTTTATAGAAAAATTTTTACTAACTATATTGACTATCATAATAGTTCATCCAGTAATTTGTCCAGCTTTTCTACGGTTAGATTTTCTATATACTCCTCATTTAGCTGAATAACAGGAGCAGTTCCACATGATCCTAGGCACTCAACTTCACTAAGAGTAAATTTCATATCTTTTGTAGTCTCTCCAAATTTGACTCCAACTCTTTTTTCTATATGCTCTTTTATTTTATTACTACCACATAATTTGCAAGAGAGAGTTTTACACATCTGTATATGATATTTGCCAATTGGCTTTAAATTAAACATTGAGTAGAATGAAGCTATACTTAAAATTTGCATTGGTGTTGTCCCAAGCTTAGATGCAATGTACCTAATGGCATCTTTACTTATCCACCCGTTCTGCTCTTTTACCATCCACAGCAGAGGTAGTGAAAGAGAGGATTTATCTGGATATCTTTTTAAAAGTTTTTGAAACTTTTCTTCATTTGCTTCATTAAGCTTAAAACTGCTCATCTATCTAATTCTCCAGCAATTATATTTAAACTACCCAAAACTAGGATTGAATCAGCAACCATTTCTCCTTCTAACATTTCAGGAAGTGCTGCCATAGCAAAAAAGCAGGGTGGTCTAACTTTAACTTTATATGGTGTTCCGCTACCATCACTTACTATAAAAAACCCTAGTTCACCATTAGCACCCTCGATAGCACTATATTCTTCAGATGGTGAAACTTTTATGCCATCAATTATGAGCTTAAAGTGATTCATAACACCCTCTATAGAGTTATATACTAGATTCTTCTTAGGTAGTGCAACTTTGTGATCCTCTACCATAATTTCACCCTCAGGTAAAATTTTCATAGACTGATTTATTATGTTTATACTTTGGTTAATCTCTTCAAATCTTACCATCATTCTATCATAGATATCACCAACACTTCCCACAACAGTATCAAAATCTAGTTCGCTATATATATAGTATGGGTTGGTTTTTCTTAGGTCATAAGCAACACCGCTTGCTCTTAAGTTTGGACCGCTAAAGCCCAAGTTTATGGCTTTTTCTTTACTTATGACTCCTATGTTTTGTGTTCTTTCGTGAAAAATTCTATTTTTTTCAATTAGCTTAAGTGTGTCACTTGCCCCCTTTTTTATCTCATCTATACATATTTTTAAGTCATTTTCAAACCCATTATAAAAATCATTTGTGACTCCCCCAATTCTCATATATGAGTTAGTCAATCTAGCACCAGTTAATTTTGATAAAAGTTCATAAACTTTTTCTCTAGGATTAAATAGATACCAGTAGTTAGTTAATGCACCCATATCTACCAAATTTGCTGCTAAGCAAACTAAATGATCTATAATTCTAGATAACTCTCCAATAATGACTCTAATAAATTGAGCTCTTATTGGTATTTTTATATTTAACATTTGCTCAACGCTATGGGCAAAGGCTATGTTATTTAAGATCGCTGAACAGTAGTTTAATCTATCTGTATAGGGTATGATTTGATTATAGGTATGATCTTCACAGCTCTTTTCAAATCCCCTGTGCAGGTAGCCTATCTCACTTACAGCACTAACAATACTTTCTCCATCTAATGCTACAAATGTTCTAATAGTTCCATGACTAGCTGGATGAGCTGGACCTAGATTTAAAAACATAAGTTCATCATGATTCAAATAACCATTTTTTTCCAATTTAGGGATCATTTCATCCATTAAATCGTCGGTAGAAAAGCAAGTTTGTCTTTTAGTTTTTGGATAGTCCTTTCTTAGAGGGTGACCTTCAAAGTCTTTATGATTTAGCACTCTTTTTAAATTAGGATGTTTAAAAAATTTTATGCCATATTGATCAAATACTTCTCTCTCTAGCCAATTTGCTGAATCAAAAAGGTCGCATATAGTTTCTACTTTTAAAACATCATTGTTTAAAAATGATTTGAGAACTATGTGATTTTTAAAATTTTTATCTCTTAATATATAAATAAGAGCAAATCTTGAGGGAGTTTTTTTGCAGTATGTTAAGTAGTCAATAACCGTTAAGTCAACTAAAAAATGAAACCCACTCTCTTTTAAATTTTTTATTGTCTCTTTTATTTTATGTTGTTCTATTAAAAAAGCACCATTTTCATCTTTTTGGAGTTGTTTTAAGATGCTACTCATCTAAAATACCCTTAAAGTTATGATCTACTCTATCTTTTATGATACTTTCACCTTTTGCTTGTAGTTTTTGAATCTCCAAAAGAGCATCCAAAAAGGCTTCAGGGCGAGGAGGGCAACCTGCAACATAAACATCAACTGGTATAATAGAGTCAATCCCTTGTACTGTAGTATAATTATCATAAAAACCACCACTACATGCACATGCTCCAACAGATATAACCCACTTTGGTTCACTCATTTGATCATAAATTCTTTTAAGTACGGGTGCCTGTTTATAGCTTATTGTACCAGCTACTATCATTAGGTCTGCTTGTCTAGGGGAAAATCTTACAACTTCAGCTCCAAATCTTGATATATCATATCTACTTGAAGCTACACTCATAAACTCAATTGCACAGCAGGCTGTTCCAAAAATATATGGCCACATCGAGGATTCTCTTGCCCAAGAAATTGCACTATCTAGTTTTGTTGTTATTACGCTATCTTTAAAAACAGCTTCAGCCCCTACTGCCATTTTAATGCTCCTATGCGATATATGTATAACAAGCCAGCTATAAGAAGCCCCATAAAGGCAAACATTTCAAAAAGTCCAAAAAATCCTAACTCTCTAACATTTACAGCCCAAGGAAACATAAAAATGATTTCGACATCAAATATAACAAATAGTATAGCAACCAAGTAAAATTTAACACTAAACCTACCATTACTACTACCTATAGGATTTGTTATGCCACTCTCATACGGCATATTTTTAGCTTTTAAATTTTTTTCACTAGGTCCAAGTTTTTTAGACATTATAAACAGTGTAGGTATGATTAAAACTAAAACTGAAACAATACTAAAAGCTAAAGTTAACTCAAGTGACACTATATAAAATCCTTGTTAGTATAATTCGGAATAATTTTGATTCAATATGTTACCTTATAAACCTTGAAATCAAAGTAAATAATTTATGGTACTTCTAAAAACCATAAAATTTTAAACCCAAATTATGCAATAAGATTTGCTAAAGTAGCACTTATCACCTAGTTTAGTGAATCTTATTGCATAATTTGGGTTAAAGGCACTATTTATCAAATAAACTTCTAAGAGAATTTTAAATATAATTCTACTCGATAATTTTTTTTATTTAGGGGAGTTTCAAAAAAGTGAGAAGGTTATTTTTTTTAATTTTAATTTCAATGAATCTGTTTGCAAATAGTGTAGTTGATATATACAGAAATATTGGTATAAATGCTGTTGAAAGTTTTTTAGATAAACAGCTGCAAAGTAAAGAGTATTGGAAAGAGTACCTAAAAGATTATAATGTTACATATGGTTATTATGAAGATTTAGACACTCTGATGATAGCAAATAAAGCAAAAAAAGAGCTTTTAGTTTTTGATGTTAACAAAAATGGATTAGATAGAGTAGATGATTATAAAAATGTAATTGTTGGAGCCAATGGGGATAAACAAAAAGAGGGGGATTTAAAAACTCCAATAGGGGTTTATGAGATTACAAAAAGATTTTTTCCTGAAGATCAATTTTATGGACCATTGGCATTTGTACTATCCTATCCAAATACTTTTGATAGAGTAAGAGGAAAGGATGGATATGGAATTTGGATACATGGCTCACCACTTGATGGAAGTCCTAGGGATTCTATGAGTAAAGGGTGTATAGTTTTAGATAATTCAAGAATTAAAAAACTGGATAAATTTATAAAGCCTAGAAAAAGTGTCATTTTAGTGAGTGAATCTGTAACTCCATTGGCAAATAAAGATGAAGTAAGTTTGATTTTGGCTGAGCTTTTTAGATGGAGAGCAGCTTGGAGAGATAATAAAATTGAAAAGTATCTTGATTTTTATGCAAAGAATTTTAAAAGGTTTGATAAGATGACAAAGCAAAACTTTTCTAAAATGAAGAGAAGAATTTTTGCTAGAGGTGAAGATAAATTGATAATTTTTAAAAACATAAATATATCACCATATCCAAATGAGATCAAGAAAAAGTTATATAAAATTGGATTTTATGAGATTTACAAGACAAAAAGTTATCAGTTTAGAGGTAATAAAGAGTTATATGTAGAATTAAAAGATGATAGTTTTTCAATATTGTCTGAAAAATAGGAGGATAGTAAAGTGCTAGATAAAGAGATGGTAAAAAAGGAGTTAGATAAGTTAATTGAGATAAGAGAAGAGTTTTTAGATTATTTAGATAAATCTATCCCAAAAAAATCAAATAATATAGAATTTGATTTTGAAAATAGTCCAAAATTAGATCCAAAAGATGTATATGAACACTTTTTTAAACTTGATTACCAAGCAAGGAAGTTGAGAGGTTTCTTAGTTAAAGAGTTGGGATTAAAAGCAAAATAGGTACTAGATGGCTGTTATAAAAATTTCTAAGCAGAATTATTTTCATAATTTGAGTTATTTAAGTAAAAAAGCTGGCTCAAGAGATAAACTAATGGTTGTTTTAAAGGATAATGCCTATGGGCATGGGCTAGAACTAATGGCAAATTTAGCTCAAGAGTTTGGAATAACAAAATGTGCTGTTAAAAACTTAAAAGAGGCTCTTAAGGTATGCTCCTTTTTTGAGGAAACATTAATCTTAGCAGATCATCCACCAAACACTTTACAAAACAGTAAAATCTCTTTTGCAGTTCACTCTCTTGATGGTTTAAAAAGATTTCCAAAAGGTAGCTTGATTCATCTAAATATAGATTCAGGGATGCATAGAAATGGTATAAATTTTTATGAGATAGAGGAAGCATTTGAGACTATTTCCATAAATGAGTTAAAACTAAGAGGAGTATTTACTCACTTTAGAAGTGCAGATGAACTTAGCTGTGAGCAGTTTTGGCAGGAAGAAAATTTTTTTGAGGCTTTGAAAATTGTAAATAAACTTTTAAAGAAATATGAACTACCAAAACCTAAAATTCACTCTTGTAACTCTGCTGCGCTTCTTAGAAGGCAAACTCCAATAGTAGATGATTTTGCTAGATGTGGAATAGCAACATATGGATATACTCATTTAGATAAAATATTTAGTCAATTTAACTTAAAGCCTGTAATGTCACTTTGGGCTCATAAATTAAGTTCAAGAACCCTCGAAAAGTTTGATAGGGTTGGTTATGGCGGTATGTATGAAATCAAAAATCGAGCAATAGTTTCAACATATGATATTGGATATGGTGATGGTTTTTTTAGACATGATGGCAGAAGTGAACTTATACTAGAAGGAGGAGAGGTTTTAGGTAGAGTTTCTATGGATAGTCTTAGTATGTTGGCAGAGGAAGAGGAGGTTTGTCTTTTTAAAGATGCTTCATATTTAGCAAAAAAATTTAACACAATTACATATGATGTTTTAACAAAATTGATGCCAGATATAAGAAGAGAGGTTACATAGCAAGGTCAGTTATAACTGTTTTAAAAATGACTCCATCTATAAAATCTTTAATAGCTAAACTCATCTCTTTTTCTTCATCTATGATTAAGAGTATCTTACTATCAAAAAGATACTCATCAGCAATTTTTTGAATAGATGATGCAATATCTTGTTCAACCAAAATGTATTTTACACCTAATGCATTTGCTAAACAGGCATCAATAGCGTTTTCAACTTTAGTTGCAAAAAAACTGACATCATTTTCACTTATATATTTTAGCACTTCTTTATTATAAAAATCAAATAATATTATACTCTCTTCTTCAACTTCTAAATTATCTTTTATTTTTTCAATTTTAATGAATGTTTTGTATGGTATTAGCTCATGTCCAATTATTATCATTTTCCCAACTCTGCACACTCTTTTGAACAGTAAAACTTTCCATCTTTTATGATCGCATCATCTTCTAAAATAAAAGTTTGACACTTGTGACACTCTAGCATAATCTCCTCTTTTTCATTACTTTTTCTTTTTTGTCTATTTTTAGAACTGCTTTTTATACTCTTTTTTTTAAAGAAAA
>Ga0256840_1001536_pt1 | contig 21546 bp, 18 predicted proteins | sample 355202metaG_FD_185969 | JGI IMG/M metagenome (GOLD analysis project Ga0256840, IMG submission 185969) | Hydrothermal vent microbial communities from Mid Atlantic Ridge, Atlantic Ocean - 355-202 | ecosystem: Environmental > Aquatic > Marine > Hydrothermal vents | place: Atlantic Ocean: Mid...
TTAAAATCTTAAAATTCACAAAATGAAACACATAAATATATTAAAAAATCAGAGTTACAATAACGATAAAGTAGCTATTTCGGTACTTTTTGAAACCGAAACTACGAAAGAGATTAGAATACTTTTTAAAGAAGGTCAAGTAATGAAAAAACACCAAACTCCATTTCCGATTACCGTAGAAATTGTTAAAGGAGAACTAGATTTTGGCGTTAATGACGAAATACATCATTTAATAAAAGGAGCTCTTGTTGCCTTAGATGGCGGAGTTCCTCATGATTTAAAAGCAAAAACAGATTGTATTGTACGTTTAACTTTAAGTAAATTAGATACAGTAACACGAGTTAAAAATGTGGTAAACTTATCTCAATAAATTTATGTAAAGTTGTGACTTAAAATTAATCTAAATACGAAGAATAAATTCCTTATTTTTGCTCTATGGTAAAAGAGATTCAAATTAGAATTAATCTGCATGAAGAAGGTAAAGAAGATATTTTAAGAAACAAAGCAGCTTATTTTCTAGATATTTCTAAAAAAGATATAACTGCTATTAAAGTTTTGCGGAAATCAATTGATGCTCGTAAAATAGAAATAAAATTTAATTATAAAATAGCAGTTTATATTAAGGAATCTATTCCAGAAAAAACGAGTTATATTTTTGATTATAAAGATGTTTCTAAATCAAAACCTATTCATATTATAGGCTTTGGCCCTGCTGGAATGTATGCAGCATTGCGTTGTATAGAGCTTGGATACAAACCAATTGTATTAGAACGTGGCAAAAAAGTACAAGAGCGTAGACGTGATTTAAAAGCAATAAATCAAGATCATTTTGTCGATAGTGATTCCAATTATTGTTTTGGAGAAGGAGGAGCAGGAACCTATTCTGACGGAAAGCTATACACACGAAGTTTAAAGCGAGGTAATGTGCGTCGTATTTTTGAAAACTTAGTATATCACGGTGCTACAGAACAAATATTAATAGATGCGCATCCACATATTGGAACCAATAAATTACCAAAAGTAGTCCAAAATATCAGGGAAACTATTCTAAAATTTGGAGGAAAAATTCATTTTGAAAGTAGAGTAACCGATTTTGTAATAAGAAACAATAAAATACAGGCAATTCAGCTAAAAGATGGTTCAGAATTAACTGCAAATGCTGTTGTATTAGCAACAGGACATTCTGCAAGAGACATCTACGAATTATTACATCAAAAAAATATTGCTCTAAAAGCAAAGTCTTTTGCAATGGGAGTTCGTGTAGAACATCCACAGCAAATTATAGACTCTATACAATACCATTGCTCAGGAGAGCGAAGTAAATTATTACCTGCCGCATCTTATAGTTTGGTACAACAAGTTAGCGGACGAGGTGTGTATTCTTTTTGTATGTGTCCAGGAGGATTTATTGTTCCTGCTGCAACTGCAAATAACGAAATTGTGGTAAATGGTATGTCGCCATCTAAACGGAATAATTTATTTGCAAATTCTGGTATTGTTGTTGAAATAAATGCAGAACAAGATTTTAAAAAATACGAGCAATATGGTGTTTTAAAAGGATTGCAGTTTCAAAAAGATTTAGAAAAATTGGCTTGGCAAGCAGGAGGAAAAACACAAACAGCTCCAGCACAACGATTAACCGACTTTGTTGAAGGACGACTTTCTAACGATTTGAATACTACATCGTACCAGCCAGGAATAAAATCGGTTCCGTTACATTCTTTATTGCCAAAAATTATTGGTGGTAGATTACGTAAAGGTTTAAAAGCATTCGGACAAAAAATGCATGGTTTTTATACCGAAGAAGCTAACGTTATTGGCGTAGAATCTCGTACCTCATCACCAGTTAATATTCCAAGAAAAGAAAATTTAGAACATCCAGAAATTAAAGGTCTTTTTCCTTGTGGAGAAGGTGGTGGTTATGCTGGTGGAATTATTTCTGCTGCTATGGATGGCGAACGCTGTGCCGAAGCAGCTACTAAATTATGGTTATAATTTTTTAAAGAAAAAATAGTTCTAGGAGAAATTTTCGCAAAATATTTAAGAAGAAAAACCTAAATTATGAAATCAAACAACACAGATAAACATCAACCAAATAATCCATTACATGGAATTAAATTAGCAGATATTTTAAAATTTTTAATTGATGAATATGGTTTTGAAAAACTTGCAGAACGTATAAATATAAACTGTTTTAAAAGCAACCCAACTTATAAATCCAGTTTAAAATTCTTAAGAACGACGCCTTGGGCAAGACAAGAAGTCGAAGAATTATATTTGGATTCTATTCCTAAAAATTAATATTCTAAGTTATACCAACTCAACATCAAAATACGCTATAAATTATTTGATTTTAAACACAAAACAAATCACTAGCAATACCATCAATTAAAAATTTACCTTTTTGTGTTGCTAATAATTGCTTTTTATGAATTTTTAGTGTACCATTTTTAAGGTGTTTTTTGCTTTTTTCTTTTAGGTAATTTGCTTTTTCTTTTCCAAATTTTTTTGTTATTTCAGTAATAGAAATTCCCCAAATAGTCCGTAAACCAATCATTACAGCCTCGTTAAATAAATCATTTTGTGATAGTATTTCTATTTCTTGCGGAATATGATCTTCTCGAATAGCTTTGATGTATTTTGTGTTATTATTTACATTCCAACTTCGTTGTTTTCCATTAAACGAATGTGCAGAAGGTCCAATACCAAGGTAATTTTTTCCTTGCCAATATGCTGTATTATGTTTGGAAAAAAAACCTTCTTTTCCAAAATTTGAAGTCTCGTAATGTATAAAATTTTGCCGTTTGGTTTCGGTTACAAGTATGTTAAAATGTTCTAAGGCTAAATTTTCATCTAATGGTGGATATTTTTTAGATTTAATTAATTGATATAAAGCTGTTTTAATTTCTAAAGTTAAAGCATAACTAGAAATATGATTTACTCCTAAATCAAAGGCAGTTTGTAGGTTTTTTTTCCATTTTTCTACACTCAAATTAGGAATACCGTAAATTAAATCTATGGTAATATTTTTAAAGTACTTTGTTGCTGTTTTTAGTGCGTTTATTGCTTCATTTGCATTGTGCGCTCGATGCATAAATTTTAAATCATCGTTAAAAAACGATTGTACACCAATACTCAATCTATTTATTGGGGTTTTGGATAGTGCAATTATCTTTTCTGTGTCTAAATCATCTGGATTTGCTTCTAAGGTAATTTCTGGATTATCACTAACAGAATAATTCTCATAAATGGTATCTAATAAAAATTGCAATTCATCTGTAGATAATATACTAGGAGTTCCTCCTCCAAAATAAATGGTTTGAATAGGTTCCGTAATTTCCTGTTTACGTAAAACAATCTCTTTTATTAAGGCATTTATTAAATCGTTTTTCTTTTTTAATGAAGTAGAAAAATGGAAATCGCAATAATAACAGGCTTGTTTGCAAAATGGTATGTGAATATAAATTCCAGACACGATAATTGGTTTAAAGTAGGATACTTAATAAGTAAATTTTTTTGCATTAATTATATGTTGCAAATGATGCTTAGAATGCCATGCATAGATATAAATATTTTCTTTTAGATTAATAGTTTCATTACTTTCAGGATGAAAAAAAGTTCTATTTAGTTGTTTATCATCTAAACGATGTAATAAAAAAGCCCATCGTTTATGTAAGTGATATAATCCTTGTAAGAGATTATCAATATCGTAATCTGTGGTATCAATTAGTTTTGCCCATGCAGCTTCGTCATAAGGTTTTATTACTGGATTATTTTCGGTTAATGTTACTTTAAATCGAAACACACTATTTGTATGACTATCCAAACAATGTGCAACGACCTGTTTAATTGTCCAGCCATTTGGTCTGTACTTGTAATTTAATTCATGCTCCGATAAGTTATTTATTTCATTCGCAAGCATATCTGGAAAATTTTCTATGATATGTATCCACTCTTTTATGGTAGATTTTTCTGCCAACCGATTATAATTGAGTTTTCCAATCGGAAATTTTAGTTGTTCTATATTCATATTAGTTTAAAAATCTAAATTTATACCAAGTTTAGGTTAAAATAATTTTGCTAAAATAACAACTCTTTTGCAGTATTTAGTAATTATAAAAAGTTAAACATAAAATGCTTCTAATAAATCGGTTTTTTTACTTATATTTTTCGTTAAAAAAAGAAAATAGAGCTAAGTTATTATACCTAAATTTTTTAATGTAGTAAACCTTGAATATTGGTAGCAAATAATTTTACAGCAATTGCTAATAAAATAACACCAAAAACTTTACGAATTACAGCAATACCACCTTTACCAAAAAAGTTTTCAATTTTTCTAGAAGATTTTAAAACAGCATACACAAAAAGCATGTTTATAACAATGGCAGTAATAATATTAATATTTTGATATTCCGCTTTTAGCGACAAAATAGTAGTCATCGTACCAGCACCAGCAATTAAAGGAAATGCTAATGGAACCACACTGGCAGTTTCTGGCGAATCGTCTTTAAATAACTGGATTCCCAAAATCATTTCAAAAGCTAAAAAAAGCAGTACAAAAGCACCAGCAACAGCAAATGAATTAACGTCGATACCAATTAATTTTAAAATTTCTTCACCAATAAACAAAAAAGAAATCATAATAATTATAGCAACTAAAGAAGCTTTTTCAGACTGAATATGACCAACTTTTTGACGTAAATCAATAATTACAGGAATACTTCCTACAATATCAATTACAGCAAATAAAATAAGAGTTGCTGTTATAATTTCTTTAAAATCAAAACCCATATCTAATAATTTTCGGCAAATGTAATTTTTCTTTTCATACAAAAAACTTTTTTAAACCTTATTTTTATGTAAAGTTATTGTCTATAAATCTGTAATTTACAACAAAATAGTAATTATAGTATTCCTTTTTTTTTAATACTATGCATAAGTTGTAGTTTTGTGGTATGATTCAAATAGGAAAAACTATCGTTTCGGAAGAAATTATTGAAAAAGAATTTATTTGTAACCTTGCTGCATGTAAAGGACAATGTTGTATAGATGGAGATGCAGGAGCACCTCTCGAAGAAAAAGAATTACAAATAATGAAACGTATTTTTCCAAAAGTAAAACCTTTCTTGCGTAAAGAAGGACTCTTAGCAATCGAAGAGCAAGGAATATATACAAAAAACGAAGATGGAGAATACGAAACGACACTTATAGATAATAAAGATTGTGCTTATGTAATTTTTGATGAAAAAAATGTAGCACTTTGTGCAATTGAAGAAGCCTATAATCAAGGAGAAATCAATTGGAAAAAACCAGTTTCTTGTCATTTGTATCCAGTACGAGTACAAGATTACTCCGAATTTTCTGCCGTAAATTATGACAGTTGGGAAATTTGCGATGACGCATGTATTTTAGGAAAAGAACTACAAATACCTACCTACAAATTTGTAAAAGAAGCTCTAATTAGAAAATTTGGAGAAGATTGGTATGCCGAATTAGAAAAATTTGCAGAAAAAAAATAGTGTCTTTTAAAATTTACCTTCTCTTTGCTTTTTCTTGAATAATTGCAGCAATTGTTTTATTTTCTATTTTACTTTTAAGCCAAGAAAGAATATCGAGGTATAAAAACGCTCTTTTTTCGTAAGGATGATTTTCAAACTTTTTTAAACGAGCGTAAATATTTTTAAATTCTGTTTTAATTTGATGAGGAAAAACATCTCCTAATGCTTTTATAGAAGTAATAAATTCTTTTTGAACTTCTTGTAAATTCTCCATTTTAAGTAAGAATTTATAGGTGTTTTTAAATTGCCTTTCCAAATCGTAATCTAAACCACATTCGTAGTGTGCAATTAAACTCAAAACACGAGCAAAACACTGTAAATCTTGAGCAGCTTTTAAATTTTTAGAAGTAATTATTTTATCGATATACGCAATACACAATTCATTCTTTCCCATCCCAAAATACAAACAAGCAATTTTATAATACAAAACAGTAATATGATGACTATCTAATCTATTTTGATATTTTTTAATTTTTTTATCCATAATTGCAATAAGATATTCGCCTTGATTAAAACTGCCTTCTAAAAAATGTAGATGTAGTTTATTAGAATAGTAATATTGAAATATTAAAATTTCCGTATTGTTATTAATAGGAATCTTTTGATTGTTTATTTCATGTTCAAAATAATCTAACTCGTCTTTAAATTTTACATATTTATTCATAAAAAAAAGACTTTCTAACAAGTAATTTTTCCCTTTTAAATAAAAAACAGGATGTAAAGAAATATTTTTAGGCTTTTCTTTAAATAAATCGACCCATTTCGTTGCAAATTTATAACTTTGTAAAAAATTTTGTGTCAGAAAACTTCGCCATAGATGTGCTTTATATAACCATAAACGCTCTCTAAATCCTAAATTATCAAAATCGTATTTCGGTAATCTTGCAATAAAATAATCGTTTACTTTTTGCAATTCTACATCACTTTTTACGTAACCATTTTTTAATAAAATACCATACAATTGTAAAGATAAATTTGATAATTTACTTGCAATTACATTAAGTTGACTTAATTCTTTAGCTTGTATACTAAGCTCATCCGATCTAGCACTAATACTTCTGGTTATATATTGACTTTCAATTACCTTTTCAAGTTCTACAATTTCATAAGCAACATTTTTTTCTTCATTTTCAATGGCAAAAATCTTTGCTTTACCTAATAATTTTAAACTCTGTTTATACAACCCTTTTTGATATAAAATGGTAGCAAAATCTAATTGCTCTCTAATGGCAATCCGAATATTTTTATGTGAAGGGTTTAAACGTAAACTAATTAAAATTTGCTTGTATAAATTTGCTTTTAAATTAGATAATTGCTGTTTACTAACAATTCCTTTTTTAAGAATTACGTTTTCATCATAACATTTTAATTTATCTAAAAGGTTAAATAAAGATAAAAATTTAGCATCTACATTACCAGATAAACGACCAACATATAGCTTAAATTGCCGTTTTTCTGATTTTGATAAAGACTTTATCAAAACAAAAAGAGCATCATTTTGTGAGTTGACCGATGTAATATTTTTTACCATATAAAACTGATTATCAAATAAATATATGTAAATGTAGTGGTTTAAGCATTGTAATTCATAGTCGTTTTAAATACCATTTAGAAAAGTAAATATATACATTTGTTTTGAAATTAGACAAAAATAAGTTTTAAGTTATGCAAGACAATAAAGTCCAGATTTTTGATACAACACTACGAGATGGAGAACAAGTCCCAGGATGTAAATTAAATACAAAACAAAAATTAGTAATAGCAGAACGTTTAGATGTATTAGGTGTAGATGTTATAGAAGCAGGATTTCCAGTATCTAGTCCAGGAGATTTTGAATCGGTAAACGAAATATCAAAAATGGTAAAAAATGCTACGATTTGCGGATTAACAAGAGCGGTTAAAAAAGACATCGAAATAGCAGCAAAAGCATTAAAATATGCAGTGAAACCAAGAATTCATACAGGAATTGGAACAAGCCCAACACATATAAAATACAAATTTAACGCATCACAAGATGAGGTAATTCAAAGAGCAAAAGAAGCAGTTTCTTATGCTAAAAATTTTGTAGACGATATTGAATTTTATGCCGAAGATGCAGGAAGAACCGATAACGTATTTTTAGCTAAAATATGTGAAGAAGTAATAAAATCGGGCGCAACCGTACTAAATATACCAGATACAACAGGATATTGTTTGCCCGAAGAATATGGAGCAAAAATTAAGTACTTAAAAGAACATGTAAAAGACATCGAAAAAGTTACCATTTCTTGCCATTGTCATAACGATTTAGGACTGGCAACAGCAAATTCTATTGCAGGAGTAATAAACGGAGCAAGACAAATAGAATGTACTATAAATGGTGTCGGAGAACGAGCAGGAAATACAGCATTAGAAGAAGTCGTAATGATATTAAAGCAACATCCTTATTTGAATTTACATACCGATATTAATACCAAGAAATTATACGATATCAGTCAGTTAGTAAAAAATGAAATGGGAATATACATACAACCAAATAAAGCAATTGTAGGAGAAAATGCATTTGCACACAGCTCAGGAATACATCAAGATGGTGTTATAAAAAACAGAGAAACTTACGAAATAATGAATCCAAAAGATGTAGGAGTAGATAAAAGTAAAATTGTATTAACAGCACGAAGTGGAAGAGCAGCATTAGCATATAGAGCAAAAAATATAGGTTATAATCTAACCAAAATACAATTAGATGAAGCCTATAAAACCTTTTTGAAATTTGCAGATAAACAAAAAAAAGTAATAGACGAAGATGTTCATTTTATAATGGAACAAGTAAATAAAATCTCTAAAATAGCAACGATATAATGAAAAAGACATTATTCGATAAAGTTTGGGATGCACATGTTGTAGACGTTATCAAAAACGGACCACAAATATTGTATATAGACAAGCATTTAATCCATGAGGTAACCAGTCCACAAGCATTTAATGAGTTAGAACAACGTAACATACCAATAGCAAGACCAGACAAAATAGTGGCAACAGCAGACCACAATACACCAACCCAAAATCAGCATTTACCAATAAAAGACATACAATCACGAAAACAACTAGAACAACTCACAAAAAATTGTAAAAATAACAACATTACCTTATACGAACTAGGACATAAATACAACGGAATAATACATGTAATAGCACCAGAATTAGGAATTACACAACCAGGAATGACAATGGTCTGTGGCGATAGTCATACATCCACACATGGCGCCTTTGGAGCAATTGCTTTTGGAATAGGAACCAGTCAAGTAGCACAAGTATTTGCAAGTCAATGTGTACTTATTCAAAAACCAAAAAAGTTACGTGTAAATGTAAACGGAAAATTAAAAAAAGGCGTATTACCAAAAGATGTCATTTTATATATAATTGCCAAATTAGGCACAAATTCAGGAACAGGATATTTTTGTGAATATGCAGGAAATGTATTCGAAGAAATGACCATGGAAGGACGAATGACCGTTTGTAATATGAGTATAGAGATGGGAGCACGAGGCGGAATGATAGCACCAGACCAAACCACATTTGATTATATAAAAGGAAAAAAATTTGCATCAAAAGGAATTTCTTTTGAACAAAAAGTAACCTATTGGAAAACCTTAAAAACAGACCAAGATGCCATTTTTGATCAAGAATATAGTTTGGATGCAGCAGAAATAGAACCAATGCTTACCTATGGAACAAATCCAGGAATGGGAATTAAAATAAGTGAAAAAATTCCAAATCAAAAAGATACAAGTTTTAAAAAAGCATTAGAATATATGCAATTTAAACCAGGAGAAAGTCTAATAAACAAAACTATAAATTATGTGTTTTTAGGAAGCTGTACCAACTCCAGAATAGAAGATTTTAGAGTCGCGGCAAACTATATAAAAGGAAAACAAAAAGCCAAAAATGTAAACGCATGGTTGGTTCCAGGTTCGCAGCAAGTAGCAAAACAAATACAAACCGAAGGATTACAACAAATATTTGAAGCAGCAGGATTTCAATTAAGACAACCAGGATGTTCTGCATGTCTAGCAATGAATGATGATAAAATACCAGAAGGAGAGTATTGTGTATCAACATCCAACAGAAATTTTGAAGGGCGACAAGGACAAGGAGCAAGAACTATATTAGCAAGTCCATTAATGGCAGCAGCAGCAGCAATAGCAGGAAAAATAGTAGATATAACACAACAAAATTAAATGGAAAAATTTGTAAAAATAACCGATACGGCAATTCCGATAGCAACCGAAAATATCGATACAGATCAAATTATACCAGCACGTTTTTTAAAGGCAACAGATAAAAAAGGTTTTGGAGAAAACTTATTTAGAGATTGGAAATATAAAAAAGATGGAAATAAAAATTTAGAATTTCCTTTAAACCAATCCAAATACCAAGGAAAAATACTAGTGGCAGGAAATAATTTTGGTTGTGGATCAAGTAGAGAACACGCAGCATGGGCAATTGCAGATTACGGGTTTAAAGTTATAATAAGTAGTTTCTTTGCAGATATATTTAAAGGAAATGCACTAAACAATGGATTATTACCAATTCAAGTTCCCGAAAAATATATAAAAGAATTACTCGCATTAATACAAGAAAAACCAAATACAAAAATTGCAATAGATTTAGAAAAACAGACCGTAGAAACAGCAATAGGTAAAATAACATTTAAAATAGATGCTTACAAAAAATTATGTCTCACAAAAGGATACGATGATATCGATTATTTAATCAGTAAAAAAGATAAAATAGAAGCATTTGAAAAACAATTAGAAATATAAAACTATGAAATACAACATCGCAGTAATTCCAGGAGATGGTATCGGACCAGAAGTAACCGAACAAGCAAAAAAAGCGTTAAAAGCAGTAGCAAACGAATACGATCATATCTTTCTATTTAAAGAAGGGTTAATGGGAGCATCTGCTATAGATAAAACAGGAAATCCATTACCAGAAAAAACGTTAATGTTATGTAAAAAATCCGATGCCATATTATTTGGAGCAATAGGAGATCCAAAATACGATAATGATCCAACAGCAAAAGTAAGACCAGAACAAGGTTTGCTAAAATTACGTAAAACACTAGAATTATTTTGTAACGTTAGACCAGTAAAGGCTTACAATAAATTAATAACCAATTCACCATTAAAAAAAGAAGTTATAAAAGGAACAAATATTGTAATTTATAGAGAACTCACAGGAGGAATCTATTTTGGAATAAAAGAATTAAGTAAAGATGGTAAAGTAGCATTCGATGGCTGTTCCTATTCTGTATACGAAATAGAACGCATAGCACATTTAGCATTTAAAGAAGCACAAAACAGACGAAAAAAAGTAACACTAGTAGATAAAGCAAATGTATTAGAAACTTCACGTTTATGGCGAAAAACAGTAACAGAAGTCGCAAAAAATTATCCAAACATAACATTAGAATATCTATTTGTAGATAATGCAGCAATGCAATTGATTTTAAATCCAAAACAATTTGATGTCATATTAACCGAAAATTTATTTGGCGATATTATTTCTGATGAAGCCAGTGTTATAGGAGGATCAATAGGCTTATTAGCATCTGCATCTATAGGAAATAAGAATGCTTTATTTGAACCAATACACGGCTCATTTCCACAAGCAAAAGGAAAAAACACAGCCAATCCATTAGCTTCTATATTATCTGCAGCCATGTTATTAGAACATTTGGGCTTACACGAAGAAGCAAATGCCATAGAGAGAGCAGTAGAAAAATCCTTAGAGTTAGGTATAACTACTAAAGATATTAATAAAAACAAAGCATTTAGCACATCAAAAGTAGGAGATTTTATTGCCGATTTTATTGCAAATCAAGAAGATAGTAATTTGAATTTTAAAAACATACATATTGGACAAAGTACAATTATTTAATAATCGTTATTTTACGATTAATATATTGTAAATATTTATATGATTTCAAAATAATTATTGACTTAGTTAATTTTAAGAAAAATATAATCGAAAAAAATGCTTAAAAAAATTAGGATAATAAAAAATAAAGATAAATATTTGTCATACCATGAATACGCAAGTAGTAAATATCATTTCTATTATTATTGTCATTGTAATTATTTTACAACGGTAAAGGAATGGTATAAACTCATATATAAATTATAAAGCCTTCCTTTTTTCGGAAGGCTTTTTTTATACCCAAAAATTAAAGACAAATAAAAATAAAAGCCATGTATTACAATCAGAAAACCATTATTTATCACAACGGTAAATACGTAAAACCAACAGAAACAAAAATAGATCTTTACGGACAAACATTACATTATGGCAATGGTGTATTTGAAGGCATTAGAGCATACAATACAACAAATGGAGTCACGGTTTTTAAAGCAAAAGAACACTACGAAAGGCTATTAAAGGGAGCAAAAGCAATGCAGCTAAATTTTAAATATACCGTAGACGAAATGATTAAAATAACCTACGAATTATTAGCAAAAAATAATTTTACAGATGCATACATAAGACCTTTAATAACTACAGGAGCAAGTATGGCATTACTCTCTTCGGAAGAAAGTACACTAACCATACAAACATGGGAATGGGGACGTTTACATGGCAATGATTTATTAAGTATGGGAACTTCTTCGTTTCAACGACCAAATCCAAAATCTTGTTTTGTAGAAACCAAAGTAACAGGACATTATATCAATTCCATATTAGCAAAAAACGAAGCAAAAAAGAATGGCTATAACGAAGCATTATTACTAGACATGAACGAAAATGTAGCAGAAGCATCAGGCGCAAATATATTCATAGAAAAAGATGGCAAATTATATACTACAGCCAAAGGACATATCATGGCAGGAATAACCAGAAATACCATAATAGACATTTGTAAAAGAGAAGGAATATCGATAGAAGAAAAAATTTTTACACTAGAAGAATTAAAACAAGCAGACAGTGCTTTTTTAACAGGAACAGCAGCAGAAGTAGCAGGTGTAAAAAATATAGATACCTATCAATTTCCACTAACATGGAAAAAAACATTAGGCTATAAATTAAGCAAATTATATAAAGAAGAAATTGCAAAAAGCAACAAATAAATTGGAAAAATGGAATTAAACAAATACAGTAAAGCGGTAACACAAGACGATACACAACCAGCAGCACAAGCCATGTTGTACGCAATTGGATTAACAGAAGCAGATTTACAAAAACCATTAGTAGGAATAGCAAGTACAGGTTACGAAGGCAATCCATGTAACATGCACCTAAACGATTTGGCAAAATTGGTAAAAAAAGGAACTTTAGAAGAAGGTTTAATAGGATTAATATTTAATACCATTGGTGTAAGTGATGGAATTTCTATGGGAACACCAGGAATGCGATATTCATTACCATCAAGAGATATTATTGCCGACTCTATGGAAACCGTAGTACAAGCAATGAGTTACGATGGATTAGTAACCGTTGTTGGGTGCGACAAAAATATGCCAGGAGCATTAATCGCCATGTTGCGATTAAACAGACCATCTATTTTAGTATATGGAGGAACCATAGAATCAGGATGTCACAACGAACAAAAATTAGATGTCGTTTCTGCATTTGAAGCTTGGGGAGAAAAAATGGCAGGAAAATTAGACGAAACCGAATACAAACAAATCATTAAAAAAGCCTGCCCAGGAGCAGGAGCGTGTGGTGGAATGTATACTGCAAATACCATGGCATCGGCAATCGAAGCCTTAGGAATGACCTTACCATACAATTCCTCCAATCCAGCAATTAGCAAACAAAAAGAAGAAGGCGCATTACAAGCAGGAAAAGCGTTGCGAAATTTGTTAGAAAAAGACATTAAACCACTAGATATAGTAACCAAAAAATCCTTAGAAAATGCCATACGATTGGTAACTATTCTTGGAGGTTCTACAAATGCAGTATTACACTTTTTAGCAATAGCAAGAGCCGCAGATATTGATTTTACACTAAAAGATTTTCAACGAATAAGTGATACCACACCATTTTTGGCAGATTTAAAACCAAGTGGCGAGTATTTAATGGAAAATATACACGAAGTTGGCGGAATACCAGCAGTACTAAAATATGTATTAGAAAAAAATATGTTGCATGGCGATTGTTTAACCGTAACAGGAAAAACACTAGCAGAAAATTTAGAAAATCTACCAAGTTTAAGTAAAGACCAACAAGTAATAAAACCAATTGAAAATCCAATAAAAATAACAGGACATTTACGAATGTTATATGGCAATTTAGCTATAAAAGGTTCTGTCGCAAAAATAACAGGAAAAGAAGGATTACTATTTACAGGAAAAGCAAAAGTTTTTGATGGAGAATATGCAGCAAATGATGGTATACGCGATGGAGACGTTAGTAAAGGAGACGTGATTGTAATTCGTTACGAAGGACCAAAAGGAGGACCAGGAATGCCAGAAATGCTAAAACCAACAGCAGCAATAATGGGCGTTGGTTTAGGGAAAGAGGTTGCCTTAATTACAGATGGAAGATTTTCGGGAGGAACGCATGGTTTTGTAGTAGGTCATATTACACCAGAAGCACAAGAAGGAGGAGCCATAGCACTCGTAAAAGATGGAGATACAATTACCATAGACGCCAAAAAAAACCGTATTACACTACACGTCTCCGAAGAAGAATTAACCAAACGAAAAAAACAATGGAAACCACCAGCATTAAAATTTAAAAAAGGCGTTTTATACAAATACGCAAAAACCGTTTCATCCGCATCTAAAGGATGTGTAACCGATGAATTTTAAAAATAAAATTATGGAAATTCAAGAACAAAAAAAGATGGAAAAAATAACACAAAAAATATTACAAATCTCAGGAGCAGAAGCCGTAATAAAAAGTCTATTAGCCGAAAATGTGGATTTAATTTATGGATATCCAGGAGGAGCAATCATGCCAATTTACGATAAATTGTATTTGTATAGTGCGCAATTAAAACACATACTAACAAGGCACGAACAAGGAGCAACACACGCAGCACAAGGGTTTTCTAGAGTAACAGGAAAAACAGGTGTTGTATTTGCAACATCAGGACCAGGAGCAACCAATTTAATAACAGGAATTGCAGATGCACAGATAGACTCTACACCAATGGTTTGTATTACAGGACAAGTCTCCTCGCATTTATTAGGAACAGATGCATTCCAAGAAACCGATATTGTAAGTATCTCTACACCAATCACTAAATGGAATTATCAAATTACAAAAGCCAAAGAGATACCAGAAATTTTAGCCAAAGCATTTTACATCGCAAATTCAGGTAGACCAGGACCTGTACTTATTGATATTACCAAAGATGCACAATTTGAGATGTTGGATTTTAACTATAAAAAATGTACTAATATACGAAGCTATACCGCAACACCAAAAATAGAAGAAAGTAAAATAAAAGCAGCAGCTCAATTAATTAATAATGCCAAAAAACCATTTGTAGTAATGGGACAAGGTGTCTTGTTAGGAGAAGCAGAACAAGAACTAAAAGCATTTATCGAAAAAGCAAATATACCAACAGCAACCACAGCATTAGGATTATCAGGTTTAGAAAGCAACCACAATTTGTATGTTGGTATGGTTGGCATGCATGGAAATTATGCACCAAATATAATGACTAACGAATGTGATGTTTTAATTGCTATTGGAATGCGTTTTGACGATAGAGTAACAGGAGATTTAAGTAGATATGCCAAACAAGCAAAAATAATTCACTTTGAAATAGATCCTGCCGAAATAGATAAAAATGTAAAAACAGATGTTGCCGTTTTAGGAAATGTAAAAGAAACATTAGCAGTTATAATGCCTTTTATTGCTAAAAAAACACATTCCGAATGGAATAAAAAATTTAAAGATTTATATAAAATCGAATACGAAACCGTCATAAAAAATCAGTTATACCCAACAAAAAAAGGATTAACAATGGGCGAAGTGTTAGAAAATATAAATAAAGAAACCAAAGGAGAAGCGATTATTGTTTCGGATGTCGGACAACATCAAATGTTTGCTTGTCGTTATGCAAAATTTAATAAAACACGTAGCAAAGTAACTTCTGGAGGGTTAGGCACTATGGGTTTTGCATTACCAGCAGCAATTGGTGCCAAAATGGGTATGCCAAACAGAGAAGTAATAGCCATAATTGGCGATGGAGGATACCAAATGACCATCCAAGAATTAGGTACAATTTTTCAAACAAAAGTACCTGTAAAAATAGTGGTATTAAACAACAGTTTTTTAGGAATGGTACGCCAATGGCAAGAACTGTTTTTTGACAAACGATATGCATCTACAGAAATGGTAAATCCGAATTTTATTAAAATAGCAGAAGGCTACGATATAAAAGCAAGAAAAGTAGAACAAAGAGAAGATTTACAAGTAGCAATAAAAGAAATGGTTGCAAGTAAAGAATCTTACTTTTTAGAAGTAATTATAGAAAAAGAAGACAATATATTTCCAATGATTCCAACAGGATCATCGGTTTCAGAAATAAGATTAAAATAAGAAATTATGACAAAAGAACTTTTAACCGTATCCATTTACACCGAAAATTTTATAGGGTTATTAAATAGAGTAACTGCAATTTTTACAAAAAGGCATGTAAATATCGAAAGTATAACCGCATCCAAATCAGAGATTGAAAATGTGCACAGATATACTATCGTGGTTTATGAATCTAAGATATTAATTGAAAAAATAGTCAAACAATTAGAAAAACAAATCGATGTAATTGCTGCTTTTTACCATACAGAAGTACAAACGGTACATCAAGAAATAGCTTTGTATAAATTACAGGTAGAACATGCGTACAAAACAGATTTTAAATCTGTAATAACAGAAAACAATGCTACCATTTTAGAAATAGAAAAAGAATTTATTGTGGTAGAAAAAATGGGAACAAAAGCACAAACCGATAAATTGTATAACGAATTAAAATCTTTTGGATTGATGCAATTTGTACGTTCGGGAAGAGTAGCTATTACCAAGAAAAAAATGAAAGTATCGAATATTTTAAATATAGAAAATTAAAAATACAAATAAAATGGCAAAATTAAATTTTGGAGGCGTTGAAGAAAACGTAGTAACAAGAGAAGAATTTTCTCTAAAAAAAGCAAGAGAAATATTAAAAGACGAGATAATCGCAGTAATTGGTTATGGTGTACAAGGTCCAGGACAATCGTTAAATTTAAAAGACAATGGTTTTAATGTGATTATTGGACAACGAAAAAATTCTGCTTCGTGGGACAAAGCAGTTGCAGATGGTTGGATTCCAAACGAAACCTTATTTGACATTGAAGAAGCTTTAAAACGAGGTACAATTTACCAATATTTATTATCGGATGCAGGACAAATTCAGTTATGGCCTTTGTTAGAAAAATATCTTGTTAAAGGAAAGACGTTGTATTTTTCGCATGGCTTTAACATTACGTGGAAAGAGCGTTCTGGTATGATTCCACCAGTAGATGTAGATGTGATTTTAATTGCTCCAAAAGGCTCAGGAACTTCGCTTAGACGTATGTTTTTAGAAGGAAGAGGTTTAAATTCGAGTTATGCCATCCACCAAGATGCTACTGGAAAAGCATTTGAAAAAGTAGCTGCATTAGGTATTGGTGTGGGGTCTGGATTTTTATTTGAAACGACTTTTAAAAAAGAAGCAACTTCAGATTTAACAGGAGAACGTGGTACACTTATGGGAGCAATTCAAGGAATTTTTCAGGCACAATACGAAGTGCTTCGCGAAAATGGACATTCGCCTTCTGAGGCTTTTAACGAAACGGTCGAAGAATTAACGCAAAGCTTAATGCCATTAGTTGCCGAAAATGGCATGGATTGGATGTATGCAAATTGCTCTACTACTGCACAACGTGGTGCTTTAGATTGGAAAGACAAATTTGCAGATGCTACAAAACCTGTATTTAAAGCATTGTACAAATCCGTTGCAGATGGTATAGAAGCACAACGATCTATAGATACCAATAGTCAAGTAGATTATAGAGAAAAATTAAATAAAGAATTAGAAACACTAAAAAAATCTGAAATGTGGCAAGCGGGAAAAGTAGTACGAAGTTTAAGACCAGAAAATAATTAAATAAAGTATGAAAACAAAACCTTTTTATTTTCCGACTTTAGAGCAAGTAAAAAAAGCTGCTGATAATTTAAAAAACATAGCTTCCGTTACGCCTTTAATTCAAAATGCAAATTATTCTACAACACTCAACGCAAATATCTTATTTAAAAGAGAAGATTTACAACTAGTTCGTTCCTATAAAATTCGTGGAGCGTATAATAAAATAAGTAGTCTTTCGGAGCAAGAAAAAGAAAATGGAATTATTTGTGCTAGTGCAGGAAATCATGCACAAGGCGTTGCTTTTACTTGTAATAAATTAAAAATAAAAGGGACCGTTTACATGCCAACTCCTACTCCAAATCAAAAAGTAGAACAAGTAAAAATGTTTGGTGGTAATTATATTACTGTTATTTTAACTGGCGATACTTTTGACGATTCGTATGAAGTTGCTATTGCTACAAGTGAGAAATTACACCAAGCATTTATCCACCCTTTTGATGATGAAAAAATTATAGAAGGTCAAGCGACAATTGCTTTAGAAATTTTAAGTCAATCTACTAATCCTATTGATTGTGTTATTTTACCTGTTGGTGGTGGTGGTTTAGCTGCTGGATTATCTAGTGTTTTTAAAATTTTATCGCCTCAAACAAAAATTATTGGTGTAGAACCAGAAGGTGCTCCTTCTATGAAAATGGCATTTATAAATAATGAAGTAGTAACTTTAGATCGTATCGAAAAATTTGTGGATGGTGCTGCTGTTAAACGTGTTGGTACTAAAACTTTTGCGCTTTGTAAAGAAAATTTAGATCGAATGCTAACCATTCCAGAAGGAAAAGTTTGTCAAACGATGTTAGATTTATACAACAAAGATGCTATTGTTGTAGAACCTGCTGGTGCTTTAAGTATTAGTGCTTTAGATTTTCTTGCAGAAGAGATTAAAGGTAAAACGGTAGTTTGCATTATTAGCGGTAGTAATAATGATATTGTACGAACTGCCGAAATTAAAGAACGTGCTTTACTATATGGAAATTTAAAACATTACTTTATTGTCCGATTTCCACAAAGAGCAGGTGCTTTAAAAGAATTTATTACACAAGTTTTAGGTCCAAACGATGACATTACCCATTTTCAGTATTCTAAAACGAATAACAAAGAAAAAGGTCCTGCAGTTGTTGGCATTCAATTAAAAAATAAAGATGATTTTGAGCCTTTAGTTTCTCGAATGAAACAGTTGCATTTTTTTGGAGATTATATCAATAACAAACCAGATTTATTTCAATTTTTAATTTGATAAATGTCTAAATAATATAGTCAATAACCAAGCTTATAGATTGGTGTAATCAAGTATTTTTAGTAATTTTGTAGTTTAAATCTATTTGTTATGGTAAAAGCAAAAATATTTTTTACATTCTTACTTTTTATTCTACCTTTTTTTGTAATTGCGCAAACTACAAATATTACAGACACCAATTTTGAGCAACATTTAATTGATTTAGGAATTGATAGTAATGGATTAAATGGAAATATTCTAAATAGTGATGCCGAAGCACAAACAAGCCTTGTTATTACGAGTACTATAATTACAAATTTTACAGGTTTAGAGGCTTTTGTTAATTTAACTACTTTAAATTTAGGTCGTAACCAGTTTGCTACAATTCCTTTAAACACATTAACTGTTTTAGAAAATCTTTATATAGACGATAACGATGCTTTAAATTCGTTGAATTTATCTCAAAATATCGCTTTAAAAATATTGGAAGTTGAAACGAATATTTTTGTAGCTGGAGAAGCTCCTATAACAACATTAGATCTTTCGGCAAATGTAAATTTAGAAGCAATAAAAATTAGAAATTTAAGAAACTTATCTAATCTAACGCTTCCTTTTTCCTCTACTTTAAAGAAAATTGAAATTGTAACTCTCTCTGTCGCAACACTCGACTTTTCTAATTTGGATGGTTTAGAAGACTTAAATATTACTGGTAGTAATGTTCCTGTAAATATTATTTTACCTAATGAAACAAGTGTTTTATCAAAAATATACTTTAGTTCGATTACTTTAATAACTGTAGATGTATCTAATTATATTGCTCTAACAAGATTGAGTTTATATTCGACTAATGTAGAAAATTTATTATTACCATCTACAACTACTTTTGAATATTTAACAATTTGGGGACATAATTTTGTTAATCCTATATCGTTAGCGATGGTCTCAAATCTTATTTTTTTGGATATAAGAAATAATAATACAACACCATTAGTAATCGATTTAACAAGTAATCCTCTTCTTGAAACGATATGGCTTACAAACAATGATTTAGTATCTATAGACTTTTCAAACAACACACTGTTAGAAACGTTATATATTTATGATAACAATTTAACGTCTTTAGATTTTACTCAAAATACAATTATCAAAAGAATAAATGCTTCTCGCAATCAATTAGCTACAATAGATTTAACTCAAAACACACAATTAAAATATCTAACTGTATCTTCTAATCTTTTTACCGATATAGATGTTACTAATAATATACTACTTCAAAGTTTTTCTATTGGTAATAATTTATTAACTAATACTGGAATTGACTTAACACAAAATGTCGTTCTACATTACTTTGATGCATCAGAAAATCAAATTCAATCCTTAGATATTAGTCATAATGTAGAACTAGTAAGTCTTGTATTACATCATAATTTATTTACTGGAACAGCTATTTTAGATCAATTATTTACCATTAAATCAGGATATCATGGTGTTAGTGCTTCTAATATAATTGATGTTAGTTTTAATCAGTTATCTGGTTCAATTCCTAATTTTGCTAGTTTGGTTGGTACCAATGCTAATTATTTTAGATTTAGATTTAACGACAATAATTTTCATTTTGGCGATTTTGAAAGCCATCATAATCAATATGTTTTATTTCTTACACAAACTAATACTTTTGGTACTTTACAGCTACCTATAATGACCGATTATCGTTATGCTCCTCAAGCCAAAGTTAATACTATTGATAATATAAATGCGAATGTAGGTACAACGGTTGTACTTACAACTACCGTTCGAGGATCACAAAATCATTACAAATGGTTTAAAGATGGTGTAGAAATAGTTGGTGCTCCAGATGCTCCTCAATATACCATTACAAGTGTAAGTAGTTGCGATGCTGCTGTATATTATAGTGAAATAAGAAGTGATTTGGTTCCTTTTGAAAATAGCAATCCTCCAGGCACAAATAATAGAAACCTTTTACTTGTTAGAAACGATATAACGCTAACAGTAGATAATATTAGTGAAACTTGTGTTTCTTTAAATTCTCCAGCAAATAATGATATTGACGTTCCAATAAATTCTGGAATTTCTTGGACAGACAATCCAAGTTCTTGTGGTTATTTTATAAGTGTTGGTACTACTTCTGGAGGAACAGATATAATTAATAATTTGGATGTTGCTGATGTTACATCGTATAATTTTCCTACAAATTTACCAAGCAATACTCAAATATTTGTAACGATTACTCCATATTTTCAAAGTGGTGTCGTTCTTAGTTGTATGGAAGAAACGTTTACTACGGGAAGTAATATTGCCATTCCATCCTGTGCTACGTTTACAAATCCAACAAATGGATCTACAAATGTTCTTATTAACGAAACGTTTACTTGGAATGCGATTGCTTCTGCCACAGGTTATTTTATTTCTATTGGTACCACTTCTGGCGGAACAGAAATTGCGAACAATATAGATGTTGGGAATGTATCTTCGTATACACATACTACCAACTTTTTAGAAAACACAACCTATTATGCAACAGTTATTGCTTATAATACCGCTGGAAATGCTATTGGTTGTAGTGAAATTAGTTTTACTACCGAAACAATACTAAC
>Ga0256840_1001537_pt1 | contig 21533 bp, 13 predicted proteins | sample 355202metaG_FD_185969 | JGI IMG/M metagenome (GOLD analysis project Ga0256840, IMG submission 185969) | Hydrothermal vent microbial communities from Mid Atlantic Ridge, Atlantic Ocean - 355-202 | ecosystem: Environmental > Aquatic > Marine > Hydrothermal vents | place: Atlantic Ocean: Mid...
CGCCCATCTCCTTTTCCTCCTCCCCTGTCCGGAGCGGCAGTTTCGCCCTGACCGTGCGCCGGGCCGGCCGCCTGACCTCTGCCATGCACCGGTTGCGTCCCGGCGATACCATCGGTGTCCGCGGGCCCTACGGCCGGCCGTTTCCCATGGCCGACCTGGCGGGCCACAGCCTGCTCTTCGTGGCCGGTGGCATCGGACTGGCGCCCCTGCGCTCGGTACTTGGTTTCTGTCTTGCCAACCGGGCCGATTACGGTGATATCACCCTGCTCTATGGCTGCCGGACACCGGCGGATATCTGTTTTGCCGATGACCTGGAAGAGTGGCAACAGCAGGGCGTCCACTGCCTGTGCACGGTGGACGAGGCAGACGACACCTGGACGGGCAGGGTGGGGCTGGTGACGGAACTCCTGCAGGAGGCCGGGGCGGAGGCCGGATCATGGCGGGCCCTGGTCTGCGGGCCCGGGATCATGATCCACTGTGTCCTCTCCCGCCTGGTGGAGATGGGCCTTCCCCGCAACCACCTCTTCACCACCCTGGAGCGGCACATGAAATGCGGTGTCGGCATCTGCGGCCACTGTTTCCTCGATGAAAAACTGATCTGCCGGGAGGGGCCGGTCTTCTCCATGTCCGAGCTGGGGGACACGCGCAACCTGTAGCGCCGTAAAAGTTCGGCAGCACGCCACCTGCACGCGCTCGCGGCTGGCCGCATAGCGGGCCTGTAGCCGGCCAGCCGCGATCATGCACAGCTGAGGCACTGCTGAATTTTTACAAAAGTCCCGCCAGTTCAACGTAGTTGACGATGGCGGTGAACTATTACGTAGCGCCTGCCGGGATGCCGGGAGCGGAAATGACAGAAGGCGGCGGAGACCCGGTCTCCGCCGCCTTCTGCAGATTCAGGAAAAGGAGGTTCAGGTCGAGGGTTTCGGGGCCAGCGGACGCTCCACCTCTTCCCGTGTCGGGGTATTGCCCGTGGTGTTGACGATGATCACGAACAGGTTGTCGTCCTTGAAGAAGACCTGCTGCAGATCATAGTTGTTATTGGGCGCCAGGTCCAGCACCACCCGGATCTTGTCCGGGTTATGGTGCCTGCCCACCCGGATGGCCCGGACATAGCGGCCGTCGGCACTGATCCGGTTCTTCACCCCGGCGTCGGCCGTGGTGCCTTTGAAGTCGCAGACCACGCGCGGCACTCCCTCCTCGATGCCGAAGACAACAGGGGGATGGAATTCGCTGAGCTTGAAGAGGACCATCTCGCCGCGGTTGGAGCTTTTGTCAAAGCGGATGGAGTGGAGGACAGGGCCCGCCGTTACGCCCGGTGTCGCTGTCCCGGCCCTGCCCGTACCAGGCTGTTCTTTTCCCGTCTTCCTTGCCGCCGGCACAGCCCTGGCGGTCTCCTTTTCTTCAGGTTGCCGGCCTGCCGGGGCCGTCTTTTCCCTGGCCTGAGGCTGCGCGGATCGGCCATCTTCACTGCGGGCAACAGGTGCGGCAGGTGCCGGTGCCGGCGTCCGGTTCGATGGCTGCGGTTGCGTGGCCCGAGGGGGTGCCGGAGGTGTATTTTTTTTCGCTGCCTGCTGCGGCTGAGCCTTTTTTTCCGCAGACGGGCCTGGTTTTTTCTCTGCAGGTGGTGTAGATGGAGATGTTTTGTCCGTGGGGGGCGCCGGTTCGGCACCGGCACGGAACAGGGTGACGACCAGGGAACCGTGGGCCTGGTCGAATTTCTGACGAAAATCGATCTCCCTGCCCGGTACCAGGTCCAGGACCACCCTGGTCTTGGGATCCGGCTCTCCGTGCAGGCCGATACGGATGCGGCGGATGAACCGGCCGCCGGTATCAATGGTCCTTGCCAGATTTGGCGCCACGGTGGTCCCGGCAAAATCGAACACCACCCGCGGATTGTCCCCCTTGATGGCAAAGACCTTGGGGATGTTGATCTCGTTGAGCCGGAAGATGACACGCTCCACGCCCGGGGCAGGTGTCTCGAAGCGGATCTCTTCGAGCCGGGGAGGGGTTGCGGCGACGGCACAACCGATCTGGACAAGCACGAGGGCGAGGAGGACAGGGATGCAGGCGACTAGTCGTTTCATTCGACCTCACGTTGGCTTGGAAGAGGATAAAAGTACCGGCCTTTTCAGGTGGTTGCCGATAGTGGTGCACTGTACCACATGCCCGGGCCGTGAGCGCGCCGGCCGGGCAGGACCGGCCTTTCCACCATATAGATTCAGAATTACATCGTCATTGCCTGGAATGTCAACTTATTTCAGGACAATCCGTCACCCTGCGGCCAGTGTGCCGGTTCAGCAGGGAAGCAAGCGCAGCGAGATCCCGATAGCCTGCCATGCGGAACTGATCACAGGGTATGCAAGGGCATGATTTTTCAACCTCGTTTTTGTAAGCGGTCTTCCAATGACTGAAGCCATGAAACCGACACCATCCGACTGCCTGCAGATCGACCATATCCTGCCCCTGGTCCGCAAGCCCGGCCGCTACCTGGGCGGCGAGCTCAATGCCGTCAGCACGGACTGGCACCGGGCCGTGATCCGTTTCTGCCTGGTTTTCCCCGACCTGTACGAGATCGGCATGTCCCACCAGGGACTGCAGATCCTCTACCATATTCTCAACCGCCGGGACCGGGTCCTGGCCCATCGCTGCTATGCACCCGATGTGGACATGGAGGCCCAGCTGCGGCGGCACAACGTGCCGCTTTTCTCCCTCGAGGCCCGCCGTCCGCTTGCCGCCTACGATGTCCTGGGCATCACCCTGCCCTATGAGCTCTGTTACACCAATATCCTCACCGTGCTCGACCTGGCCGGTATTCCGCTGCGTGCCGCTGACCGTACCGACGCGCACCCCCTGGTGCTCGGCGGCGGTCCCTGCTCCATGAACCCGGAACCGGTGGCGGATTTTTTCGACGCCATTGTCCTGGGCGACGGCGAGGAGGTGATCGTCGAGATCAGTGACATCCTCATGGAGGCCCGTGCCGCCGGCCGGCCACGGCAGGAGATCCTGGAGCGGCTCAGCGGCCTTGCCGGCGTCTATGTGCCGGCCTTTTTCGAGCCGGTCTACCAGGGCGGGGAGCTGGTGGCCATACGGTCCCTGCGCCGGGACTGCCACCAGGTCCGCCGCAGGGTGCTGCCGGAACTGGTGCCTTCGGACCTGCTTGCCCGTCCCCTGGTGCCGCTGGTCAAGCCGGTTCACGACCGGCTGGGCCTGGAGATCGCCCGGGGCTGTACCCGCGGCTGCCGGTTCTGCCAGGCCGGCATCATCTACCGGCCGGTACGGGAGCGGTCCGTGGACGAGATCATGGAGCTTGCCGAGCAGGGCATCGGAAGCTCCGGTTTCGACGAGCTGGCCCTGCTCTCCCTTTCCACCGGCGACTATTCCTGCCTGGGGCCACTGATGACCCGCCTCATGGACCGGTTTGCCGGGGAATATGTCTCGGTCTCCATGCCCTCCATGCGGGTGGGGACCCTGACACCCGAGATCATGGAACAGATCCGGCGGGTCCGCAAGACAGGCTTTACCGTGGCGCCGGAGGCCGGAACCGACCGGCTGCGCGAGGTGATCAACAAGGGGATCACCGAGGAGGATCTCCTGGCCACCTGCCGCGATGCCGTGGCCATGGGATGGAACCTGATCAAGTTCTATTTCATGATCGGCCTGCCCACCGAGACCGACGAGGATGTGGCCGCCATCGCCGGCCTGGCGCAGAAGGCCAGGGCCCTGGCCGGCCAGGGGCGCGGTGGCCGGATCCGGATCAATGTCTCGGTGGCCACCTTTGTGCCCAAGCCGCACACCCCGTTCCAATGGCACCGCCAGCTGGGCCTGGAGGAATCGAGGGAGCGGATCAACCGGCTGAAAAAGCTGCTGCCGCGGCGCGGTTTCCGTCTCAAGTGGCACGATCCGCACCAGTCGGTGATGGAAGGGGTCTTTTCCCGTGGCGATCGGAGGCTGTCGGCCCTCATCGAGACCGCCTGGCGGGCCGGGGTCCGTTTTGACGGCTGGTCCGAACACTTTCGCCTGGAAAACTGGCAGCAGGCCGCTGCCTGCTGCGGTATTGACCTGGATGGCTACCTGCGTGGCCGTGATCCCGGGGAGGTCCTGCCCTGGAGCCACTTGGAGAGCGGTGTTGACCGAGATTTTCTCGAACTGGAATACCGGCGCGCCCTGGACCGCAGCTATACCCCGGACTGCCGTGTCCATGGCTGCCAGAAATGCGGCCTGTGCGATTTCACGACCATTGCTCCCCGCCTGTGCAGGGCGGGGGAGCAGCCGCCGGCAGGATCGGCACCGGCCCGCCGGACGGCACCCCCGCCCGAGCAGGGCTTCTCCTACCGGATCCACTATTCCCGCCTGGGGGACAGCCGGTTTCTCGGTCACCTGGAGCTGCTGCAGCTCGTGTTCCGCGTCCTCCACCGGGCCGGCCTGCCGGTGCTCTTTTCGCGCGGCTTCAACCCCTCGCCCCGGGTCTCGTTCAGCCAGGCCCTGCCGGTGGGGGTGGAAAGCCTGGTCGAGTTCTTCGATGTGGAACTGGCGCGGCCACTCAAGGATACCGCGGCAGCCATGGCCGAGCTCAACCGCCATTTGCCGGCCAGCATCCGCATCACCGGCATCGGCCCTGTACCGGCAAAGAGCGATGCCGCCCTCTGCACCGGCTACCGGATCACCCTGACCGGACCGCCCCCGCACAATGCCGGCGAACGGGCCGCGGCCTTTCTGGCCAGTGCATCCCATCCTATCACCAGGGTCCGCAAGGGCAGGACGAGGGAACTGGACCTGCGGCCGCTGGTGCAACGGCTCGAGCTGCAGGGCCGGACGATCCTGCTGGATCTGCGCCACCAGCCGGGTCAGGCCGGCACCAATCCCCGCCAGATCATGGAGGAGGTCCTGGGGCTGGACACGGAGACAGTCCTGCTGGCCAGGGTGCTCAAGGTGGCGCTGACCGGATGCGACGATTCCGGGCCGGCAAAGAGTTGAGAAATTATCCGCTTTACGGTAAAGACACTGTTGCCTGGGCCAGTATCTTCAGGAGTAAGAGTTCAGCAGCACGTTCTGTCCGGATTCCGGAAGAGCCGCCCCGGTCCCCAGTGTCCTGACAATTCTGAAACCATGCCGAGGAGAGACGATGAAGAAGATTATTCTGCGTGAAGACGAGATGCCGACCAGCTGGTATAACGTGGCGCCCGACATCCCCGGCGGCCTGCTGCCGCCGCTGGACCCGGAGACCAGGGAACCCATGGGGCCGGAGAAACTCTCCGCCGTCTTTCCCATGGGCCTGCTGGAACAGGAGATGAGCCAGGAGCGCCATATCGAGATCCCGCAGGAGGTCATGGAGATCTATCGCATCTGGCGGCCCTCACCCCTGGTCAGGGCCTACAAGCTGGAGCAGGCCCTGGACACAAAGGCCAGGATCTTCTTCAAGAACGAGGGCGTTTCGCCGGTGGGCAGCCACAAGCCGAATTCCGCAGTGGCCCAGGCCTATTACAACAAGCGGGAAGGGGTCAGGCGGCTGGCCACCGAGACCGGGGCCGGTCAGTGGGGGTCGGCGCTCTCCATGGCCACCTCCAAGTTCGACATGGAGTGCAAGGTCTACATGGTGCGCTGCTCCTATGACCAGAAGCCCTACCGTAAATCGATCATGCACACCTTTGGCGCCGAGATCGTGCCCAGCCCCAGCCCGGACACCAGCACCGGCCGGGCGATCCTGGAAAAGGATCCCGATACGCCGGGCTCCCTTGGCATCGCCATCTCCGAGGCCCTGGAGGATGCGGCCACCAGGGACGATACCAACTATGCGCTCGGCTCGGTGCTCAACCATGTGATCCTGCACCAGTCCATCATCGGCCTGGAGGCGAAGAAGCAACTGGAGATCGCCGGTGCCTACCCGGATGTGATCGTCGGCTGCTGCGGTGGCGGTTCCAATTTCGCCGGTCTGCTGGCGCCCTTTGTGCCCGATTACCTGGAAGGAAAAAAGATCGAGTTCGTGGGCTATGAGCCGGCCTCCTGTCCCACCATGACCGCCGGCAGGCTGGCCTATGATTCCGGCGACGTGGCCATGATGACGCCGCTGCTCTACATGTACACCCTGGGGCACGACTTCATGCCCCCCGGTATCCATGCCGGCGGCCTGCGCTATCATGGCATGGCGCCCATCATCTCGGCCCTGATCCGGGACAAGGTGGTGACCCCGAAAAGCGTGCACCAGCTCGAGTGTTTCGAGGCCGGCGTCCTCTTTGCCAGGACCGAGGGGATCATCCCGGCTCCCGAGACCACCCACGCCATCCGCGGCGCCATCATCGAGGCCATGAAGGAGCCGGACAATCCCAAGACGATCCTGTTCAACTTCTCCGGCCACGGCCTGATCGACATGGCCGCCTATGACAACTATTTTGCCGGCGTCCTCCATGACTATTCCTACCCGAAGGAGCAGATCGAGGCCTCCCTTGCCCATCTGCCCAAGGTGGACTGACATCCACTGGCTTTGCCGGGGCTGCGGGACGTTTCTCCTCCTGCTGCTCATCTTCCTGCCGGAGCAGGCCGCGCCCGCGGCCTGCTCTTCTTTCTCCGGTCTGATCCGTAATGGCGGTGTCGGGGTGGTCGAGCGCAGCGGCACGGTCCGGGGCTGTGAACTGGACACCCCCTTCATTCCGGCAAGCATCCTCAAGATCTCCACTGCCCTCATCGCCCTGCAGGTCCTGGGACCGGACTATCGCTTCCGCACCGAGTTCCATGTCGATGCGGCCGGGGATCTCTTCATCCGGGGCTTCGGCGATCCCATGCTGGTTTCCGAGGAGGTCGACCTCATTGTCCGCGAACTGCGGGCCAGGGGACTGCGCCGCATCAGGGCCATCTACATCGATCCCTCCCTCTTTGCCCTGGACAGCGATGTGCCCGGCCGCGGTGGCAGCGACAATCCCTATGACGCCGCCGTGGGCCCGGTGGCGGTCAATTTCAATACCGTTTCCCTGCTGGTCGCCGGCAACGGCACAGTCCGTTCCGCCGAGCCCCAGACCCCGACCCTGCCCCTCATGGAGGAGATGGGCCGTGGCCTGCGGCCGGGCAGGTACCGGCTCAATATCTGCCGGAGCCGGCAACGGCTGCAGCAGATGATGGCCCGCTATGCGGCGGAACTCTTCCTGGCCGTGTTCCAGCGTCACAACGTGTCCTGCACCGGGAAGTGGGGGATCAGGACCGTGCCTGCCGACAGTCTTCCTTTCCATGTCCACCTCCAGTCCAGGACCCTGGAGCAGGTCTGCGCGGCCATGCTGCGTTTTTCGAACAATTATATGGCCAACCTGGTCTTCCTGGTGACCGGTGCCGAAAAGGCAGGGTATCCGGCCACCTGGGAAAAGGCACGGCAGACGGCGGCCCATGAACTGGCGCTTCTGCTGGGGCCAGCCGCCGCAGCCAGGTTCCGCCAGGTGGACGGTGCCGGTCTGTCCCGCGACGACCGGGTCACGGCACGGGCCATGCTGAAGCTCCTGCAGGTTTTTCGTCCCCACCGGCTCCTGTTGCCGGAGCGCCGGGGCGTCCTCCTGAAGACCGGCACCCTGCATGGGGTCTACAACCTGGCCGGTTACCTGGCCGATGGTATTCCCTTTGTTGTTCTGCTCAACCAGTCCCGCAACCGTCGTTTTGTCCTCCTCGACCGGCTGCGCACCCGCTATGGCCGCGATTGCGGCGGCGGTTCATGAAAAAAGTATTGATTTACAAAGGGAAAAGATGCTTATTGTAAGCAGGTAGACTCAAGGCTATGCAGGCGGAAACTTTCACCAGCGTGCCGGTATGTCGAGAGAGTTGCCGGGAGCGCTGAGCTGTTCCTTCCGGTTTCTGTTTTCGGATAATCCGCCATGCCTGCAGGAGCGTGCACAACAACCCTTGAACATCAGGCAGATACCATCGTGTCACTGCCCCGGGCAGCAGACGACCCTGGCACCTGGCCCCTGACCCCTGAATTCCACCCGGTTCCTTTATGCCCTTCTGTCGTCGCTCCAGGATAATCCGTTCTCTGTCGGGGCGGCTCTTTCTCCTGCAGCCTCTCCTGTGCCTGGCGGCACCGGGCGGATCCTCTGCCGAACCTGTGTTCCGGGCCGGAATGGAGATGACCCGGACCGGCGGCATGATCTGGGGGGCGGTGCTGGTGGATGGCCTTATCCTGGCCGCCCTGTCGGTCCTTTTTCTGCTCAATCTCAGGATGAAGAGGGAACTCGAGCGCAGCCGCAGGGAGCTTCTTCTGCAGGAGAACAAGTTCCAGGCCGTGTTTCAGAATCAAGGCCAGCTCTGCGGACTGCTCGACCCGGAGGGCACGGTGGTGGCCATCAACCGGCAGGCCCTGGCAATGATCGCCTGCAGGGAAGAGGATATCCTGGGCCGCCCTTTTCCCGACACCCCCTGGTGGACCCATTCGGAGGAGGAGCGTGGCAGGCTGCGCCGGGCCATCTCCGATATCCGCAACGGCCTGGATGGAAGCAGTTTCCATACCACCCATGTGGACGGACAGGGCAGGCTCCGCGATATCGACTTCTCCATCACCCCCATCAGGAACGGCAATGGTCAACTGCGCCACATGCTGGCCCTGGGGCACGACGTGACCAGCCTCCGTCACAGCCGTCAGCTCTACCATAGCTTTTTCGACAAGATGCCCGATCCGGTCCTCCTGCTTCGCGATGGTCGCATCGTGGACTGCAACCAGGAGGCGCTTCGTCTTTTTCGTGCCGATCCCGACCAGATGATCGGGCTGGAACCATCGGTCCTGATGGGGGAGCGGGAGGGGGGCGATGCCGACGCACCGGCAGTGCCGGCCGGGGCCATCAGCGGCACCATCGATGCCGGGGTGCAGACCATGGAGTGGAAGGCCAGGCGTCTGGACTCCTCCCTGTTTGATGGTCAGTGGACCCTGATACCCCTTCGCATCGGCAATACCCTCTATCAGCAGATCATCATCAGGGACGTCACCAGGATCAGGGAGACGCAGCGTGAACTGGTCATGGCCAAGTATGCCTTTGACCACAGCGCGCTTCCCATTGTCTGGTATGTCCCCGGCAGAACGCTCAGGGAATGCCGGTTCTTTTATGCCAACGAGGCGGCCTGCAGGATCACCGGTTATTCCCGGGAGGAGTTTGTGCAGCTTTCCATTGCCGATATCAGCCGGGTATGGACCGAGAAGAACTTTCGCAATATCCTGGACCATATCCGCCGCCGTGGCTCGGAGACCTACGAGACCCTGATCCGGCACCGTGACGGCCACGACATCCCCATGGAGGTCAATACCTCCCACTTCCGTCTCGACGACCAGGAGTATTTCTTTGTCATTGCCGAGGAGATCAGTCAGCGGAAACAGCTGGAAGAGGAACTGCGTCAGGCGCAGAAGTTGGAGGCACTGGGCACCCTGGCTGGCGGCATAGCCCACGATTTCAATAATATCCTCTCCGCCATCTTCGGCTATACCGGGCTGGCCATGCAGCGGCTGGACATGGACAGTGAACCGGGCCGGCACCTGGAGCAGGTGCGCCGTGCCGCCGAACGGGCCAGGATGCTGGTGCAGCAGATCCTGACCTACAGCAGGAAGGGCGGGGAACAGCGCCATCCCGTGGCGGTGGTTCCCGCGGTCAGGGAGGCCCTGCAACTGCTCCGTTCAACCATCCCGGCCACCATCAGCATCGAATCGGTCCTGGAATCCCATGGCCAGGTCATGGCCGATGTCACCCATATCCAGCAGATCGTCATGAACCTCTGCACCAATGGCTACCACGCCATGCGTCAGCAGGGAGGCATCCTGCAGGTACGGGTGGTGGACATCGAAGTGGCAGAGGAGGACGCCGGTGTGGAGGCGGACCTGGCGCCGGGCCGGTATGTGCTTCTGAGCGTGGCCGACACAGGAACCGGCATGGATGAACAGACCCGGAAGAGGATATTTGATCCCTACTTCACCACCAAGGAGGCCGGCGAGGGAACCGGACTGGGGCTTGCCGTGGTTCACGGCATTGTTCGCAGTTACGGCGGCGCCATCCGGGTCACCAGCAGGCCGGGACACGGCTCGATGTTCGAGATCTTTCTGCCCCGTGTCGACGGCCACGGCCGGAGCGGGACAGGGGCAGCGGCGGCGGAGCCGGAGGTTGCCGGAGGCAGGGAACGGATCATGTTCGTTGACGACGAGGAGCTGATCGTCAGCATGAGCCGGCAGATGCTGACCCGTTTCGGCTACACCGTGCTTTCTTTCACATCGAGCCGGGAAGCACTGGCCCATTTCATGGAGCATGACAGCGAGATCGACCTGGTGGTCACCGACCTGACCATGCCGGAGATGAGCGGCGTGGAACTGGCGCGGAAGGTGATGGATATACGGCCGGGACTGCCGGTGATCCTCTGTACGGGCTACAGCGAGGAGATGAACCGTGACCGGGCCATGGCCCTGGGGATCGCCAGGTTTGTCCAGAAGCCGCTGGTCATGGAGGAGATGCTGCGGACCGTGCGCTCGGTGCTCGACGAAAGCTCAGGTTGAGTCCCGGCCGGTCCGGCACTGGTCAAGAAACGTCCTGACCTGAGAACTGCTCAGGTAGATGCCGGAGAGACGCCGCTCGCCGCAGACCAGGGTGGGGATCATCCGGATGGAGTTCTTCCAGGCAGTGCGGGGATGGGCGATGATATCGACCTCCTCGATCTCCAGGTCCGGGAATTCCGGCCGCATCTTGTCCAGCGCACGGCGGACCATCATGCAGCGCGGTCAGATGCCCGACTTGTAGAAGGTGATACGGGTTGTTACGCGGGTCATGGCGTGCTCCGGTTGGGTGCAGGAGTGATGAACAGTACTTACTATACTCTGTGCCGGCAGGAAGGGGAACCGGTTTCATGGCAGAAAGGGGATGACGATCTCCGGATAGAGCGGTAAATGTACCGGTATCTCAAACAAAAGGTATTAAAGCGATCAGTTTATCTGGTTGACTTGTCGTTATTTTCCGCGAAAAACCGCCTTTTATGCTTTGTCGAAAAAACAACGAGTTACGATGATTATTGCAACACCTTTAAGTAGCTGCCCATGGCAGAAAAATGTAGCACACTGCGGGAGATGAATGGAATAACAGATCACATTGCGATAACCTTGGTCATGGATGCGGCTTTCAGTCGCCACGATACCGGGGGTGGCGACCATCCTGAAGTTCCTGAACGGTTGCATGTCATCCGCCATTTCCTGGAAGCACACTTCCCCGAGGGCTCGGTATCCACGGTGTCGCCCAGGCCGGCGACTCGTGAAGAACTGCTCCGTTTCCATACTGAGGGCTGGCTGTGCCGGTTTGAAGAGGCGGCCTTATCAGGCCGTAGTTTCATTGATCATCCCGACAACCAGGTTTGTTACGATTCCTTCGAGATCGCAATGCTGGCCGCCGGGTCAGGGCCTACTGCCATCGATTTGGTGGAAAACGGTGTCCCTGGTCCTCTCTTCTGCTGTGTCCGTCCGCCAGGTCACCATGCCGAACCGAACATGCCCCTCGGATTCTGCTTTTTCAACAACTGCGTGATTGCAGTTCGCTACTGGCAGCAGCGCTACGGACGCCAACGTATCTGTATCCTGGACTTTGACGCTCACCATGGCAACGGCATTCAGGCGGCTGTTGACGCAGAGGCCGAGACCCTCTATATTTCCCTGCATGAACATCCCAGTTTCAGCTTTCCCGGCACCGGCTGGGCCGAAGACCGGGGAAGCGGAGCGGGTCTGGGAGCAGTACTCAACATTCCGTTGCCTCCCGGGTCAGGTGATGACAGGGTGCTTGCCGCCATGGACGTTGAGATCACAGCGGCCCTGGAAGAATTCCGCCCCGATGCCTTTGTCATCGCGGCAGGGTTCGATGGCCACCGGAAGGACGATATGTCCGGCCTTTCCTGGAGTACAGGTCTATACCGACAGATTGGTCGCAGACTGGCGGCCTGGAGCAGGGAATATGCCGCCTCCCGGATGATCTCTATCCTGGAGGGAGGGTATCACCTCTCCAGTCTGGCCGCCTCCGTGGGTGCCTACCTGGAAGGTCTGCTCGGGGCAGACAGCGTCCAGGCCGTGCCCCAGAGCCGGGACAGAGAATGGTAGTTTTCTGAAAGGAACGGTGTTTCAGTGGAGTTGGCGATATCGGTACGCTGGTACTTTTTTATATTCTGTTGTTGATCGGAGAACTGCATGTTTATCACCTCGTATATGACACCATCGCCGGTGACCATCGGTCCGGACGAGACAGTGGTCGCTGCCCTGAATCTTCTGGAAGGACATGATTTCCGCCACCTGCCCGTGGTGGACGGCAGGAGGCGGCTCCTGGGCATGGTCACTGACCGGGATCTCCGTTCCGCCTGTCCCTCGTCGGTGCTGAGTACATCCGAACAGGAGCTGATCCTGGACCGGGTCAAGGATACGAAGGTCCGCCAGATCATGTCCACGGACCTGGCATGTCTGCATCCCGACTCGACCCTCGATGATGCTCTGCTTCTGTTCCGGCGCCACCGTTTCGGCGCCCTGCCCGTGGTTGTGGAAGAGGAACGGTTGGTGGGGATTTTGTCTCTCAACGACCTTATGGACGCCTACAGCGATTTGTTCGGTCTGGGCGAGAAAGGTTCCACCCTGCTGGCACTGGAGGTACCGGGCCATGACGTCGCCCTGGCCGGCCTGGTGGCGGTGCTGGAGAAGAACAACATCCACTGCACCCGTCTTGTTCGTACCGGTGGTACTGGCAAAGATCCGGCCAGGATCTACCTGCGTCTCAGTTCCTATAATATGGTGCTGGTACGCAAGCTGATCCGGAAAGCCGGTTTCTCCTTGTATCAACCACCGGATATCAGGGAATGACACTTCTCCGATAACCTTAACATCTGCCTGTTTCTCCCTGCGAGGACCCCATGCTGGACACACTGTTTTATCCTGAGAGCATAGCCGTGGTGGGGGCCTCCAGGTCCCCGGGCAAGGTGGGATACGATATCCTGCGCAACCTGGTGGAAGGCGGATTTTCCGGCCGCATCCTGCCGGTCAACCCGGCCGGCGGCGAGATGTTCGGCCGCACGGTCCTGCCGGATCTCGCCGCCTGCGGCCCGGGGATCGACCTCGTGGTGGTGGCGGTGCCCGCGGCCGCAGTGCCCGGGGTGGCCCGGCAGGCGGCGGATCTCCATGTCGGCGCCATGATCGTGATCAGCGCCGGTTTCAAGGAGACCGGTGCCGAGGGCCGCGAGCTCGAGCTCGAGCTTGCCCGCATCTGCCATCGCGCCTCCATCCGTCTGCTGGGTCCCAACTGCCTGGGGCTGATCAACCCGGCCGGCAACCTGAATGCCTCCTTTGCCGCCCGTATGCCCAGGGCGGGCAATATCGCTGTCTTTTCCCAGTCCGGGGCCCTGTGTACCGCCATGCTGGACATGGCCGACGCCAGGAACCTCGGTCTGTCGAAACTGGTCTCCGTCGGCAACAAGGCCGACATCACGGAGGTGGATCTGCTGCAGGCCCTGGCCGCGGACGAGAGCACCGGGGTGATCGTCGGCTACCTGGAGGATATAAGCTCCGGCGACGCCTTTGTCAAGGCAGCGGAAGAGGCCAGCTGCCGCAAGCCTGTGGTCCTGCTCAAGTCCGGCACCACGGCCGCCGGCCAGCGGGCCGCCGCCAGTCACACCGGGGTCCTGGCCGGTCAGGACACGGCCTATGGCGCGGCCTTCAAACGGGCCGGCATCTGCCGGGCCGATACCTTTGATGCCCTGTTCGACTATGCCACCGCCTTTTCCATGCAGCCGGTGCCGGCCGGCAACCGGATTCTGATCATCACCAATGCCGGCGGCCCGGGCACCATGGCCGCCGATGCCGTGGAAAAGGCCGGAATGCGGGTGGCCATCCTCGACCGCAACATCGCCACTGCCCTGCGTGCAAAGCTGCCGGCCGCCGCCTCGGTGGGCAACCCGGTGGATGTGCTGGGCGATGCCGATCCGGGCCGCTACGTGGAGGCCCTGCTGGCTGCCCAGGAGGATTCGTCCGTGGATGCGATCATCGTGCTCCTCACCCCCCAGGCCATGACCAGGCCGGCAGAGACGGCCCAGGCCATTGCCGGTCGTATCGATGGTTCCAAGCCCGTGCTGGCCTCCTTCATGGGCGGCAGGGACGTCCTGCCCGGCCGTCGCGAGCTGGCAGCCGCGGGTCTGCCTGACTACGAGTCCCCGGAGCGGGCTGTGGCCGCACTCAAGGCCATGTACGAGTATGGGGTCTGGCGGCGCCGGCCACCCCGCCTGGTGACCCGGTTTCCGGTCAACCGGCGCCGGGTGGAGCGGATCATCTGCAGCCGGCTGCGGACCGGGCGGCTGCAGATCGGCGAGGTCAGGGCCAAGGATATCCTCCGTGCCTATGGCTTCCGCGTCCTCGACGGCCACCTGGCCGTGAGCGTAGAAGAGGCTGTGGAGATCGCCCGTTTCATCGGCTTTCCCGTGGCCATGAAGGTGGTCTCGCCCAATATCGTTCACAAGACCGATCTCGGCGGGGTCAGGCTCAACCTTGCCTCGGCGCGCGAGGTCGAGGACGCCTTTGACCTGATGCTGCTGCGGATCCGCAAGCATGCGCCCGATGCCGAAATCGAGGGAATCTATGTGGAGAAGATGGCCGACAGGGGCCTGGAGGTCATCATCGGCATGACCCGGGATCCCCAGTTCGGCCCCATGCTGATGTTTGGTCTCGGCGGCATCTTTGTCGAGGTGATGAAGGATGTCACCTTCCATCTCGCCCCCATCACCGCCGACGAGGCCGTGCAGATGCTCAAGTCGACCCGTTCCTGGGAGATGCTCGAGGGCAGGCGGGGACGCAAGGGGGTCGATATCGCCGCCATTGCCGGCGGTCTGCAGCGGATCAGCCAGTTGACCACGGATTTCTCCCGGATCGTCGAACTGGATATCAATCCGTTGATCGTTGGCGAGCCGGGCAGTGATCCGGTGGTGGCCGACGCCAGGATAACCCTGTCCCGACCGCCGGAAGATCAACGGCCCGACGGCCGGATGTGAGGAGTCAGAGTAAAAGTTCAGCAGCACGCCATCTGCACGCGCTCGCGGCTGGCCGCATAGCGGGCTATAGCCGGCCAGCCACGATCACGCACAGCTGACGCACTGCTGAACTTTACCAAAAGAGTCGGTCTTTTTAAGTGGTTGCCCATAGCGGAGAACTATTACGAGTCGGATATGGAATACGACAGCAACTGGCAGGAAAAGTACGCGGATATGGTTACCAGCCCGTCACGGGCCTTGGCGCGCCTGCGGCCGGGACAGCGGGTCTTCATCGGCACCGGCTGCAGCGAGCCCCTGGAACTGGTTTCGGCCATGGCCGCCCGGGCCGGCGAACTGGCCGATGTGGAGATTATCCAGCTCATCACCAAGGGCGATGCGCCCTATGCCGACAGGCGGTTTGCCGAATGTTTCACCATCAATTCCTTTTTCATCGGCTCCAATGTCCGTGACATGATCCAGGAAGGACTGGGCAGCTATACCCCCATCCTGATGTCGGACGTGCCCCGTCTGCTCCACTCCGGCCGCCTGCCCCTGGACGTGGCCCTGATCCAGGTCACGCCCCCCAATGGCCACGGCAAGGTCAGCCTGGGCATTTCCGTGGACATCGTCCGCAGCGCCGCCGAGAACGCCTCCCTGGTCATTGCCCAGGTCAACCCCAACATGCCCTGGACCCACGGTGATAGCCTGATGGATATCTATGACATTGATCTGCTGGTGCCGGTGGACAGCCCGCTGATCGAGCGTCGCTCCCATCCCCCGCACGAGATCAGCAGGAAGATCGGCCAGGAGGTGGCGGCCCTTATTCCCGACGGCGCCACCCTTGAGTTCGGCCTCGGCCGGGTGCCCGGGGTGGGCAGGATCCCGCAGGCGGTCATGGACTACCTGCACGACAAGAAGGATCTGGGGATCCATACCGAGATGATCACCGATTCCATCATCGGCCTGATCGAGTCCGGCGCCGTGAACGGGGCGCGCAAGACCATTGACCGGGGGCGGATCACCACCAGTTTCTGCATGGGAACCCGGAAACTCTACGATTACGTGGACGACAATCCTCTGTTCCGGTTTCGCTCCACCGAGTATGTGAACGACTCCAGCGTCATCGGCCGGCAGAAGAGGATGGTCTCCATCAACATGGCCCTGGAGATCGATCTCACCGGCCAGGTCTGTTCCGACTCGGTGGGCGGCCGTTTCTATTCCGGCATCGGCGGCCAGGTGGATTTCAACCGCGGCGCGGCCCGCTCCGAGGGGGGACGGGCCATCATCACCATGCCCTCGGTGTCGGAGGACGGCAGCCGTTCCCGGATCGTCACCACCCTGCAGCCGGGCTCCGGGGTGGTTATCAGTCGCGGCACTGTCCATTACGTGGTCACCGAATACGGGATCGCCTTCCTGCACGGCAAGTCGATCCAGGAACGGGTCATGGCTCTCATCACCATTGCCCATCCCGATTTTCGCGAGCAGCTCTTCCGGGAGGCGGTGGAGGCCCGCTACCTGCGGCCCGACCTGGCCGGTTTCGGTAACCGGTTTCTGGTGCCGGGCGAGGAGTCCATGCGGACCACCTACCTGCTGGACGACGGCACCCAGGTCAGTTTCCGTACCATCCGGCCCACCGACGAGCCCCATATGCGGGATCTGCTCTACAACCTGTCCCAGGAGACCATCTACTACCGGTTCATGAGCCGGCAGCAGCGGTTCACCCACCGCCAGCTCCATGATTTCGTCTACATCGACCACCGCCGCGACGCGGCCATCGTCGGCACGGTGCCCGAGGCCCATGGCGAGGAGATCATCGCCGTAGGCCGCTACTATCTCAACGAGCGGGACAACCGGGCCGAGGTCGCCTTTGTGGTCCGGGACGGATGGCAGGGCAAGGGGATAGGCTCCTTCATGTTCCGGCATCTGGTCGCCATTGCCAAGCGCAACGGTATTGCCGGTTTCACGGCCGAGGTGCTGCGGGACAACGACCGCATGCGGAAGATCTTCAATCACTCGGGCTACAAGGTGCAGAGCCGTCTCCAGGAGGGGGTCTACAGCTTTGTCATGGATTTCTGAGCGGTGATTTGCGCAGCACCTCCTCGAGTATTCCGGCCACATCGCCGACCTGGTAGGGTTTCACCAGGATGGCCCGGAACCCGAATTTTCTGTATTCCGACATGGCCGCATCATTGGCATAGCCGCTGGAGACGATGAGGCAGGCCTCCGGATCCAGCTCAAGAAGGCGGCGTGCGGTCTCCCTGCCGCCCATGCCGCCGGGAATGGTCAGGTCCAGGATCACCGCGGTAAAGGGATGGCCGTCCTCCATGGCCTGTTGGTAGACCTGCAGGGTCTCGCCGCCGTCACTTGTTCCAGCGGCCTCGTAGCCCAGGGAGGTGAGGATGCCCGTGCAGAGGGTCCGGATCATCTCTTCATCGTCCATGACAAGAATCCTGCCCTGGCCCTGTTCCGGCCGCGACAGGGGCCGGGCCGCCTCCTGGCGGCGTTCCCGCGAGGCCGGCAGGTGGAGGGTGAAGGTGGCGCCGGCGCCCGGCTCCGATTCCACCGAGATCACTCCCTTGTGGTTGCGGATGATGGAGTAGCTGCTGGCCAGGCCCAGGCCGCTGCCCTCGTCCTTGGTGGTGAAGTAGGGATCGAAGATCCGCTCCAGGTGCTGCGGCTCGATGCCGGTGCCCTGGTCCTGGATCCTGATCCGTACATAGGGGCCCGGCGGCAGCAGGTGAAGGTTGTTGGCGGCCAGGGTCACGTTGTCGGCCGAGATGGTGATGACACCGCCCCCGGGCATGGCCTGGTCGGCATTGATCAGCAGGTTGCCGAGAACCTGGCTGATCTGGCCCGGATCCACCTCGGCCGACCAGATATCGGCGGCGATCCGCAGCTCGTGGCGGACATTGGACCCGCGCATGGTGAGATCGGCGGCCTCGCGCAGCAGGCGGTCCAGGACGACCAGTTGCTTGACCGGGGCGCCGCCGCGGGAGAACGTCAGGAGCTGCCGGGTCAGGTCACGGGCCCGCAGCGAGGCCTGCTCCGCGGCCAGGAGATGGTCCCGGGCCTCGGCATCCTGCCCGAGATGGCGGTGGATTAGGGAGATGTTGCCGAGAATGGCGGTGAGCAGGTTGTTGAAGTCATGGGCGATTCCCCCGGCCAGGGTGCCGACGGATTCCAGGCGCTGCGCCTTGATGGCCTCGTTCTCCAGCCGCTCCCGGTCAGTGATGTCCCGGAACACCAGGACAACGCCGATGATCCTGCTGTCCTGGTCGTGGATGGGGGCGGCGGTGTCGGCGATCAGGTGCTTCCGGCCGTTGCGGCAGGTGAGGAACCCATGTTCCTCACGTTTGATGGACTGTTTTTTGCCGAGGATCGTCCTGGCCGGACAGGGCAGGCTCTCGCCGGTGTCGCGATGGACGAGTCGGAGGATCTCCGCCAGGGGACGGCCTGCCGCCTCTTCCTGGCTCCAGCCGGTGAGCTCTTCGGCAACCCGGTTGACGAGGACTACGTTGCCCTCCATGTCCGTGGTGATGACCCCGTCGCCGATGGAGCGCAGGGTGACGCTGAGGCGCTCCTTTTCCATGGCCAGTTGCTGCTCCGCCTCTTTACGGGCCGTGATGTCGCGGTTGCTGCCCCGGCGGCCCAGGTAGTTGCCGTTGCTGTCATAGATGCCCCGGCAGACATGGCTGATCCAGCGTATCCTGCCGTCTCTGGTACGGATCCGGTACTCGATGGGATTATGCGGCCTGGGGTCCTGGTGGTCCCGGAAGTGGCCCATGCAGATGGACCGGTCCTCCGGCAGGATGATTCTCTCGATGAGATCCTTCCGGCTCTGGAATTCCCCGGCGGTATAGCCGGTGATCTCCTCGCAGGAGGGCGAGGTGTAGACCATCCGGCCGTCGGTGGCGCGCCAGAAGATCCATTCGGTGGAGAACTCGCTCACCATCCGGAACAGGGCCTCGCTTTGCGCAAGTTTTTCCTTTGCCTCGCCCACCCGGACGACCATGGAGTCCATGGCCTCGACGATCTGCCGCAGCTCCCGGGTGTCGGTCCGGAGGTCGGACGGCAGGAGAGGTCCTTTGTCTTCAAAGGGATTGATCCCTGCCAGGGCCCCGGCCAGATCACCGATCGGCCTGGCAAGGTAGCGGTTGATGAGCCAGTTGAGCAGGATGATCATCGCCAGCAGGGTGGCGCAGATGGAGACGGCCTGGATGGCCACCAGCCGCAGGATGTGACGGAGGATGACCGGGTAGGGAATGGCGGCATAGAAGGTCCAGCTGGGCGGCAGCTCGGGCTGTTGCCTGTAGGCCAGGTACCTGGTGTGGTCGAGGCGGAAGCTCTGCAGGCCGAAGCTGTCAGGCTCGCTCCAGTCGGTCATGGAGAGGCCGAGCCGGGCCCGGGACTCGACCAGGGACCGGTCCGGGTGGTAGACCACGGTGCCGTCGCCGGTGAGGATGAAGAACAGGACCTGGCCGCCGAGACCGGGGATACGGAAATGGCGGATCAGGTAGCGGACGTCATCGAGGTTTTTTTCAGCGGCCAGGGTCTGGCCGTTGTCCAGCGGAAAGAGCATGGTGATAACACTCTTTTCCGTGAACATGGACTGGTGGACCGGGGAGATGGGGTGGCCCGCCCGGATCACCGGCATGTTGCCCAGGTCAAGCCCGATGAAGGATTCGAATCCGGCGCTGATGCGGATGATTCGCTGCTCCTGGTCGAGAACATAGAAGAGGTCGCCTGCAATGGCGGCCTGGTGGCGGTGGCGGCTGAGGAGATGCTGGACGGCCCCTTCCTTCCTGGCGGTCGCATCGTTGAGATAGCTGCGTATCCGGGACTGGTTCCTGGTGAAGTAGTCGGCAATGATGGCGGAGCAGGTGGTGGCGGTGGTGGACATCGCCTGGGCCAGGTTCACTGGGCCAGGTTCAGTTTGAGCTGCCGCATCTCGACCAGGGCCACCTTGACCGATACCAGGACAAGGCCGAGGACAAAGAAGAGCGCCAGTAACCTGTTGACCCGCCGCGCCAGGGGCGGCGGGACTTTTGCTTCAGCCGTCATGGGCCATCCCCGGGTCCGCGGCTGGTGGCAGTGGTGGTGCAGGGTCTCCGGCCGGTGTTAGCACCTGTTCCCTGACAAAACGACCGTCTTTGACCGTGACCACGTAGAGGGGGCGCTCCACGTCACCGTCCTTGCTGAACCGGACGCCGCCGAGCAGGGTGGGAAAGGAATCCCCGAGCAACTGCTTCCTGATGGCATCGGCAGTGGGCGGGAAGGGAATCGATCGCATGGCCCGGCCAAGGATCTGGATCATCTCGTAGCCCCGCATGGATTTGGCCGTGGGTTGTCGCAGGTAGCGTCTGCCGAGAAGACGGCTGAACGTACGGTACTGGTCATTGTCATACTCCGGCGCGATGAAGGTCAGGATCCTGATCCCCTCCACGGCCCTGCCGCCGATATGGATGAGGCAGGGGCTCTGGTCCCAGAGGGTGGCATAGAAGGGGATGCGGGATCCGGCCTGGCGCAGTTTCTGGGCAATAATGGCGGTCTGGCGGTAGTTGGCGAGCATGACCACGGCCTGGGGATCGGCCTGGAGCAGAAGGGCGGCGATGCGGTTCCAGTCGGTTTCCTGCCTGGCGTGAAAGGAAACACGGTGGATGGCGCCACTGTAGTTTGCCGCGATCTGGCGCAGGTAGTCCTCGCTGAAGCTGGCGTTGTCCAGGTCGAGCAGGGCGCTGATCCTCCTGATCCCGGCCCGGCGGAAGAGGCCGGCCATGGCCCGGCCGTAGATGGTGGTGTCCACCGAGGTCCGGAAAAAGAGATCATCCCGGCCGCTCAGTTGGCTGGTCGCGGTATAGGCGGTGAACAGGAGCACGTTCTGGCCGGTCACCAGGGGGTAGGCGACCAGGGTGTTCTGGGATATGGAATGGCCCAGGATCACCACCACACCGCGGTTGATGAGGTCCTGGTCAACAGCGAGGATGTCCTCGGGGTCGTTCCTGTCGTCACGGACCAGGAGTTCGAGAGGATGACCGTTGATGCCGCCGCGGCTGTTGACCAGCTCCACGCCGAGACGGACACCGTCCCGTATATGCTCGGCAGCCGGACTACCGTCGCCGCTGAGGTTGATGGCCAGGCCGATGCGGATCGGCTTTTTTTCCCGGGAGCAGGACGGGGCCAGCAGGGCAAGAGCGAGGCAGAGGGTGGTCAGCAGGGCGGAAAACAGGAATCGGCGGGCCTGAGGTTCTGGATGCATGGATCTTCTGATGCCGCCGGCAACGGGGCAGGCGGCTGTGAACATGACAATACTGCGAAAATATCCGTGTCTGCGGGGTGACCGCCACATCCCTGTCCGGGTAGCAATCCTGCGTGGTCAGGGAGCGGTGCCTGATGGAATCCTTTCTCCCGCAATGATTTTTTCCTTTTTTATATCCAAGGCGGGCTTTGCCCGCAACCCAACGAGCATATGACATGAGCCGTTCTTTTGGTACAATGAAGCATTGCAAACCTTAACTGCTTCAAAAAATAAAAAAAGAACGGCTCATGAAGACATTTAT
>Ga0256840_1001538_pt1 | contig 21521 bp, 22 predicted proteins | sample 355202metaG_FD_185969 | JGI IMG/M metagenome (GOLD analysis project Ga0256840, IMG submission 185969) | Hydrothermal vent microbial communities from Mid Atlantic Ridge, Atlantic Ocean - 355-202 | ecosystem: Environmental > Aquatic > Marine > Hydrothermal vents | place: Atlantic Ocean: Mid...
ATAATTTCAGCCTTTGGGGAAAGCTGCACCCGTTAGGTGAAAGTTTTAGGTGTAGTTTTCCGCTTTCTTTTCTCGTATTTTACGATATCCCTCGTTTATTGACTGTTTTTCTATTTCGTTATTAGGGGGAATATTTTTGAAAATTATAAGCAAAATGTAAAAAAAGTAACACTCTTGCTTTATTGGATTTTTTTATTCTATACCATGAAACTGTTTATAGATTCTTTGCACATAATTTGGTTTTAGTCCCATAATTTTTATTTCAGCTATTTCTTCTTTAATATGCTCTTTTTTTATTGCGATAAGTGTTTCCCATCGTGCAATGAGTATCTCTTTTATTTCAGATTCAAAATCACCTGCATACTCTGGATATGCTTGCGTAAGAGTATCGACAAGGTTGCTTAACTCTGTTGATTGAATTATTTGAAGCTGTTCTTTGGCATCTTGTTTTTCATCTTCAATATAATTTTTCCATGTCAGTTCTAATAGGTTTTTGATTTCTTGAACATAGTCTCGCTCATCACTGGAAAATTTTTCAACAAGTAGTGTAGGAATATCTGCAAATTTATTTGCTCTAACAATCTCTAATTCTGCTTCAAAGCCTTTAAGGTCTTCTTCATACTCGGCCGCATCTTCATAGAGTTTTGCAATTTCTGCATTTTTACTGTTATTGTTATTTGTCTTTTTTGGAGCAGGCTGTTGTTCTTCTTCATTTACTGCACAAGCCTCTTTTAGCTCCTGCATTTGCATTTCCATATATCGCTTAGTTTCTTGAGTAGCCATTATCAGTACCTCATAATCTTTTTTTGTATTTTAGATTAAAATAGAGTAATTTGAAGTTAAAGAACAAAACATATTCTTTTTTTAGGCTTATATAAAGGTTGCAAAATTTATGTAGTTATTACTGTAGCCTTTTTTTAAAATTAGCATGATAAAATTATACGAAAATAAAAGGAAAAGAACATGTCAAATACTTTAATCCACAATGCCGATGAGTGCAAATACGAATACCATATAGATGGTCATGTTGCCTATATCACTTATGATGATCAAGATGGAAAGATGCATCTGACACATACAATTGTCCCAGATGCATTGGCAGGTAAAGGGCTTGCAAAAGCTTTACTTGAAGATGTTCTCAAAGAGATAGAAAAAGCAAATAAAAAAGCTGTAGCAAAGTGCTCATATATTGTAAAGTACCAGGAGAAAAATCCTGACAAAAGTCATCTGTTTATATAGAAACTGAACAACCGTTTTGCATTAGCCTGTCCAGCCATTTGGCATGATCTTGTGTTAATGCAAGTCTGTTATAGGTAACATCCAACTCCTTCAGGTTTAGCAGATTTGTAATCTCTAAAGGGAGTGTAGAGAGTCTGTTTTTCCAAAAAGTCAGTTTTTTTAAATTTTTTAATTCTCCAATTTCAGCAGGAAGAGATGAGAGTTGATTTCCACCGAGTTCCAATGACTGCAAATTTTTGAGTAAAGCTATCTCTTGAGGTATGTCTGTAAGTTGGTTTTCCTGCAAAAGAAGCAGCTTTAAATTTTGTAAATTGCCTATCTCTTTTGGTAACTCTTTTACTTTGTTCCCTGCAAGATAGAGCTCTTGCAAATTCTCCAGCAAGCCTATCTCTTTTGGCAGTTCAGTAATCTGATTACCAAGAAGGTAGAGTTTTTTCAATTGTCTAAGAGAACCTATTTCCGGTGGTAAATCTAAAACCTGACTTCCTAGAAGATTAAGCTCTTCTAAGTTAAGCAGCGTCTGTTTATCTCTGGGAAACCCTCTGTAATATCCGCCATTGAGATAAGAATCATGTTCTATCCACTCTAAATCCGATATATTGTTTTTGTCGGCCCAATGCCAGAGTTTTTGCACCATTGTATTACTGTTTGTGAAATCCTAAAAGTTTTCCAAAAAGTTTGTCTTCTGTTAACCCCATTTTAGCCGAAGTCATCAGGTTGTTCTCTTCGTAATATTTTACAAGTTCCTGTGCATCCTGTCCCGTCATCATTGCCTGATAACCTAAAGCTGCATGAACCTCTTGCATATGCACTTCTACGCCTTCTTTTTTAGCCAGAGCTTCCACGATGAGTGCTGTTTTTACAACATTTTGAGCTTCTTCACGCACCGATTCTCTCAGTTGAAGAAATTTTTCTTTATCTTGCAAAAACTGTTTATGTTCTTCTTCTGTAAAGTTTTTTGTTTTTTCACGTACTTTTGCATCTATCTCCTGCTCAACAATGTTTGCAGGCAGGGTAAAATCAAATTTTTCAAGCAGGGCATTGACAATTTTTGGCTTTAATTCTTCCATATAGAGTCGTGAAAGCTCTTCGGAGATAATTTGGTCTGCAAATTTTTCTTTGAGTGTCTCAAGTGTAGCAGATGGGTCGCTAAGAATTTTTTGGGCAAAAGCATCATCAGGTTCTTCAGCTTTTTGTTCTTGGATTTCATGGAGTTTTACATCAAAGCTGGTTTCTTTACCGGCTAAGTCAGCTGCCTGATAATCCTCAGGAAAAGTGACGGTTATGGTTCTCTCTTCACCGTACTCCATTCCGATAAGCTGCTCTTCAAAGCCGGGAATAAATGAGTTGGAACCGATTTTAAGATTGAATTTTTCGGCACTGCCGCCTTCAAAAGGTTTTCCCTCAATAGAACCGGCAAAGTCAATTACCGCAACATCACCTTCTTGTGAAGCACGTGGCTGATCAATTTTTGTAAAAGGTGCCTGTTGCTGTGCAAACTCTGCAAGTTTCGCCTCTACTGCTGCACTGTCAGCTTTTGGTTTTGTAAAATCCGGTACGATTTCACTGTAATCTACAGCATCAACATCGACTACAGGACTGACTGAAAGTGCTACTTCAAAGTATACATTCTCTCCCTGCTGTTCATATTTTTTAAGAAGAGGCTGTCCCAATATAGTTTCAATATCTATATTTGCTTCTTTGATTCCAGCATTAATGAACTCTTTAAAGACTTCGCCAGCTGCTTCTTGCTCAATATTTTCACTTTTTTGTGCATCAGCATTTGTCTCTTTGGCAAGTTTTTCTTTAAATTCTGCTACTTTGGTTTCTATCGTACGATTCTCAACTGTACCACTCATAATGAAGTTAATATCATCGATTTTTTTTACTGAAACTTCCACTCTGATCCTTTTGGTTTTAATAGTATTATTCTAACATTATTGTCTAAAAGTAACTTTTTATACGAAGTTGGATAAATAATAAAAGATTGTTTAAATTTTATGGAGATTGATAGAGGAGGTAAGCCATCCACAAAGGATGACTTACGGGTACAGTAATTATACTGCTTCGACGTTAGGCATTTCCATCGTAATACAATCACGATTGAGCATGTCAGTACATACATAAACACATAATGCACAACCTTTACATCTATCTACATCAACCCAAGATGTATTTCCACTTTTATCGAACATTAGAGTATTTGCTTCTGGACAATACAAAGTACATGTATTACACTTGTACTCTGCACACATGTCAGCATTAACTTTTGCTACATAATACATTTATTTTCCTTTTTATATATCGAATTTAATGATTAAATCTTCAGTATCAAGATCAATAGAGTTTGCCATTTCAAAAGTTTTGCTGATTACTTCCATATTTTTTTGAAGTAATTCTTCTTTTTTCTTGAACTTTTTCTCTATTGCAGAGTCAAGCATAGCTGTACCACCAGATGATACGAAAGATGTTCCAAGGAATCTCTCTTTTACTGCTGTTTCAATATTGTCTATACTTACTAGATTAATAAGTCCCAGCATCATACCCATCATTGCCATATTTGTTGCTAGTTCTGTACCTGCAGTATCAAGTGCAAGTTTTGTAGCATCAAACTGAACAACAGTAGCTCTTAAGTCTTTTAAAACTTTTACATCATCTTCATCAAGTACATTTACTTCAGAGTTGATAATAATCAAACTGTCAGGTTTCAAACCTGTGTAAAATGGCATTGTATAAGACTTACCATGTGTTACAACCTGTGAGTGATAAATCAAGATAATATCAGGATATACAACCTCACCCACTTCATAAATCGGCTCTGTTGAAGCTCTTACATAAGCTTCAACAGGTGCCATTCTTTTCTCAGAACCAAAAAACGGTACCAAAGATGCATATTGCCCTGCATTATCCATTGTTGAACCAAGGATGTGTGCAGTAGTTACAACACCTTGCCCACCTAATCCGGAAATACGTATGTTATATCTTTTTTTTCTTGTTTTATCAGCCATATTAATTTACCGCCTCTGTTTTTTGAGCTTTTCTTGCCATTCTTGCTGCTTTTTCTTCAGCTTCTACACGTTCGATTACTTCTTTTGCTTCATCAGTCATGTACTCTTCAAATGTAAAACGATCTTTTTCCTGTGCTTTTGCATCTGCAAATACTTCATGTGTAGGAATTGAATACTCAATATTACATGATGTATATGCATGAATAAATGTCGGTCCGACTTCACGAGCTACAAAAATTGCACGTCTAATGATTTTAGCCGCTTTTTTGATGTTAGTCGGAGACATTCTTACTGTATATACACAACCAGCCGCTCTTGCAAGTTCTGTTGCCGGCATTTTACCGAAGTCTTTTCCTTTTGGAGCCATTTTAAGAACAGCACCTTTTGGAGACATACCAGAAGATTGTCCACCGGTATTTCCGTAAACTTCATTGTCAAGCATGATTGTAGTAAACTTTTCACCACGAATCCATGAGTGCATAGTCATTGAAAAACCGATATCCATAGTACCGCCGTCACCGGCAATAGTAATAACATCTTTTGTTTTATCTGGAAAACGCAATCTGAATGCACGTGTAAGTCCAGAAGCCATAGCATTTTGGTCACCGTAGTTACCATAAATAAATGGTACTGCAGCCTGAGAAATAGCCAAACGACCACAACCGGCTGTACCTAATGTTACAGTATCTTCAGGGTTTGGAAGTGAAGCAAAAATCAGTCTGATATAATATGCCATCCAACAACCTGAACACATTGGGTGTTCTTCAACTAACTCTTTAAACTGTCCCATGTTACCTGGACCAGCTTCTTCTTGTGTCTTCCCAAACGGACCGTAGTCAACTAGTTCTACATAATCTTTTGGTAGGTACTTTTTAAATCTCTCTGCTGGAGTTATATATTTTAAACTCATTTTATCTCCTTATTATAGTTTTAGATCGTATTCTAAACCAAGTGAGTTATGAATCTCTTTCATAATTAACTCAACTGGAAGTGTCATACCACCGTATACTCTTGGTCCCTCTGTAACAATTCCACCATTTGGAATAGCTGCTTTTACCTCTTTACATAACCAACCGATGATATTATGCTCAGGCACTATGATAGATTTTGCATTTTTAACTGCATCTCTGATCTCATCTATCGGGAATGGTCTGATAGCTCTTACTTTAATCAAACCAACGCTTAAACCGGCTTCCTGTGCATATCTCCATGCTTCTCTCGCCTGTGCCGCTGCACAACCAGAAGCAATAAGGAATACATCAGATTCAGGGTTCTTAACTTCAATTGGTCCACCAAGATACTCATAGATATATTTCATTGCACGCTTGTTTGAATCCCAGATTTCCTGTTGCCATACAGCATGAATCAGGTAACTCATAAAGTTTGATTTTTGCACAGGCGCATCTCTTTGAATTCTTGCCGGTGGTGTTTCATTATCCATAGCAGGAACAGGTGCAGCAACCGGGTCAAACTCAGTCAGTGCCATATCTTCTGGTGTCATTTCGACATACCCTTTTGCGTGTGTTACGAAGAAACCTTCTGTAGCAACAGCAACAGGGATATAAACATCAACTTTTTCAGCTATAGCAAATGCAGCCAATGTAAAGTCAAATGTATCCTGCTGATTTTCAGCATGTAACATTACGGCACCACAGTGCATCATGTATGCCATTTCGATATTATCTGGTTGAATAGATAATGGTGCATTAATAACACGTGTCAATATACCAAGTACAGCTGGTACACGATGACCTGGCCATGAAACAATTGCTTCTAAACCACGAAGTAATCCTGGTCCTGAAGTCGCTGTGAAAAGACGCACACCTGCTCTTGCAGCACCTGCGATAGCAGACATTGTACCAAGCTCTTCTTCTGCTCTGTAGTACTCTTTAATGTGACCTTGCGCATAAATGTCACCAACAAGGTGCATTACCTCTGACTGTGGTGTAATAGGGTAGGCGATAGCCATATCAACACTTGCTCTTTTAACAGCTTCAGCCATTGCCTGAGCACCTGTGATAAAGTGCTTTTCTCTTGGAGCTTCTTTTAACAGATAGTTAATATCTACTAATGTTTTTTCTAATTTTTTTTCTGGATTTGGACTCATTGATTATCTCCTTTATTCAACTTCAGTAACATGTTCACCTTTTCTTGTCATGATGAGACTTCTGTACTCACCATAATCAGCAGGTGATAATGTAGTCAAATCTTCTTTAGGTAAAGATGGATTTTCAGGTGGTAAAGTAGTTTCCCACTCAATGCCTAGTTTGTTTCTTTCTTCAATTACAATTTCTTTAAATTTATGAATATCTTCTGCATGAAGGTCTCTGATTGATGCCATTGCCTCTTCATGACCCATATAGGCACACAATGCTACAGTATAACAATCTGTACCGGCACGTATCATTCTAAGAGTAAGATTTGCATAGTGACAGTGTACACCGACAAAAACACACGCTTTGATTTTGTTATCTAAAATTGTGAGGTTAGGGTGATTAGGATTAATCTCTGCCTTCACATCAATTTTTGGATACTTTGGTCTGTAATCCGGCATTGGAATGATTTTACAGTTTGGAATTTCAGATGCCAACTCCAGGAGCGCTTCTGCTTTTGCTGCAACATCATCTTTCCAGTCCCATAATACTTGCGGACCAGGGAAAATTGTCGGATTATCACGAGTAAGAAGTGCTTTTGCAGCATCTCTCATAGCCTCTTCTTCACTTACTTTATTTCCATAAAGTAAAGCTTGCCCTTCAGGTGCAAGTTCCACTCCCATGTATGGTGCCGATTGAGGCATATACCCAGCCGGACCTTCTGTTACTTTTTTTAACATTGTTACCTCCTTATTTAGTACGAATACGAAAAAGTTTCGATAAATTACATCGAAATGCCCTAACACGCAGTTAAGCTTGGTAACTATATTTTTTACTTAAGAGTATTTCTTTTCATCTACTTGAATTTGCGAATTATTATTATTAGCATTTTATACTATTATAAATATGATAAGAATTATAAATAGGTATGCTTCTTGAGGTCCATAAATAGGTTATTCCAGGAGGCTTTATGTGAAATATTCCAATAAGCTTAAATTAAACATAAAAAAAAGATATAGATTATCAAAATTAAATAAAGCAAAAAACATTGTAACTTTTTCGCCTATTTGCCTTGTAGACGCTATTGAATTATAGTGTCTACAGGTTGTTTTAAAAAGAAGAGGAAATATTAGTGTGTAGAATCTACACAGTATAAATTACTTGTTTATACTGAATTGAGGAAGAATCAAAAAAGGAAATTTTTGACTGAGTAGTTTTATATCATCGTCTATACTCTCTCCGATAAAGATTAAAAGAGACTTTTCTTTATACTCTGGTAACTCTTCATAACTGGCATCACCAAAGGAGTAGTTGATAAATATAGGATTGGGTACATCGGTAACTTTTACAATACCTTTTGTCCTGTAGATGCTCTTTGGAAGGGCACTTAGGAGTTGATCTATATCGTTAAACATTACATTTTCTTTGAGATATGCTACTTTTTGGGTGATAGAGTCCTTGCCGGTATGATCGAGATGCTTGTAGTCTTTTGCCAGGCCGATGACTTCATCTATTTCATAAACGCCTTCAAAAACTTCTTTGTTGACGAGACCCTGCTGTGCATAGTGGATCATATAGTTATTAAATACCGTCTCTCCTGTGAGATTGTTTTTAATGTTATACTCTTCTTTAATCTGTATAACCTCTTTTTTTACTGCTTCAAGTTGTTTGGGTGTTACCAAATCGACTTTGTTGAGTATTATGATGTTTGAACCACCCAACTGATACTTTGCGGTAGAGTTCTCTTTGTATGTATCAAAGTTTTTTGCGTCAACTACACATATGATGCCTTCTATGGAGATACCGAGATTTTGCAAAGAGAGAAAAATAGGAAATGGTTCTGATGCGCCGGAGGTTTCTACAAATATGATGTCAGGATTGTATTTAGTGATAATTTCACTCACACCGCTTTCAAATTCCTGTGCCAGTTTACAGCAAATACACCCTTCTGAAATTTCCAGTACTTCACTGTGTACATTTGTAAGAATTTTACTGTCAACGCCTACATCGCCAAATTCATTGACAACTATTGCTATTTTCTTATCTTTAAAATATTTTTTGACAGTATTTGTAAGCATGGTTGTTTTTCCAACACCTAAAAATCCTGTTATTATAAATGACTGTATGATGGGATCTTCCTTTAATATGGAATTATGTTTGTATAGAACAGATTGTTCTGAAGTATTATAATATAAATTGAAAAAAAAGTAACTACTGTGTTGTATAACAGTAGTTACATTAGAATTATTTTTTTGGAGATTCCAAAATTTGCTCAAATCCGACTTCTTTACACCATTCAACTGTCAAGTCAAATGCTGCAGAAGCAGTATCAAGATTTTTTTGAATAAGTTCTTGCTTTTTCTTGAATTTTTTCTCAATAACCGAGTCAAGTGTAGCCGTACCACCAGAAGCAGTATATTTTTTTAAGAATCTATCTTTAATACCCTCTTCAATTGCAGGTTTACTTACAGTACCTAAAGCGCCAAAAAGTGCACCCAGCATTGCCATGTTTGTTGCAAGTTCAGTCCCTGCCATGTCAATAGCAAACTGAGTAAAGTCTTTTGTAAGTACTTTTACATTCAAATCACTCAATGTTTTTTTATCATCATCAGTTAAAAGATCTCTGTCGCTGTTGATGATTACAAGACCATTCTCTTTGATACCGGCATAAAAAGGCATAGTGTATGATTTACCCATAGTAATAACCTGTGGGTGAAAAATCATAACGATATCAGGATAAATAACTTCCCCTCTGTCATAAATAGGCACTGTACCTATTCTTGCATAACTCTCAGACGGAGCCATTCTCTTTTCAGCACCGAAAAACGGATTTGATACAGCGTAATAACCCTCTGTATCTGCAGCTGTTGCAGCAATATGTGCTGCTGTAACCGCGCCTTGGCCACCAAGGCCAGGCATTCTGATTTTAATTGAATCTTTTGCCATTATATACGCCCTTCTTCTTTACATTTTTTCAAAAATTCTTCTGCTTCAGGTGAAACATGTTTGTAAGATGCGAATCTTCCTTTATCCTGGTCTTTCATTTCACCAAGACCTTCATTTGCACTTAAACCGATTTCAAGAATACACGGTGTGTAAATATTAAGGAAAGTCGGTCCGATTTCTCTTGCAACCAAGATTGCTTCTCTTACTGCCTTTGCAACTGCTTTTGGAGCAGACGCTGTCATATTTACAGAGTAGTGACATCCTGATGTTGTTGCCAGTTCCCACATTGGAACTTTTTCAAACTTTTTACCAAGAGGAGCCATTTTAAATACCTGGCCTTTTGCTGTAGCACCAGACTCTTGACCACCTGTATTTGCATATACTTCATTATCAAAACAGATAGTAGTGATATTTTCCTGTCTAAAGAAAGACTGTAAAGTATAGTCAAGTCCGATATCAACAGTAGCACCGTCACCGGCTAAAACCACAACATCTTTTTCAATATCCGGGAATCTCCAGTCTAAAACTCTTTTGATTCCTGATGCAACTGCATTTTGGTTACCAAAGAGTGAATGCACAGTATGGAGTGCAATATGCGGGAACATTAAAGATGTACAACCCGTAGAGTTTACAATAATTGTATCTTCTGGTTTTGGAAGTGCAGAAAGTACATATCTCAGTGCTGCAGCCTCTGGACAACCGGCACAAAGTGAGTGCTCTTCAAGTAACTCTTTTGTGTCTGGAAGTTCCTTGATACCACGAGGTGTATCCATTTTAGCTGACCATGTAGCCTTTTCCTCAAGATCAATAATCTCTTGAGGCATAATATCACGAAATTCTGGATTTATTTTATAGATATCTAATGCCATCTTATGCTCCTTTTCCCGGGTTGATTTTTTCCATAACTTCCGCAATAATTGCTTCAGCAGGCATACTCATACCACCAGCGACTCTCGGTCCGCCGACAATGTCTGCTTCACACTTGTTGTAGAGTTCTTTTCTTACTTCTTTTTCAAGCCATCCAACAACATTAAACTCAGGTACAAATATATGCTTGATACCCTGTACGGCTTCAAGAAGTTCTTTAGCAGGGAAAGGTCTGATTGTTCTTAGTTTAATAACTTTCGTTTTTATACCAAGTTTCATAAGCTCTCTGTGCGCTTCTTTAGCCTGATTTGATGCAGTACCACAAGTAACAAATGCTATTTCAGCATCATCTTCACCAGTGATATGGATAAGACCTTTTAGGTAGTGTTCCGCATATGGACGTGAACGCTCTACCGCTGATCTTACTTCCCACTGCCAAGAAGCATGTGTTGCATAAGATATATAGTTAGACTTCATTACAAACGGATCTCTTAAGAAACGTCCCGGAGGTGTTTCTGAATCAATCGGAGGTAATGGTGCTTTGTACGGATCATACGGCTCTAAAGCTATATCATCAGCAGGAAGCATAACTGCCTCTCTTGTATGAGATACAAAGAAACCATCAACAACTGTAATAATTGGAACATGAACATCAGGCTTTTCAGCCACTGTAAATGCTGCAATTGACATGTCGAAAAGTTCTTGAACATTTTCTGCATACCAAATCATACATCCTGTTTCGAGCATATATGAAACTTCAAGGTTATCCGGCTGAATAGTAAGTGGTGAGTTAATACCACGAGCCATCAAAATCAGTTGACAAGGAATTCTTGTGCCTGACCACTGTGCAAAGTTTTCCATCGCTCTAAGTGTACCTGGGCCGGAAGTTGTTGTTACTGTTCTGGCACCTGCCATTGCACACCCTGCAACTTCAGACATAACACCAAATTCGTTTTCACCTCTAAAATAAGTACCAACGTAACCTTCAGCCCATAATTCACCGATTAGGTGTGCTGCTTCTGATTGTGGTGTAATTGGGTAAGATACCGAGGCATCTACCGTACATCTTTTCATTGCTTCTTTCAAAACTTCAGAACCAGTCATGAAGTGTTTCTCTCTAGGAGCTTCGAAAAGCAAATAGTCTGTAGAAACTAATTTTTGTCCAGACCAGTTGTGTGTGTTTGTCATATCACTTCGTTTACTCATTGTTTTATACTCCCAACTCTGATTTAACTTCTTTAGCTATTTTAATGAACTTTTCAAGATCAGAAGCATGTTGGTCTCTAATGGTAGCCATTGCATCTTCATGTCCAGATAAAGCACACATTGCTATAGTGTAACAGTCTGTTTCTGCTCTAACAATCTTTAATGCAACATTTGCATAATGACAGTGAACACCGATAAAAATTGCTGCTTTGATTTTGTTTTCCCAAATCGTCAAGTTTGGATGATTTGGATTGATTTCAATTTCAGCATCAATTTTTGGATATTTAGGTCTGTAGTCATACATTGGAATCATGTTTGCATTTAGAACTTCTGCCATCTCTTTGATAAGAGTTGCTTTTCTTTTTGCTTCATCGCTCCATGCGTAAAGTACTTGTGGACCGGGGAAAATTGTTGCATTTTCTTTTGTCAACATCTGTTTTGCAATTTCTCTCATTGCCGTTTCTTCATCTACCACATCTTCTAATAAAAGTGCTTTTCCTTCTGGTGGTGTTATTACACCTTCATACGTAGCCGCAGGATATGGTGAATAATACGCAGGACCTTGGTTTGCCATAAGTTCTCCTATGATTTTTTTTATTTTACTCTATTTTGTTACTTAAATCTAAAACTTAGACTTAGACTGCTTCGACGTTAGGCATTTCCATCGTGATACAATCACGATTGAGCATATCAGTACATACGTATACACATAATGCACACCCTTTACATCTGTCTACATCAACCCAAGATGTATTTCCGCTTTTATCGAACATGAGTGTATTTGCTTCTGGGCAATACAGAGTACATGTATTACACTTGTACTCTGCACACATGTCAGCATTAACTTTTGCTACATAATACATTTCTTCTCCTATATATGACTTAAACATAAAATACCAGTGTATTGAAAAATTCAATCAATTCTAAGTATCTTTATCAATTTAGAAGCATCAAAAAATATGTGTAAAATACTTTTTATCAGCTACATTTTATGTTTTCAATTGGGAGTTTACTTGGAAAGTCCTTTAAATTCTCTTTAATTTATAAGATAAATATTTTTTGTAAAACAATAAACCTGCACAAATAAGTTGTTTCGCCGGGTCTTATACTACTTTTTGAAGCAATGGGGATACCTTTATGTTACAATAGGTAACACTTTGAAAAGCCAAATTATCTCAGATGGCTGTAATGTGAGCCTTAACCTAAATATTAGCTGTAGTAATCTATGCCTTGTTCTATTTTTAGCCGGGCTTAAAAGTTATAATGTTTAAATTGCCGCTATATAAATAAAAAGGGGTTCCATATGGTTCAGGTTAATAGTATTATAGACCCGTCAGCACTCAATGATGTGTTACACGGGTTAGAAGAAGAAGGTATACAGGGTGTTACTGTAACAAAAGTATTAGGAAAAGGTTGCTGGGACGGTACAGAAGTCGAACTTACTGAAAAGGTAATGGTTATTGTTATAGTTCCCAATAAGATTTATAAAGATAAAGCAATGGAGGCTATTCGCGCCAATGCACAGGATATAGAACACGGGGCAGGTAAAATCTGGGTTGTGCCTGTTTTGGAAGTTGAACGAATACGCACAGGTGAAAAAGATCTGGATGCTTTGGAAAAAACTATTGTAAAAAACAAAAAGAGATCAAATGATATTGATTTAGATGCTTTTAGCGCTATTGATACACCGGCGAGCTAGAGATTTACGGTAGAAGACAGGAGTTTTAATGGAAAAAATTATACTGCTCATTCCGGGCATTCCTATTGTCATAGCATTTTTACTGATTTTTGTGAACAAAAAAGAGTTGATTCCAAAAATCAGTCTTATATTGTCTAGTATGATAGCTTTGCTTGGATTGTACGGAGCGTATTATGTTATAAGTAACGATACCCAAATCATCGGTTTTGGAGGACTGCTTATATATAATCAGCTTTCAGCTGTTTTGGTACCGTATGTTGCAATTCTTGGCCTGGTTATTCGTAAATATGCCACGAAATACATGTGGGACGAAGCAGGGTATAAAAGATTTTTTATTCTTTTGAACTTTATTTTTGCGTCAATATATTTATTGGTTATGAGTAATAACCTTATTGTTTTGGCTTTGGCATGGCAGCTGATGAGTATTGGTCTGTATTTGCTTGTTTCTTTCAATGTTGGTTCAAAAACAGCCGTGAAAAATGCAAGATGGACTATGTATATACACAAAGGTGCTGATTTGGTCTTTTTGCTGGCCGTGATACTGACATATAAAACATTTCAGAGTCTGGATCTTGCAACCTTGAGTGAAAAATGGCTTCTTATGTCAAAAACTTCACTTGATGATTCTATGATTTTTGTAATCGGACTGCTTTTTTTAATTGCCGCAATGATGAAATCAGCGATAGTGCCGTTTCATATCTGGTTACCATACACCTCAGAAGCGCCAACACCAGTATCGGGACTTATGCATGCGGGTGTTGTGAATGTAGGCGGTATACTGCTCAATAAGCTGGCTTATCTGTTAATGCTGACTCCGGGGGTACTTCATATCGCTTTTGGTATCGGACTTTTTACAGCAATATTTGCATCGGCTTTAATGCTGGTGGTTTCAGACATCAAACGTTCTCTTGGATACTCTACTGTCGGACAGATGGGGTATATGATCATGGAAATCGGTTTGGGTGCGTTTTCACTTGCTGTCTATCATCTTATAGTGCATGGTATTTTCAAAGCGACACTTTTCCTGGAATCAGGGGCTTTGATTAAGTATGCCCGGCATGATCCAAATATACCGGAACGCCTCTCTTACAAAGTTTTTTGGGAGGATAAAACAGGCAACAAAAGTAACAGACTCTTTTATCTGATTGCACTTTTTACCATCTTGCCGGTTCTGGCTTTTATAGGCGTGAAAATGGTATTGAGTGAAGAGTTCTTTGAATTTAATGCGGCTATTGTCATATTGGCATTTGCATGGCTGACGGGAACACAGCTTTTCCTGTCGTTCTTTAAAGTGTCAAAGTCTGACTCGATAAAAGTCATTCTGGCACTTGTGAGTACCTTTGTTCTCATTTTGTTTACCTATGAATTTATCGGGTTGACACTTGAGCATTTTTTATACGGTGAAGATGCTTTACTCTTTTACAAAGCGGCAACGCTGAATGTGACTATGGCAAGTTCAATGGTTATGTTGGCTGTCATTATGACTATTGGCTGGCTCTTTATGTACAAACAGCATTTTGTAGAAATTCCGAATGCTGATATTAAGCCAAACAAAATGAAGTGGCTGTTTTACAAACTGTTGGCAAAAGAGGGATTCTATTTTGAAATATTTAAGCGTTCTAAAAAAGGGAGACTATGATATCCGGTATTTTATTATTTGTATTAGCTGCAGGCTTTCCTTATTATATTTTCCTGGAAAAAAATAAGAGGATTGGCAGTAAAACTATTTTTTTAGTAAGTGGATTTTTACTTTTATGTGCAATTGTGCTCTCTTTTTTTATAGCAAATGAGCATCCGACCTCACTTGTCGTAATATCGTTTTTAAGTGCATTGTATACTATATACAAGGCTACAAAAACAACAAATTTTTATAAGCTCGGGTACTACTTTATTTTTATAAATGCCCCGTTTTTTATGCTTTTTGAAGACAAAGGTGCATTTTACAGTCTTTCTTTGCTTGTTTCACTGGTAGGAATTTATTTTATCGGAAGATTCTATGAAAAGAACTATGGCAGTGCAAACTATCTTGCTGTGAGAGGTGTAACACTTGCTACACCATACCTGAGTATATACATAACTGTCTATCTGCTATGTATAGCATTGTATCCGCCTTTTCCCAATTCGCTCTTTTTCTTGAATTATCTCTTTAGCAGCGAATCTTTTGGGCTCTGGTCGATAGTTGTGATTACTCTTTTTGCAGGAAATTTTTTCTTGGCTATGCGGGTTATGGAAAAGTCACTTTTTGGAAAGCCCAATACACATATTCACTATGTCGATTTGACTTTTAAAGAAAAACTGTTGCACCTGTCTGTTGTTATCGTTTTACTCGGACTGAGCATTTATGGATTGAAGGAGCTGCTTTTATGAGTACAATAATGCAAAAACTTGATTCTGTCAAAGGAACAGTACCTCATTACTGGCCAATCGGCGCGTTTATTCATCATAACCCTTTAAAAGGGTTTGAACATCTTCATTTTAAAGATGGGGTAGACAAGGCACAGAGTATTTTTGGCGGGAATGTTTACATGCAACCGTCATATTATCTGAATCTATACAAAGAAGGCAAAATCAACCCTGATTTGCTGGAATCAAACTTAAGAGATATACTCAAAAGTGACGGCTTGGAAGAACATTATGATTTGGCAAAAAAATGTCTCATTGAAGTGAATCCGAAATGGAACAGTCTTCGCAGTACCGCAGATTTAAATGAACATGAAATTGATGAAGATCTCCTGTCTTATCTTGATGAAAAGTTTTTTTACCATAACAAAGAAAAGTGGATAGAAAAACTGACAAAGCATATGACACTGTATGAAATCAATGATATTCTTTTTGACCGTGATGACAAAGAGATGATAGAAAAAGATATTATTGAATATATCACAAGATTTTTGGATGAGGAGCAGACAACCATTACTATGCCAAACAGAGAACTTGGCATGTTTGAAACATTTAAACTCTACGAAAATTTTGACTATGCCAAGAACTCCGAAACTTTTGTAGAAGAAGCACTGCAAAAACTCAAGGTAAAAAATGTCGAGCAGTATCTGCTTGCACATATTTTAAAACTGCATGGCTGGGCAGGGTTTATAAAGTACCGTTCTGAAGATCCTGACTATTTTTCCCAACAGGAATATCCGTCATCGCTTATGGATTATATGGCAATCAGACTCTATTTTGAGCTTGCCTATCTGCAGCACAGACAAATCAACAACTTTGAACTGCTGGATACTTTTATGCAAAAAAACAGTGCCTCTGTCATTTTAAAAATACTGCAGGCAAAAGGGGATCTGCCCGGAAAATATATAGACGCAATGCAGGAACATCAAAATTATGAGCAGATTTTGGAAAGCTATGTACAGGATGAACTCAAACTTGATGCAAAACAGGTGCATCTTTCAAGTGCGCAGCTCAACAACAAAGAGATTGCTTTGACAGAACTGGCAAAAATCATGGAAACACTGCGCTCAGAAGAGGGATATATCTGGCTGAAATCTCTTGAGGACAGTTATATCCATGCTTTTATTGATGAGATGAAACTGAGTGAGGCACCAAAAGAGCAGAGACCTCTTGCCTCTGCTGCATTTTGTCTGGATGTGCGCTCAGAACTTATGAGAAGATCACTGGAGAGCAGAGGCAACTATGTAACATACGGAGCGGGAGGATTTTTAGGATTTCCGATTGCTTTTGTAGAGTTTGACAAGGCGCATGAGCAGTTTTTATGTCCTGCAGTGGTAAAACCCGGCAATATTATTTTTGAGCTGCCAAAAGAAGCGCATGAAGAGTACAGTTCGAAAAAAATTATGAACAAAACTACAAAAAAGGTATTGAGTGATTTAAAAAACAATCCTTACACTCCTTATATAATGGTAGAGGCAATAGGCTGGATTTTTGGAATAAACCTTTTTGGCAAAACATTTTCTCCAAGAAAAACAAACAGGTTTTTGTCCGGTTTTAAAGCACAAAAACCTAAAACAACATATACTCTGGACAAACTCTCAGAGCAAGAGATAGAGATGTATGTCAATAAAATGCACAAGTATGTTATTGTGGAAGCTTTGAAAAACAGTGCATCGCAGGAGTATGCGGCAGAAGAGATTCAGGCCATTCGTGATCATCTGGTTTTTGAGAAAGATTTATCTTTGGATATTCCAAGAGAGTTGTTGGAAAAATTGCGCACGAAGTACAAAATAACACGCAAAGACTATGAATATCAAAAAAACAAACTCAAAATGGTCGGATTTACACTTGAAGAGAAAGTAGAATATCTGTACAGCTTTTTGATGATGGTCGGCCAGGTGGATAATTTTGCCGAGTTTGTCATTCTCTGCGGTCATCAAAGTATTTCTGACAACAATCCGTTTGAATCAGCGCTTGACTGTGGTGCATGTGGTGGCAGCAGCAGTTTGCCAAACAACAGAGCACTTTGTATGATAGCCAACTCGAAAGATGTAAGAGAAGCCATCGCTCAAAAAGGGATTGTCATTCCGGATGATGTTAAATTTATGCCGGCTTTACATGTAACAAGCACTGATGAGATAAAGTTTTATGATACAGATATTCTTACATCAGAAGAGTTGCAAAAATTTAAAAAAGTTATGGCAGATTTTGAAGAGGCTTCAAAAATTGCGCGTCAGGAAAGAATCACCCAGCTTCCTTATACAAATACCCAGGAAGATATCATGGTCAAGTCAATGGACTGGTCAGAACCCAGACCGGAATGGGGACTGGCAGGGAATATGGGTGTTTTTGCAGGTCCTAGAAGCTCTATAAAGCATATGACATTTAAAAACAGACTTTTTATGCACTCGTATGATGCCAAACTTGATAATGAGAATGCAGATATTTTGACAAAAATTTTCAACGGGCCTTTGGTCGTCGGTGAGTGGATTAATCTTGAGCACTACTTTTCTACGGTTGACAATACCGTTTATGGTGCGGGTTCCAAGGTCTATCATAACATTGTTGCAAAGGTCGGTGTTTTTAACGGGAATTACGGTGATCTGAAAATAGGACTTCCGACACAGTCAGTTATGCTTGAGGGCAAAGCATACCATGAGCCTGTAAGACTGCTTACCTATATGGAAGCACCTTTGGAAGCAGTGGGCAAGGCGGTTGAAAATTCCGTAGCCAAAGAGTTTATTTTAAATGAATGGATACGTCCTGTCATCATTGACAAAAAAGCGAAGAAGGTTTATTCGTACGAGTCAGGTGATTTTAAAGTTATAAAAGAGTTTTAATAGTATGTTTTCTTAACCATACTTTTAAGCGCAAAGTGATATAAATAGAGATTACTCTATACAAAGGAAATAATAATGTATACAATAGAAATTGAAAAAGAGTGTAGTTGTTTCAAAAAAAGCGGCTTTGAAAACAATATGACATTTGAGTCAAGAGAAGACATGATCAACAAAGCAAGAGTGCTAGAGTGTCGCATGAACCAGGAGTTCTGTATGAAACACTTTTTTCAAGCGGTAGATTATGGCGATAAAATCATAATTCACAGCAGTGTAAGACCTGTAGAAGACGAAGATGAAGACATCGAAGATGCAAGAGACTTGGTACAAAGAAGTGGTGTAACCATAGGCTTTGATGCCAGTGAAAGCACACCAAACGGAAAAGAGAACTGCAGCACTCCAAGTTCTGACTTTTAACCTAAGCAGGGTTTCAACCTTGCTTATTTTTATTTTGCTATACTTGCAAAAAAGTGAGTGAAAATGCAAGATTATCTTATTGTGTTTATTTTACTTTATATGCTTTTGGAGTTTTATGAAGTGCAGTGGCAAAAGGCTGCGACACTTATGGATATGCTGGCGCGTATGTATCGCTATTACCATAAAAATGTTCTTCTTTTTTTGATTATGCATCCGACTTTTTATTTTGCCGTCTGGTTTTTGTTTTATACCCACTATAATCCCTATGCTTTGGCATTACTCTCTTTTAAAACTGCTGACATTGTAAGTAAAATTCTTATGATTGATCAGGTTTTTATAAAAAAAGAGATATCAAAAGAGTTTGCCCAGGTGTTGCTTACTCCCATTGGTCCCTACCTGCCGTATGTTGGGCTTTTACTTTACCCGTTTTTTATATATATGGCTCTGGCATGAACATAAAAACAATACAAACCAGCAGGGAAAAAATACCGTTGCATACTCCTTTTGCCACTGCTTTGCGGAGGGTGGAAAATGTAGAGTTTGTACGTGTCAGGATTACATGTAAGAGTGGTGCGGTTGCCTATGGTGAGGCACCTGCAACCAAAGCGGTTACGGGTGAGGATTTAGAGAGTATCATTACCTGTATTGCAACTGTGACAAAAGATTTGCTTGGGTTGGAACCTTTTGAAGCTTTGCATGTGTTACATGTAAGTGCTATGGGATCAAGTGCAAAAGCTGCTGTGGATATAGCCATAGTTTCTCTTTTGGCACAGCAAAAGAACCAAACACTGCTTCATTACTTTGCTGCAAAAGATTTTTCACCGATTTTTACAGATATTACTGTCAGTCTCAATGATGCTGATAGAATGCTTTTGGATGCGAAAAAAGCTTTTGATGATGGATTTCATATTTTAAAAGTAAAGCTCGGCAGTGACATAAACCATGCTGTTGCAGTTACAAAAATGATTTGTGAGACTCTTGCAGATGCAGAGGTGCTCATAGATGCCAATCAGGCATGGAGTCTTGAACAGTCATTATATTATGTTGATGCAGTAGCCGGATTACATGTAAGCCTGATTGAACAACCTGTCGCTGCGGATGATTTGAAGAGTTTAAAAATCATAACCCAAAAAAGCACTGTTCCTATTCTTGCAGATGAGGCTGTATTTACTCTTGAAGATGTAAAAAGAGTGCATGAAAACGGCTGTGCTGATATGATAAATATAAAACTGATGAAATGCGGCGGTGTGAGCAAGGCACAGGAGATTTTGGAGTATGCAAGAGACAACAGTATCAACTGTATGCTAGGCTCTATGCTTGAGGGACCTGTATCCATACATGCGGCTTTTTGCCTTGCTTTTGCCTACAGAGATGTTGTCAAGTATGTAGATTTGGACTCTCCTTTGCTGTATAAAGAGACGCCCAGGGTTTTAGGAGAATTTGGTATAATACGCAACACAATACAGAGTCTTGCAGGTTCGAGCACATATAAAGGTTGAGAAATGAAATATGATTTTTCCGGGGTTTTAGAGGGTGATTCGGAGTTGATTTATACTGAACTCAGAGACAGATATCTCACCTGTATAGAATCATATGCCTGTGAACAGGTGGTAAAACAGTTTTATATGAAAATTATCAAGCTGTTCCATCAAGAGTTCACTTCAAACGATATAAATACTCTGTATAAAGAGTTGGCACTGTATAAAATATCTATGAATGTTCCCTATATTATTATGACCAACGAGATATATGGACTGAAAAATCTTTTGTTATCCAGAATTGCACAAAATATTCAGAGCAATAAAATTTTAAATCTCATAGCATTATTCAAAGAGATAAACAACGGTGTTGCCTATATTTATCTCTCAAGATATACACAAGAGATTTATACGGTAAACAACAACCGGCTGAGCTCTTTATCTGATCTTTTGGACAAAGACATCATTATAAAACATTACGAAGCGCATTTAAACTGGCTTAATGACCTGGCAAAACATATTAACAATTTTGACAAAAATGATTTTCCTGAACTTGACGGGATGCAGTGTGAGTTCGGACGCTGGTTAAACAACAATGCAAAAAAAATAATCCAAAACAACTCAAAACTCAAGGCTTTAATACGGCTGCATAATGATTTGCATATGTTTGCGAAAAAAATATTTGTAAATTTACAAACCTCAGAATACCATGTGCTTATTTCCTACCTGGAGAAATGTGAACTTATCTCTTTGAGTATCGGTACAGAACTGGCACTGATAGACAACATTGAGATGAATAAAAAAATGACGAAGGATAATCTGACAGGTGCACTCAACCGAAATTCCCTGGAACTTATATTTAAAACCCAATATGAACTCTCTTATGCCACAGGGAACTCTTTTGTGCTTGCAATGTGTGATTTGGACTACTTTAAAAATATAAATGACACATACGGACATGTCGCCGGAGATAAAATGTTGCGGTTTTTTGTTGCAATTGTAAAAAAACATATCAGAAGTTCTGATATTGTTATCCGATACGGAGGCGAAGAATTTATTATAATACTCTCAGCGATACAAAAAGAGGAAGGCTTTAAAGTATTACAAAAGATACGCCAGGCCTTCGAAGCTGCAGTTCTTGAAGTTGATGGACAAAAGTTACAGGCTACTGTAAGTATGGGTGCTATGTGGATTAAGCCTGATCAAATCTACAAGCATGTTCTGCTTGACGAATATGTAATGATTGTAGACAAGATGCTTTACTGTGCCAAAGAAAACGGCAGAAACATTATAGAGGCTGTTTAGCAGCAATAAATCTCAGCCAGATAAAG